>JAABUK010002394.1_pt1 | contig 33667 bp, 37 predicted proteins | sample 5559141 | NCBI WGS metagenome assembly JAABUK01 (sample SAMN10711869, study PRJNA513367) | rock metagenome | isolation source: Antarctica rocks | place: Antarctica: Victoria Land, Pudding Butte nord | collected 2016-01-03 | reverse complement strand
CCAAACCCCCATCCACCTCCACCTCCACCTCCACCCCAACTTCAGCACCAGAAGCAGAAGCAGCGCCCGAACCCGAATCCGACGCCTCCAAATTCTCCTCCTACCTCTCCTACCTCTACACCTACTGGCGCAAACCCGAGTACGCACGCTTCCTCACCCATCCCGGCGCCACCCTCCGCAATCTGCAGTTATTGCAGCAGGAGCAATTTCGGAGGGACATCATTCGTCCGGACGTTATCGAGAAATTGCTGGCTGCGGGTAGCGGCGGTGACCATGAGCAAGATGGAGAGGTGAAGGGCGGCGAGGAGGCGGCTGCTGCTGCGGCGGCCGTCGGTGGTAGTGATGATGCGGAGCTGGAAACAGCCGTCAAGGAGGAGAAGGCTATGGATGTTGGTGCTGGATGAGGCAAAAAGGAGCAGATGCAGATGCAGATACAGATACGACGAATGCACAGCCAATCGACCCAAGAAAACCAACCAGTCTACCTGCGCGAGCGGCAATGGGCAAAACCATGCCGCCGCCGATAGCAAAGGACACCTACACAAATCAACCTCTGTCCCGCTGGCTCGCACTCTCACTCAGATATACCATCACTCACCCAACTGGCAGCAGCAGTGCGCGCCCTTGCGCAACAGCACTTCCGTCCCCTTCCATCGGCACCATCACCTGGTCGGAGACCGGTAGCGTCGGGGGACCAAGAAGGGACGGGAGCCACCAGAAGGAAGAAAGTGCAATTTCAGCCCCATCCCAGCTCTACACGTGGATAGTTGTCATTTCTCGCGTGCGTGGAAGTGGGACGTTCAAACGATCTAGCCGCACCTCATTGGTAGCTGAGATTCTTTGGGGTGGTCCATAATCAATCGAGGGTGTGAGAAATGTACAGTGTGTCCTTCTCTGTATTTCTTCCAAATCTCACTGCCCAAGATAAGTTGTGATGTGAAGGTAGCCAGCCTCCATGGAGACGACATCAATTCAATTACATGCATATTGTACGCGCATCTCGGATCATCTTCTACGATTTTGATTGACTAGCAGTAGAAGACGGTGATCTATCTTTGGAATGACCGAGAGAGCTTCTGTCTTGATTCATGATTTCATCATGTAAAGAAAAACTCGTGCCGGACATGAAAAGAGTCATGCTCCATGAAGCACCCGGAACCCATGAAACAGAAAGACGCAAACGACAAATACGAAGTAAAAATGGTTGTGAAACCGGACCATGATCTCCCGGAGCAAACCACAATCCACCACAAACAATTCTCACTCTTCCTTGCCAATGCCATCTATTTCTTAGACGCCTTCACGGCAGCCTTGGTGATCTTGCCAGCACCACCCTTGTCGGTCTTAGCAACGGACTTGATGACACTATATGATGATTAGTAAAAGATTATCATCAAAGTGTGAAGCTCAACTTACCCAACAGCGACGGTCTGTCTCATGTCACGGACGGCGAATCGACCAAGAGGTGGGTAGTCAGTGAAGGCCTCGACACACATGGGCTTGGATGGAATCATCTTGACGATGGCGGCATCACCAGACTTGACGAACTTGGGAGCATCCTCAACAGATTTACCAGTTCGGCGATCAATCTTCTCAAGGAGCTCAGAGAACTTGCAAGCAATGTGAGCAGTGTGGCAATCAAGGACTGGTGCGTAACCAGCGCCAATTTGACCTGGGTGGTTGAGGACGATGACTTGAGCGTTGAAGGAGTCGGCACCCTTGGGTGGGTCGTTCTTGGAATCACCGGCGACGTTGCCTCGGCGAACTTCCTTGACGGAGACGTTCTTGACGTTGAAGCCAACATTATCACCTGGAACACCCTCGACGAGCTGCTCGTGGTGCATTTCGACGGACTTGACTTCAGTGGTAACGTTGGCGGGAGCGAAGGTAATGACCATACCGGCCTTGATGATACCAGTCTCGACGCGGCCGACTGGGACTGTGCCAATACCCGAGATCTTGTACACATCCTGAAGAGGGAGACGGAGGGGCTTGTCCGTTGGTCGGGAGGGAGGGTCGATGGCGTCAATGGCCTCTAGAAGAGTCTTGCCACTCGTCTTGGTCTTGGTCTCCTTCTCCCAGCCCTTGTACCACGGCGCGTTGGGAGAAACCTCGATCATGTTATCGCCATTGAAGCCGGAGATGGGAACGAATGGAATAGTCTTGGGATTGTAGCCGACCTTCTTGATGAAGTTGGAAACCTCCTTGACGATTTCGTTGAATCGATCCTCAGACCATTTGGTCGTGTCCATCTTGTTGACAGCGACGATGAGTTGCCTGACACCGAGAGTGAACGCCAGAAGAGCGTGCTCGCGAGTCTGGCCATCCTTGGAGATACCAGCCTCGAACTCACCAACACCGGCGGCAATGACGAGAATTGCACAATCGGCTTGGGAGGTACCAGTGATCATGTTCTTGATGAAGTCACGGTGACCTGGGGCATCGATGACGGTGACCATGTATTTGGGGGTCTCGAACTTCCAGAGAGCGATATCGATGGTGATACCACGCTCACGTTCAGCCTTCAATTTATCAAGCACCCAGGCATATTTGAAAGAGCCCTTGCCCAACTCAGCGGCTTCCTGAGACCCAAGTCAGCCATTAAGAATCATGAGTCTACATGAGGGTCCGGGCTTCATTCCAAAGCTGATTGTGATTTGCCCCTCCCCCACCAAAATTCTCGCAACAAACGACGGTAAGGCAGAAGTGAATCGACAAGAAAGAATGGACTCAAAACATACCTTCTCGAATTTCTCGATGGTACGCTTGTCAATACCGCCGCACTTGTAGATCAAGTGACCTATATGCCAATTGTATGAGAATCTGGGACGTCGATGATGCTAAAGTTCAGGTCTTACCAGTGGTGGTGGATTTGCCGGAGTCGACATGGCCGATGACAACGACGTTGATGTGAGTCTTTTCTTTACTGTGAAGCAAAAAGACAAGTCAGCGATGATCAATGGGATAGTGAGAGCCATTTGCTTGATGTCGACGACTCCCAATATGGCTGCGCATGGTTTTGCTTACCCCATGGTGGTGGTGTTGTGCGAAGATTGGTTTGAAGTCTTGTAGTTCTTTGGAAGAGACTAGAAGATATCAAGAGGGAATGCTCAGATACCACGGCCTATGTGCGTAGAGGTGCTATTGATGATCAGTACTGGGATAGAACAGATGGTGGGGGGTGATGGACTCACTGAGCGACGAAGGGAAAGAAAAGAAAATTGTGTGTGCGGCGAGCCTCTTGTAGAGGATGGAGGGGCGGCAAAAATATGACTCGTCTATCAACAACGGGTCTTGGCAGGCCTCAGGGCCAATCACACCGAAGATCGCCAACTTTGCTTGTGAATTTCTGATATGTTCTTGAGCTACAGTCATTACCCAAAGGCCCCACAGCAATACAATGTTATGGGCGCTGGTCTGTGCGCGGCAGTCCTGTAGAGCCTACTCGGGCAGTGTTCCGAAGAGGAGTAGTGCATGATGGCAAGAAAGTTCCTTGAGAGATGTATCAGAGAGAAGCTAGATCGCGGAGGTCTCAGCTGGTGGCATACTTGTTCGACATTCTTAGGATAGGAGATATTCGAAAGATGCGAAGTGGAAAATCTTGGATGCCACGATCTTCTACGTGGAGAGGGCGGAAGATGATGGGCCAGGAGCACGGGAGCCAAACAGAATCACAGTATGAACCAGTAAGTATAGTCAACGTAGCAGGAATTGACATATCGAACTTTGTGACTCAGATGTTGCGAAGTGGCTGCCAGTCAGCAGACGATAAGCGCGATCTCAGCAGGCAGCAATTCAGAGTCATCCAAACATCACTAGTCACGAATGCAAATTGTCTCCGGCCAGCTCGTCAAAGACCGATCCAAAGAAGCTGCCTGTATGTCTTGTCGCAACCCTCACAGGCTACCCGCTTTATCGAAAGACTTGGATCTGGACAATGCAAGGGAGATCAAGGTAGACTTCTGGAGTAAGGTAGCAAGGTCAGTCTTGCCAAGTCGCTAGGATATCAGGAGACGATGAGACCGAACCATGTATAAGAGCACTTCTATATGAGCATTGACGTTCATCCGCCCTGGTTAGGAGTGCCCTTTGCTTGGCAATAAGCGAGAGGTGCGTTACTTAATTTGTTAATCAATCAATCAAACCCGTCCGCCATCTTGCAGGGTCCCTTGAGACTATACCAGTCTTCTTGCTTGGTGCAATCCATCGACTCCCTTTCGTAGATGTTGCTTCCCGACTTGTTCCACACTGCGATTTCGCGGTGATTCTTGCATGACCCATTGTAGCTGTTCTCATCTCGAATTTAGCTCTCGCTGCGCTTTGCAGAGGAAATAGGCGACATTGTTCCAGAAACGTGAAGCCATTCAGCTGGGTCGCGGTCTTGGCAATGGGGCGTATCTCAATTGCTTCAAGTGTTAATGAAGGCTGCTCGCCGATGTCTGGCAAGGGTGCTTTGAAGGCCTCTGTTTGAGGCAATGACCACATCTGATCTTTTCTAGTAGCGCTTCAGTACTCCCGCCACTGCTTCGAGCACTCAGTGCACTGTCCGGTATCAGCTTTACACTCGACGAATGTTGCAGTCCGAGGACAGACTCTGTAAAAGCTTGTTGGCGGCTCGTCCGCACTTCTCGTCTGCATCTGGTAAAAGAAAGCCTCTTGATTCGTACAGTCATCTGCCTGACATTTGGGAACTTTGAGGGGCGAATTAGTACGTTGTTGATCTTCTAAGAGACGCAATGTACACACTTTTCGTGGTGGGCAGATTCGTGTCATCTACTCCGAGTACATCATCTCGCTGCTTCTTCTTCATGTAAGTTCGCTCGAAGTACGGCTTGTCGAGTATAAACCGGTATGGGCATGTTCGACACTCGAAAGCATTTAAGCCAGCAGGATGATCCTCTGTGACACCAGTACGCCCAATGGTCAGGCTGTTGGCGCAATTTGGGCAGACTGTTGCCTCACGTCAGCAATTGTCTACTACTGCGCGCACAGGAAGTTACATGTTGGAGGCATAACAAGAAGATTTGTGCCTTTTGACGTGAAACAGAAGGCGTGGTGGAAAGCTTCAATGTGCAAAATGATTGTCCCACGGCGGAATCAACGTTTGTGACAGTTCTTGGCATATGACTTCTCAGCCACTTTGTCGATCATTGAGCATCAAGCAGCCACAAGCCTAGAATAGATCAAACCTAGAAGCGATAATCGCGCCGCGTGTCAAATAGACAGACCAACAAACTGTTAGAGGTCTTCGTTCAATTCAACTGCGACATTCTATTCCAATTGGCTTTCCTTTCTGCCTCTGCTCCCAATAGCCGTCTGATCAATCTCGTCTCAAGTGCAGGTAGCGTTCAGTAAGTGCGGCTTCGGATACAACAGTCTGCTCTGCCTCAGACAGAAGTACCCCATACCGACGTCATCTGGAAATCAGGGTTGTCCAAATTCGTACATTAGTTTGCGTTGATACACAGCGACTATGGCAGATGATGAGGTTTGCACAGTGCCTGTGACTCTGTATATTCCACTTGCTAATCTGGAGTTGTAGGGAGCGTCACCGAGAGAACAAATTGTGGAGGCCTGCCGAAGAGACAATGTCGAGTTATTTCAAGAAGTCCTTACCGGCATGAAAGGCCAACCTGCAAAGAAGATTGCCGAGTTCTTCAACAACGCAACAGATGTCATGGGCAACTACTTATTGCATGTTTGTGCAACTTACGGAAGTTGTGTGTCTCACTTTGAGCTGCCTGAACGATTCACTCGCTAACAAGTCACAGACGACGTAATGGACGAGCTGTTGAACATCGAATACCTCGAATGCGATCCTCTCACACCACGGGACAAGGAGACGCCAATACATACCTCAGTCAGACATGCCGTCGAAAGAGATTCCGAAATAGGTACAGCAATGGCAAGAATGCTGGTGGATGCAGGAGGAGATCCTCGAACTAAGGACAAGCACGGAAGAACGCCGGCTCAAATGTGCGATCCTAAGACGAGCGAGCTGCGAAGCTGGCTTATCAGTCAGGAGTATATTTTGAGAGAAGGTCTGAAACAAGAAGTTCAAGGAATAGACGATGACGATGGGCCTACAGGCTCTGCTTCAGACTCTGACTAGAATTGCACGCTGGCAAGGGCTTCGCTTTCAGGAATATAGAGATATCACAGAGCAAAAATTGCAGCATTCACTCAAGGAAAGAGACAATATGTTCGTTCAAGCGTATTGGATCATTCCTCGCCACTATCCTCAATTGCGCTTCGCCTTGTCCTACCTCTTGTCCTTCTGGGCTGCTCGGCGTTGCCGTTGGCTTGTGGTGTCTCCTCCGACCCCTCCACCACAACACGTTGCTGTGGTTGCAAACCAAGACTTCTCTCGAGCTTCCTCTCTAGCTCCTCATCATCATCTCCGCTTGCTCCATGCACTGCTCTCACAAATCCCTGCACGCCTGTTTCACCGACTTCGATCTTCCCTCTCGGTCCAACGACCCATTCGATGATCTCTTCGCCACTGCTCGTGTCTCGCCGCTTCTCCAGATAACCTTCTTTGGAGAGCTTCTGCAGAAGCTTCTCCGTCGAAATGATTGGCGTCCATTGATCTGCGTTTGCCCGCTTCAGGTACCGCTCTAACTTGGCCTCGGGCAGGGAGCCGTTGTTCAGGAGGATCAGAGATATGATGAAACTATACAACGCGGTGTATGTAGCTTCTGCGTTCTCGGAAGGAGCTTTGGTCGGAGGAAGAATGTCGGGATCAGTTTTGTAATCCGGCGGCAGAGTAGATACAAGGATCCATGATTTCGAAGATGTCGAGGGCGCCTTTTGAGAGGCTTGCGCAGCTGCATTGAGCGTCAATGATGGTGTCAATTAGCTGTAGGAAACAAATGTACCTCTTCGTTGAGAAATCGTGAACTTCTCCCTCGACGGTAACTCTTCCATCTGCATTCCAAATGTCGTCCTCAATTCCCTCTGCGCCCTTTCATATACAACCTTGAATTGTCGCGCTCCTGTCTCTCCAAGTACCTTCGTGCTGATGTCTCCCCTTCGAATCGGTGTCCGAGAGTATTCACATGCGAGAGCTAGCCTAATCATCTTCTTCACCATTGTCTCGACACCACTAGCGGTTTGAGTTTGCGTTTGTGTTTCTTGCTCGGAGGCTGTAGACTCGGCTTCATTGTCTCTGTGGTCGTGTTGCACTTTACGCCGTCTTGTGGGGGATTCTGAGGCCGAAGAGTCGGCGTCGTTGCGTTGCTAGACGCGAGGTGAGCGGCGTTTTGGTATTTCGAGCTTAGGTTATACTTCCTACCTCAGAGGGGCGCTTTCGATTGTGAGAAGCCATGATATTGGATCTGGAAGCGAAGAGACGACCTGATTACTCCTCTATCAATGTCTTTTCTTCAAGCTGCACAATATTAACAGGTCGTTGCCTATTGGCTGGCACGTCGGGTCTGACGCGGTCTCTGAATTTACCCTTCTAGAAAAGCTTCCACAAATTCTTGGCTCTCAGACTACGGAGCTTCATTTGTATTTTGTTCCTATTTCCAATCAAGCACCAAGAACTGAAGGCTCACAATCACTTTCACCTTCGTACCAAGGAATTCCCGATGGGTACCAACAGTCGGGCCACGTAAACAGCGTCGAGCACGCCGCCTACTCATTGGACCTTTTCATGTCTGCCTGAAGATGCTCCGAAATAAAGCAGCACATCGAAAGCAACATTTGTCAGCCCTGAAATGTTGGAGAGGCTTCTCGAAGTATACTACACGATGTTGCTCTCGCAACTGAGGACATGCCACCTATCCTGCATCCTGTGGCGTTCTTGGCTAGAAATCACGTATTCGGCTTTTGGAGCAGCATGGTACGCCTGAAGAGGAGGCAGGTAGTCTTCACGAGTGGGATTCATACTGTCTAGTTATCAGCGCTGTGGCTGCAGGCTCTCGCAAAAATGTATAAGAGGGTGCAGGATCCCATTTGTGGCTTCCATTGTCCACAGACTTTTCCTTGATCCTGTCTTGGTACCTACTCCGTGATCACCTTCCTGTCTCTCCACCTCTTTCTTAGTCCTTTTCTACCATATCCTCATCCCGCCTGTTCTCTCAAAGACTAGCCGCATGTCGGCTCGCTTCCATACCCATCACCGAGTCCTATTTTCAGTATTTACTTACATCATCGATGGTGGGTAATCAGGGGGGCGCTGTTGCTCGGTCGCTCCTCAAAAACAGGAACCTCTCGGTCCGAGGCATCACTCGCAATCCAGATTCTGATGCAGCAAAAGCCCTTGCTTCACTTGGTGCGGAAATGGTGAAAGCAGATGGCTTCAACAAGGATGAAATGACCAAGGCATTTACTGGTGCTTGGGCGGCTTTTGTCAACACGCAATCCGAGGACCCGGTAACCTGAATTCACCCTCTAACATATTTTAAGTAGAATTCGATCTCGGCAAGAACATCATAGACGCAGCTGCGGAAGCCAAGATCTAGAACCTTTTCTACAGCTCCGGAGCAGACACGGAGACCCTAACAAACGGCGAGATCTACTGCCGCATGATGATGAGTATGACCACCCCTCCCCATCCCAGCACCAACCAATTGAACACTCTTCCCACCAGACAAGAACAAAAAAGTCACGAACATAATCTCCGTCAACTGCGGCTGGTACCTCGAGATGTTCCTCTCCCCCGAATTCGCCCCATCAATCGGCGGCTTCCCCCTCCTCCCAGACCCAGAAGGCTACCTGACCCTGCCCATCCCACGCTGGGGAAATACCCCCGAACGCGTTGGCCTCACCGCCCTCTCCGACAACTACGGCCATATCGTCTACGGTGTTCTTCTCGACCCGGCGAAATATAGCGGTAAACTCGTCCAGGCTGTACGCGATATCAAGTCCATTGAGGATATTCCAGCCACATTTGAGAAGGTGACGGGGAAGAAGGCTAGGGTCAGGTATATGGAGGATTTTGGAGTTTCAGACGTATAGGTTTTTGCAGATGACGGGGGGAGGTATTTGGATGGGGAGGTGACGGAGATGGAGATGGCGGGGGGGTGGAAGGTGGACGCGTTCATAGCGATGGGTGTGCTGGAGAATTATGTGTTGACGAGTTTGGAGGAGTTCTTTACGAGGCATTTTGGGGGAAATAAGGGGTGAGAAGGATGGGAAAAGGAGGCAGTGAGCCAGGGCTGCTTGTGATGGGCAGGATTCAATTCGACGTGTTTGTCCTGAATCGATGGTGAAGCAGGTCCTGGCACGGTTCAGTTTCATCACCTTTGACTTCTCTACGCGTTAAATCTTTCCGTTCAGCGTAAAGACTGCCTGACGCAGGCTCTCTGCCTTCAATTCCTCCCACATGGTCCTCCGTATGATACTAATGGTGGTGTGCATCTGGCTGTGACGATTTTGATAGCGGATGTTGGAGCAATGGGAGTGAAAGTGGGCTGCAACGGTGTCGGTGAAAAGTGTCACCTCTTCATATCCAAAGAAGAGCATACTAGGGCACACCAACATGGAACAATTCCTCCCAAAGCATCACCCAGGACTATTTTTCGATGATTCGCATTTCCTTTTTCGAATGATATAGAGCAGGTCAGGTGGTCTTATCCGTAGGGCAGCTTCCGGAGATACGCGCTCTGACTCAAGGTGCAAGTGGTCGAAACGCCCGAATTCTAGAGCGCTGTGCCCTGAATAGCAGGAATCGAATTCTTCTTGTAGGGTTGGCCTTCAGTATTTCTCATCCGTCCCAATTCCCAGCTCTCCTTTCAGAGCACATTTTAGGACCAGCCCCTGATCTTTCCGTGCCTTTTTGCCAAATCTCTTGCAGTCGTCTGCCCCAGTACTTCAAAGCTCATCTTATGAATCGTCCACGTTCCACTTTTCCCCCTACACATTCTCAGCCTTGGGCCGGTGAGCCCTCGCTGCGGTCGGTGCGAGCCATTATAGACTATCTCCTGATGCTTCCGAGTCATCTGGGTCCTGGACTGGCTTATTCGTATTTTGCGACGACTTGAAGTTACCATACACATCGTCTGCCTTCATTTCCTTGAATTCCATCTCCAAGTAGCCTGCAAAGAGCGTAGAAGCCTTCGGTGCGTAGGTGTAGCACAGACGATGGATTCTCATCAGCCGCAAGGCCTGCGCCTGCTTACGTTCCAGGTGTCGCGCAAACTTATCCACTCGTTTCCTGGGCTGGACGGCCCGTTAACAAGCCTCGATGATATATTGTAGCACTTTTCAGGAACGGAGCATGAATTCTGAAGCTGGCCGATTGGGTTCGCATGCCTGTTTATACATCAAACTTTGAACAAGTTGCGGTCTCAAGTCGTGCGTACTGGTCGGCCTTGAGCAACAAGTCGAAAAGTAGCTTCTCCTCTTCGGTGATCTTCAGCAGGCCTCTGGCCGGCCTTTTTTGCGCAGTCTCACATCCAATGACAGGATTCATCACTTGCTCCCGCAAATAAGCCTTACGAAACAAAAGGTCTTGCAAAGAAACACGGGTTGAGTGTTGTGTTGACGTCTGGCATTGTGAGATCATCCTGGTGAACATGGAGCCTGCTGAGCTTCCGAACGCAGGGCTTACCGTTATTCTTCTTCACGTCGCCTTACTCTTTCAGAGTTGTAGACACGAGTGCTCTAGAAAGAACACAATGGAATGTGTTCAGGAGCAGTTCCTAGAACATACCGTCCTACCTATTAACTAAACAGGTGTGGACGAAGTGACCGTGATGACGACAGCGACAGCGACAATCAATGATCACAAAGGCACTATCGACATTATTTATATCAAAACAGAGCTGAAGCTTCGTTTCTTGCTAAATCGAGATCCTACAGAGATTCTTTTCAATACTAGCCAGGAATACTTTGCGCCTTTGCAGAAGGAGATCCCCTTTTTTCGTTTTGTCACCATGCCTCGTCCATACCCAAGAGATCGTCGGTTTACCACCATACTCGTAGCAGAACCAATATGGCCTCGTATTAAGCGAGTGACAACAGATATTGTTTTCTAATTAACCGCTAACCTCGTTGTCAAATAGATTGGACGCTTACGCATCGATCTCATGCTTTTCCTGATAGAAAGGTCCAAAGGGCCATAGAGATGCTTGGAATGAACCTACTAGCAGGAGAGGCGCAGTCTGGTCAGTTAGCAGTAAAGATGACCACTATCTTACGTCCTCAACCAAAAAGGCAGCACGATTCCGCGTTTCCTCTGCGATTTGCTCCCAAACGCTTTTCACGATCTATTGAATCAGTCGTGCTTACTAGTGAGCAAAGATATATCTTGACCGATATTAACGAGTCTCTTAATCCGAGCACTCGCCTGTGGTATGTCAATTGTGGGCTTCCTTAGAGGCGAAGTTGTCTTCCTTATGGTGAACCTGGGACAGGCTGGGACAGGAAAATTCAGGGAGGGTGAGGAGGTTGCCGCCTGTTTCCATTCCTGGATTGTATGGGCGTTTTCCTGCGTCCCTATTCCGCTTCTGGATGATTCGGGACCTTGATCCCTCTAGGAGTCGTCAGGGGCTTTTTTGGACGACCCTGACTTTTCTACCCAATCCGCTCATCGGCTTGCTGACTGAGATGCACGCAGTGACTGAAGGAATAGGTGGGTCAAACGGATAGATATGACATTAGAGTCGGGCGTTGTTGCCTGGCAGTGGCTTCACAATCTCGTTCCCTCTTCTTCCCCAACGGCATGCGGACACGCCCACGCAAAACAGCCTCTTGCGAGATGCTCGCTGAACTTTATGCGTCTTTACCTCATGAAAGCTGTGGTTCTGACAGGTGGTCTCATGAATTTTGTGCAGAGATAGCCCATAGTGCAAAAGATAATACTTTCGGACTCGGTCATCGTCTAGCATGATGGATAGGCTACGCCAGCTACGAAGCCTGTACGCAGAAGAGCAGGATCGATGTGATAAAGTCACTGGTCTCCACCGCTTTTGAAAGCTCGTAGCTGCTACCTATGTACAACATCGATGTCCAGCGTTCTGATTTGCATCGACTGATGCGAGCAATCCGAGCTACTGTGCCGTAGTTCGTCGCTTCTTCTGCTCTTTTATTCCAACAATTAGTCAATAGCCATCCTTGCCCCACTTGTTGAACATGTCATGCAGTTCCTGCCCCAGCGTCAGTCTGAACGAGACCCTATGTTGGATATAGCGACCCACCTTTGGTAGTGTCACATTAGGTATGATGACGGTGTTCAAAGCACTGGGAGCATTTTTGGGTGTTAAGGTCTTGTCTCCCCGAGGATGGTATCGATATTTGAAATGCGCAGAATCGTCTTCGTGGTCGTGATCGTCAATCTGCCATGGCATGGAGCTATTGGCCACAGATATGTCGGCTTCCGAGGTGGCAGAGGTAGGTTTGCGACCAAAGTAAAAGCCTGCTAAGCCGAAAGCACCTGACATGATGCCTAAGAGGATCTTTCTGCGATTAGCTTGCCAGAGCCTGGGAACAGGAAGGCATGTCAGAAGCACATACGTAAAGTTCAGGATCCCTCTTCGCACCCTTCTGCAAGGTCCGATCCGATGAGGCACTCTTTGCGGCAGCTCTACCCGCTGCCTTGCCAGCAGCGTTGCCGGCTGACTTCACAGCGTTTGCAGCAATTGAAGTCATAGTGAGATGGTGGTTAATGTACCAATCTACTCAATAGTATTGGGTGCAGTTGGTGAAGGTCGACGTGTGTAAAGTATTGTATAGGTCAGGACTCGGGGGTTGAGGTCACTGTTGGCTAAGGCTTGGCACTAAAGCTGACGAAAGACGCTGAGAACGCAGATTGGGCCTGAGCTTCTGTCAGGAACATGGAAAGTTTGGAAGGCCAAGCACCCCTGTGCTAATCCTCAAAATGGAGTCCTGATTCCTACCGACTGCAGAGATGCGCGACCGCATGTTGTATTTCCCTTTAAGCTGTCTTCACTCTTTGTTGTCTCACACTACATTTTCTACACTCACTTCCGCCTTCGTTGAGTCCTCGTTCTATGCACGAGACCAATTGCACTTTGCGCTTCCGGGATCTTGCTCAAGATTACAACAACTTCGCAGTCTTATCTTCCAATTCATCGGCGCTGAATATGATCGCAAACGCTTATCAGAAGCTTTTACGGTGACAAGCTCACACTAATCATGCAAGAGAGCCCTCCGATACATCCGTTCAGCATGTCATATCGGCCCTCCACTGCTCAAAGTGCTATCTCCTCCGAACTCTCCGACGATGAAGATAATTCGAGAACCCGAGCAAAACTACCCTCCCCTTTGTCACAGTCTTCTTCTCCCCTCAGCGGCACGCAGCTTCCGGGACCAACACCCTTGAGCACTCTCCTGGCAAGAAACAATGCGCGCAGTGGAACGTCAAGTCGACCGGACAGCCCTGTGAGCCAAATCAGCAAATCTCATGTACCATCACTAGCTGCTCAAGGCTTTTTCCGGCCGATGAGTTCTCAGCGCTTACAAGCGCAAAGACTCGGTCGGCCAGGTACAGCCAAAACGCGCCCATCCATCTCCACCGAAGACGAAACGAGAGACTTCGAGACTGAGACCCGCCCCAGCCTATCAACCGTCAGACGAGAACGACAAGGAGCGTTCTCTCCTGTACAGGAGCATGAAGGAGCTCCCCCCTCCAGAGGCACCGAGTTTTCTGAGCCAATTCTGCCAGATCGAGCCGCAAATGCGGGCCCGCTTGGCAATGGTACTACAAGGAGCCTTGGAGATAGCGTGCGTCTCCTGAATGAGAGGGCCTCGAGCCAGCGTCAGAAGAAGCCCCAGCATCTGAATTTGCCGAAGAGCTATAAACAGGGCGATTCGGGTGATCCTCCCTTGAAATCACCACGCTCATTTCGCTCAGGTTTCAGTCTTGGGTCTAAACGGGAATCATCACGGCAGCAAGTGGAAGCTGGTCACCAGCATTTGTCCTCCAATGCGACTTCGCCACGTTTCGATGCCACGCAGAACCCTACTATTGTTCCAGAAACAGCTTCTCTAGGCAAGAACTACGAATACTTTGAAGGGAATACCGTATTCTTCTGGGGTGGCAGATTTCAGAACGCCAGGGATCGGCCTGTCAACATAGCGACTGGCATCCTAATTGTACTCCCCGGAATTTTGTTCTTGGCGTTCTCGTTCGTCCCTCCCACCCTCTTCCAATTAGTCCCAGCTAACAGCGAGGCAGGGGGCCATGGCTATGGCATAATGTTTCACCAGCTATTCCCATTATTTTCGCATACCTTTTCTTCATTTGCATATCTTCGTTCCTGCATGCCTCACTCGTCGATCCTGGAGTATGTTGCCAATTCCGATTGTGTCATACTTGCTGATTTGCCAGGTCTTCCCACGAAATCTTCATCCATTCCCACAACCGGATCCTGGCGCTGACCCACTGACGATCGGCCCACCCATGAACGATTGGGTAATGATTCGACTTGCCATTTCCGACACTGCTGCCATGGACGTTCCCGTGAAGTATTGCAAATCGTGCAACATCTGGCGTCCCCCACGGTGTTATCATTGCCGTGTTTGTGATAATTGTGTCGAAACGCTAGACCATCACTGCTTGTGGCTCAACAATTGCGTCGGTAGGCGCAATTATCGCTATTTTTTCACCTTTGTGGCCTCTGCCACTCTCTTAGGCTTAATGTTAATCGCTGCCAGCTTGGGTGACTGTCTATCCTATCGTGACCAGCGTGGCATCTCCTTCAGATCCGCTGTCAATGAACGGAGAACCCCGTTTGCCATGTTTATCTATGGCTTCCTGGTTACACCGTACCCAGCCTCTCTCTGGGGCTACCACCTTTTTCTGATGGCGAGGGGAGAGACGACGAGAGAGTACCTAAACTCTCACAAGTTCGTCAAGGCAGAGCGCCATCGACCATTCACACAAGGCAGCATTTTCAAAAACTGGATAGCAGCTCTTGCCCGACCTCGACCGCCGACCTACCTACATTTTAAGCGGAAGTACGAGGAAGGGGACCAACGATTTGGCTCTCGACGCGGCAGGAGACAAGCTTCTCTTATTGAAGAAGCCAAGGGTGGAGGCATGGAGATGACCCCAGTCACTGGGGGACAAAGGACCTTTGAAGGACCGGCCAGTCGAAAAGCAGATCTTCATCGTGAACCTTGATACCGGTAGAAGCTTCTGGAGTTATCATGTGTTTCACTTCAAATAATCAGATATTTTGGTGTGAATCATGGCGTTCATTACTGTTCTATCTCGGTATATGTATGCTTTGACCTAGAGTCTGGCGATACGGAATCTGCAAAGCTACTGTGCATTTGACCAGGCGCAACGATTCGCTTGCCATATTAGATAATGTGTATATAATGGAAGGTTCGACACCATGGGTCATCTAGGCTGTCGCTGTATTCTGTCTGCAGCCGAAAAAGTTTTCAGCAGAACTAATATTAGCAATCGAAATGCGGAATGTCGTTGTCCTAGAGTGGTTGGAATGGTCAATGCCGACTGGCTCTCCAATGTTTGTTGTCCACAACCACTCTTCTGCAACGTCTCGTTTCTATTTCTATATAGTTCTGTTCTATTCAGGACCTTACTGAATCCTTCTCCTCCGTGTATACTCTGGTCTGCATAGAATGACCTACGCGATAGGGAATTGCCGACGCGAGCCCCACGCAGTTAATCTTTACGCGCCGTCCCCCAATCCTCAACAAGATCCACGAACACTGGGGCAGCAAGATGCTTCTCAGGCAGACCGGACTTCAATTCAAAATGGACAGTGAGCGAAAGCATTCAATCAGTACGCTGTCGTTACGGTCACAACGGCTAGAACCATCTCGCTCTTCAACTGCGTCGTCCGAGACACTCGCAGGAGATGAAGATCCGGACACAATTGTTGTCAGTTGTGCTGATCATCGGCCTCAACTACCTACGCCTGCTGAGAGTACCCTGGACACATTCTTCGAATCTAGTCATGATATGCACGTACAACAAGTTCCACGGGATAAAACTCGACGCGTCAACCACAGGTCAGACGCGAAACAGCAAAGTCAAGATTGCATCATCGAGACTGCACTCTGCGAGAAGGGAAGGAGTGTCAGTGGTGAAACCCTGGTTACTAATACAAGTCAATCAAGCCTTCTTCGAAATAGTATCACCGCTCTGGACCTTCCATGGAGCGTGACGTCTCTGGTCCAACACGGGAAGATTGACGCTGACGAGGTCGCGCGGCAAGATAGTGAAACTCGAGTGTCGGCTGGCGAAGAAGACCGCTTGAGAATCGAAAAGGCCGCCGCAAAGAGAGCTAAGATGGAAGAGAACGCAAAGCTTTGGGAAGCCAGAAAGAAGGCGGCCCAAGACAAGGCTGTTCGACGATCCTCGAGAGCAACCATGTTCGAGAAGGCTGGAGAGGTAGTCTCCGACCTGACTGACAGCATGCTCGGTAAGCGGCCCAGGGAAGCACTGGAGAAAAGCAAGGTCCGACTAGGAGAGATCAAAAGGCGAGCGAGCTTGAGGCCAAGGAGCATGGTTGATCCGGCACTCTCCACAGTGCCAGCGTTTGAAGGGCCCATGGCCAAAAGCCGGCGGCTCAGCGATGGCGACCTGGGCAGTGGCACCCAATCTAAAGAAGCCTTTCCTCTTCCGAGAGAGCCAGTGCTCACACGGGAGGGCAAGAGATGGTTGAGCTCGGGCTTGTACACTGGCCAGATAAGAGATTATGATGGTAGGCTCTCCGAGTCGAAGAATAAGCGTAAACACGATGCTGTGTCGGTTATCAAGGAAAACATGTCGTTACCCTTGCCCATGTTTGCCGGCGAGCGCGTCATGAAATACGGACGTGACTTCAAGCTTCCTTACGATGTCTTTTCACCGCTTCCGCCTGGTCAGCCGAGACCAGATGAGTGGCGGAAGACCAACAAGAGTGTCTTCGTGGGAGATGCTGCCCAGGTATGGCGCCATTCAAAACCCCGCGAGCACTCCACATGCATGTGCACTCAAGAGACAGGCTGTGACGACCACTGCATGAATCGCTTCATGTTTTACGAATGCGATCACGGAAACTGCAACCTTGAGGTATGTTCAAACCGCAGCTTTCAATCCCTTATGGAGAGAGGTAAGAAGGGAGGGAAATACGATGTTGGAGTTGAAGTCATTCAAACTCGAGACCGTGGATTTGGGGTACGAAGCAACAGAACCTTTCAGCCGAATCAGATCATTGTCGAGTATACAGGAGAGATTATTACTCAGGACGAATGCGACAAGCGAATGAGGACATTGTACAAGAACAACGAGGTATGAACCACTAGAGAATTCTGATCATGGTCTGACAACAATGACAGTGCTACTACCTAATGCTGTTTGATCAGAACATGATCATAGACGCAACAAGGGGTTCTATCGCCAGATTTGTGAACCATTCCTGCGAACCAAATTGCCGCATGGAGAAGTGGACCGTAGGCGGAAAGCCTCGCATGGCTCTGTTTGCAGGTGACGAGGGCATTGTGACCGGAGACGAGCTAACCTACGATTACAACTTCGATCCCTTTTCTCAGAAGAACGTCCAAGAATGCCGTTGCGGATCAAGCAAGTGCCGCGGCGTCCTCGGTCCCAAACCCAAGGACGAGAGGAAGCCTAAGGCAGAAAAGGACTTGGGGTTATTGGGAACAAGTAACCTCACAGGAGTAAAGAGGAAGGTGGCAGATGTTCTCGAGGAGGGAACCGACCGCTTGAACAAGAAAGCGAGAACCGCAGTACCGGCGTCGGCCATCGCGGCATTCAAAAAGGTCACCACATTAGGCTCAAGGTCCAAAGCGCCTGCACGAGCTCGCATCTATAGCTCCACCAATCCAAGTCCAGCCAACGGAGTCAGCCGAGTAGCCCTGGTCAAGAAACCAGCTCTGCGAGCAACTAGTCTGACAACTCGTGGCGCAATTGCCCGAAGGCCCTCTCTGTTGAAGCGCATTGTGAACGGTGCCAGAGATAAGGCCACCACACGACGCGCTGTTTCACGTTCTTCCGCGTCGGAAGCACTTCTTCAAGGCAATAGCGAGAAATCGCTTGGTCGGAAAGAAAGCGTGAAAGCTACCGCAGCAAGCATTCGAAAGAACGTTGTCCGTACTGTCAGGGGTACTAAGGGACGGAACTGATTAGTCTGATCTTTGATCCATTTGGTGGCTTTTGGCTGTTGTTCTTCTGTCTCTCAAGCTTGCTACTGTTTTATGAATCATCGGGAAGCGTCGCAATGCAATGTCAATCAACGTGAGTGTTTTCTTCGTGTGTTAAGTACGGATATGGAGTACCCTCGCACCGTGCTGCTACCCCACACTTCCTGGCATTCATGACGCATAAGCTGAGGGGTTAATCTTTGATCTATTCATCTTTACAATTGGCAAATTACACCATTTCTTACATATGATCCGGATAATATTTGTTCAAATCGATCTCATTTCGAAACCATCTACCATCACGTATCTTCCACTCCAAGCTAAGCTGCAACATTTCGCAAACTTCGGTTGATCGCTATCAAATGGACCTCTCACAATATGAGGAGATATACAAGACGCTCCATGCTAATCCCGAGCTATCAAACATGGAAGAACAGACTGCAAAATTGATTGAGAGCCACTTGAGAGCCCTGTCGCCTGACTTGGGCATCAAGACCAAAATTGGTGGTCATGGTCTGATCGCTATTTGCAAGAACGGGAGCGGAAAAACGATATTGCTGCGTGCAGACTTTGATGCATTGCCGGTTGAAGAGAAAACTGGACTGGAATATGCCAGCAAAAAGAAAATGCAGGATGTCAATGGCGACCTGAAGCCTGTCATGCATGGTAAGCCCCGTATCTGGATGCTCTGGAGTGCTCCCGCTAACCATGACTTGCGCTCAACGATTGCAGCCTGTGGTCATGACTTCCACGTCACAGCGCTGCTTGCTGCTGCAGAAGTCCTACTCAAAGCACGAGAGGTCTGGTCCGGCACTATTGTTTTTCTCTTTCAGCCTGCAGAGGAACGAGGGACCGGCGCTGCAGCCATGGTCAATGCCGGGCTTTACGATCCAGACAACTATGCATGCCCAATTCCTGACGTCGTTCTTGGGCAACATGTCATGCCTAGTCGTGCTGGCACTGTCGAAACCAAGGCAGGCACGATGATGTCTGCAGCTGACAGCTTCAAAGTCACCATTTTTGGTTCTGGTGGGCACGCGTCACAGCCCCATCGTACCATTGATCCCGTCGTCATCGCTAGCTATATCGTTGTAAGACTGCAGACCATTTGCAGTCGAGAAACGCCACCAGACGAAACTGTGGTGGTGACGGTGGGATCGATCCAAGCAGGTGATACCGAGAACATCATATCCTCTGAAGCGGTCTTAAAAATAGATATTCGATCCGTCACGGAGGAATGGCGTCATCGAGTATTGGAATCTGTCAAGAGGATTGTGAAAGCCGAATGCGATGCTGGCAGATGTCCCAGGGAGCCTGTCTTTGAGCGGACAAGAACGTTTCCTCTGACCGACAACGATAAAGAGACGAACGATGCGTTAGAGAAATCTTTCTCATCTCGATTCAAGGCAAATCACAGAGCAACGCCAAAAGCCCATCTTGCTAGCGAGGACGTATCAATTCTTGCCTCAAGTGTCCATAGACCATGCTGCTTCTGGTTCTTTGGAGGTATTGATGCGAATGAATGGGACGAAAGGGAGAAGAGCGGTACGCTTGACGAAATACCAGTCAACCACAGTCCCTATTTCGCGCCTGTGCTGCAACCGACACTCAAGACTGGCATGAATGCGATGGTCACTGCAGCATTTACCTTTCTGTCCAAAAAGCCAAACAGTGAACAACTTCATAATCCAGCAGATGTTTGACTATATCGGAGCCCCCCTCGGAGCATCCTTGCAGATGCTGCCGCCGCAATCATTTTCAAGGGACTTTAGAACCTTTGACTCAATTGAGCACGAGACAACATGCAGCAAGGGAACAGCTCGACATTGCTGTGCGTATGGAAACCGGAGCTGTGTGGTGGCAAAGACAAGGAAACAGATTTTGGGAGTTTGGTCCCCACCCGAATATCTCACCATTGTTTTCACGAGCCTCCACCCCCAAAAAGTCTCAAATGCCAGGACAGATGACCAAGTCACAGTGAGGAGTTGAACCAAATAAGGGAAGCAATCTGAATATGCTTCCCCTTCCACTATTCTTCGCGACCCTGCATTTTCTTGGTGCAGAGCATTTTCTACACCGAGAGGATCATGAATTGTTGTGGACACAAACAAAGAAGAAGTGTTTTGTCGCAAGGCGGCCAAAACACCTCAACATAGAATTACTTTTCTGCAGATGATATTTGATACACCAGGCGGCCACGTTCAAGTGACAATCTATATCTCAAAGGCTATCACCGCTTGAGCATTCGAGAGCTTCAAGCCAACAGCGCAGCGTCCCTCAGCGACGAACATCTCCACCATTGCGCTCTATCGATTCCACCTGCACCATCCAACCACACCGCGTCGAATCACTTACTCGATTCTCCCCACGAGCTGCTTGCAGCGAAACCTTCTCCCTTCTACCACTGAAATTCTCCGAGTCCACCGCCGCGAGTTACATCGGCACAAAAGATGGACGCAAGGCGTTCCGTTCCACTAGAAGAAACATCCGCCGAGGCTGTTGGCAGCTTGGGTGCGGACGAGATGCTGGAGAGGATGCGAGGCACAGTGACACCTTACCAGGTCCGAGCGTCCTTCTTCGATAGAGATTACAAGTTCAACATATCACCCATGGCCATAGCAGCTAGTAAGCTCGACTTGCGATCCCTGCTGAACTCGTCCTTGAACAGCACACGAACACTTTACACCAATAGTCGCTTTGAAAACCTGCTGAATGAGATTCTCCTCAATATTGTCAGATTCGTGGACCTTGCAAGCTTGGTGAAATTTGCTGCTTGCAACTCAGGCGTGAGGGGTCTCGTCACATCAATACCGTACGTTCGTACAGTCAAATCTCACCCTGCAACCTCTCTTGCTTTGTCTCGAATGCTGCGTGCCGGCACCGCCAAATACTTCAATTTGCAGAGATTCATTGACACTATCACTACGTCAACATGCATGGTCTGCAAAGATCATACTTCCTTTGCTTCTTGGATGTGCCTCTTTCTCTGCCACCGGGTCTGCGTAAAGTGCCTTGCGATCGATCAGCAGACAATTCGCACACCAAAAAGCATGGCGGTCAACTGCTTGAGCTTGAGTGTCGACGATGTTGCAACAGGGTCGGGCACTGCTTCGGCGGCCCTACAGCCGACCTTTGTTCAGTCGGAGAGTCTGCGACAGAATGGCTTGGAGAGTTCAAAGATCATCCGACGTGACAACAAGATTGATTTAATCTCTCTGAGAGTGGCGCTCACGTTGTCAATCGACAAGCACGCTGCAGTAGGAGGACCCAGCCATGTCAAGCTGCTCATCGAACATTCCCTACAAGAACACCACCCCAGGAAATTAATGCTCAGGGTAAGCGGACTGTCGTAGCGAAGAGCTTTAGTGTCAGAGGCATCGTTGATGCTATAAGAGGTGAGTGGCAAAATAACTTACCAAGTCAGGACTGGATTCTCATGGCATATGTTCCATACTTACACTCCACAATACCTCCCTTGCGTTTCGAGACGGGTGCGTTGAGTGAAGGTTGCGTCTGAGATGTTGTCCACTCTGGATCATTTGCAGCTCGCTCTGCAGCAAAGAAGGCGGCAGCAAAAGCTTACATCATGTCACAATACCTCGACTACTTTCACCAGTGTGAGACATCTCAATCAATCTTCCTAGGTGAGCGTCTCAAGATGGCCGATGAGAACAAACTGAAGGCCTCTATGTTCGATGTTTTCTTGCGCTTTAAAGCGCTACTTTGTGGGGGATGGAGTGAGTTTATGGACATAGTTCGTGGTATCGAGCTGAACGCAGACCCGTCAGAAGTTAAAGACGTGGTCATGAATGCGGTAATGCAGATCCAGAACATCGGGAACAGAGATTTCCAACAGCGCACATCCGCCACATGGCAGACTGCGAGAACTACTGCAAGACCTCTCGAGATTCAGGCTGAAGATGGGTGGTATTCATGGACGGACATACTACAGCGAAACTACATCATTGAGAGGACCATTCAATGCTGGAAACTGCGTTGGGCTGGTGATGCCATACCAAGCTCAGCACAAAAAATCTCATCCTCTTGCATGTGGCCTTGCTTGTTGGAAAATCAATTTGTTTTGATCCAGGACAACAAAATCATTTGAATAGACGACTGATTCTGTTCTCAAGGGATCAGACCATCATTTGCTTTTCTTCATCGTCAAATCAAGCTGTTTCTTGCATACAATACTCTTTCAGCGCCACACTTCTGACTCACAGTCTGTTTTAATATGTTATTTGAAACCACTGAGGCCCGCCTCAGGAACACTTTCCCTGCAAATGTGTTTCTGCTGCCTGCAGAAGTTATTAATCAATCGCGAACACTTTCACTCAAAAGAGAACATACTTGTATTCTTGCCACAACAATTCACCCTGGCTGACGCCTACTTTTTGCAAAAACAAGGGCGTCTTCTATCTTCCTCTTCTGACTGTGTCTTCTCTAATACGTCCTCGATATCATAAACCTCCGGCGTCCTGAATGAATTGAATATTGACTTTGCAGACAAGAAATTACGTCTACAAATCTAGCGAGACAGCTGAGCTGCCGTTAACAAAGGGCGACAGAGGCATTCCAGCAACACGTATCAGACCCAACCGCAAGGCTGTTATGGCACGACTTACGGCACATTTTGACCACACAAGTATAAGAGGTGGAGAATTCTTCGCTGAGAATGAGAAGGCCTTTCTTTCCGCGGTCAGTTGTTCAAGCATCAGCCGACTGAGCCGCTTGGAACAACTTCCATACGAAGTCATGCTATTGGTGTTGGAGGGCCTCGATATAGCGAGTCTGGTCATGGTAGCCTCCGTCAACATACATGTACGAGGTCTTTCGCAGGGTAGGCCAGATATCCAGAAAGTCCAGCAGAACATCTGTGCGGCCAGGGCTATCAGCCGAACGTACAAAATCGGTACGGCAAGATCCTTCAGTTTGAAAGACTTCATGGAAGCGCTCACTTCCTGGAAGTGCGCTTTATGCAGGAGGCGTGTCGAATTTGCAGTCGGCTTCTGCTTGATGTGGTGCGGCCGAATCTGTGCTAGTTGTCGTTCCCCACGACCTGATGCCATTTGTCTGCCGGTTGACATGGCAGTGCTGTGCTGCGGCGTGGATCGGGAACATCTGACCTGTCAAAAAGGTTTTGCGTGCCTTGCAATGCCGCCCTCTGCCCAGCGCGAATCCTGCTGTGGTCAGTTGACACGCCCTGGTATTGAACTTCCGGGTCTGAAAAGGGCCTGGGAGCTTGGACGGTGGCTACTGGGAGTTGACCCATGCCAACAAGTGTCAACCTGCATGCGACATCAAGCAAGTTGTCTTTCTGACCCTGTCTGAAGAATACGAGCTGATCAAAGCCATATTCCTCAAGAGATGGGAGTACTGGCCGAAAGGATCCCAAGCAATCGGACGAAGTCGGGAATTTAATGGCCAGATTACCAAAGACTTTCAAATGGACAGAGACAACGTTCATAAATTGGCACGCGAAATCTATGCTACGTATCGTAGAACTTGGCGAGCGCGATCTGCAGTGTGGGCGAAAACTGGCTAACTTCACGCCCAATTTCAACATGAGATGTCGCATTCCCAACGATGCGAGCACTGTACCTACCAATCTCATCACCTCCAAGTTCACGAGTGAAGCGCACCAAGCGAAGGTTGGTGCAGCCAAATCGTCGCACCATTCTCGGGCATCGTGGACGCCTCGTTGAAAGAGTGAATTCCCGGAATTCAGTCGCTCCAAGGTTGAACAGAGTCTTATCGAGCAAATCTCAGCGATTTCGGTGCAGGACGACGTTGACAACTTGCCTTCTTGGCGTGTTTTACCGGAGCCGAAGCATGCTAAGGAGTCTAAAAGACCAATGCAAGCTGATTTCGAGCCTGACAAATCTCGTCCTCAAGCGTGATGCCGTCTGGTGGTAAACCGACATCAGGAACGCAGACGGTGGCTACAATATCTGCAGTGGCAACCAAACCCAAAGCTGAAGAGGGGGCATTTAAGCCGAAAGAGCGAATAGGTACATTTGCCGAAGATCTGCAGAAATTTGGCACTCCAAGAGAGAAGGCTCTGGATCCAAGACTCGGGGAGATGAGAATCACAGAGGAGGATGGGCAGGAGTCAGACGATGACAGTGTTGCATCAAGGCAAGGCGGAACGAGAGGTGGAGGTGCTTACTGATGGTTCGGACGAGGAACTTTGATAAGCAATGCCGCGCGCCATGTGTCTGATGCAGTGTTTAGGCGGTTCGGGTATGGATAAAGGAGGATTGCGACACCCTCTGCCTGCTGACGAAGTTTGGTCACCACGCGTCTTGTGCTATCCCATTGCTTTACTAAGTACTACTATGCGGAAGCAGTCGATTGTCTACTCGGTCTTGGATACATACTTCATGGTGACTGAGTAGGATTTGCCCTATTCTCCCAACGTTTCGTGACTTTCTTCCCCCTTTTATGCCAAGCAGGTCCCAGTGCCAAGACGATTGCGGACTAGCAATTTTCCAGTTTTTGGCCACTTGGTGACAGCCCGTGCCAGTGGTTTCCATGATTCGAACGAAAGTAACAAATATTGCGCCGAACTTTCAAACTTCGAGGTTGCCAATAGGTTTCATAGAAGGATGCGCACTAGAGCAGAATGTCTTCGGGACGAAAAGATCTGGCTCTCCTCCGATCCATACTTCGACCTACCACTTCAACACACGCTCGACACAGCTTCGTGCGCGACCTCTCCATTCTGAATCGTCCGCCTCCCAAATATCCTGGACATGTCCCTCTCACCTTCGTTGAGCGCTCAGCACTGGCTGTTGGCTCTGCGGTCACAAGTCTGCTCAACCCACACCGTGCTGACATGATTGCTGCATTGGGAGAAGCAACCGCTCAACCTGTTTTTATCACAAGGCTCCGAAATCGGATGTTAGCAAATCAAACGGGGCGAAGGATACTTCGAGACCGTCCACGGATCACATCGAAAACAATGTCGCTCGCCTACCTACGGAAGCTGCCTGGGAACTCGGTAGGAAGGACCTACGCAGCCTGGCTTGACAGGGAGGGCGTCTCTCCTGATACGCGAGACTCGGTTCGATATATAGACGATGAAGAGGAGGCATACGTCATGCAGCGTTATCGAGAATGCCACGACTTTTATCATGCCCTGACTGGACTGCCTATATTTGCGGAGGGCGAGATTGGGCTGAAGGCGTTTGAGTTTGCGAACACAGGTCTGCCAATGACGGCCCTCTCATTGGCCGCAGTTGTGAGGCTCAAGCCTCAAGAGCGGCAGAGAATGTTCAATATCTATTTGCCATGGGCTTTCTCCAATGGATTGAAGAGTGCAGATCTGATCAACATCTACTGGGAAAAGGAGCTGGAGACAGATGTTGATGACTTGAGAGCGAGGTTAGGTATCGAACCTCCTCCAGACTTACGGGAGACGAGACGAAAGCTTCGGGAAGCCCAGAAGAGGGTTTCGCAGAACCAGAAGAGTTGAACGGGTGCAGGTGCTGAAGTCACTTTTATGTCGTTGAGCGATGGCGTCTGACAGGCCTTTGACGCATAGCGAAGGCCGGGTATCATAAAAAGCAGAATGTTGATCGCTCTCCCATCCTCGATCCCCAAACCAATGTTAAGCACCCTCCAAAAGGTCATCCAGATCATCATCATCCCAGCCTCCCCTCCTAACAACCTTCATCTTATCCACTCCACCTCCTGTCTCCCTCTGATGTTCAGCCAGTGACCCAAGCAACTCCTTCAGCTGCTCCTCCGTGACTTTGGCCCTTAATTGCCCCGACCTCGCCATCATGATCAATCTGTTCTCCACATCCGTAGCTCGACTCTCCTTCACCATTCGTATGCGCCCCACCCGATCCGCCGCCTGCGGCTCTAGTATCTGTGATAGGATGGAGGCTCTGGCGTCGGATTCTTGTTTTCTGTATTTGACCGTGCATCAGTATGTCCTAGGATGATTTCTCAATGCATGAGGCTCGTAAAAGACCTTCTCTGCTCCTCTTCGTTGCCCTCCCCGCCTGGGGCTCCCCCCCCGCCTTGTTGCTTGAGCTGTGCAAGTCGTGCAGCGCGGATCTAGGATAGGTCAATCTTCATGTGGAGAATTCATGCGAAAGACATGCCCACCTGTTCGAGCTCGTCGTCCGCCATGTCTAATGTCCCTCCGCTTTATGCGGATAAATATCCGTTTGCTGTCTATGCACGAATTGAAGCAACGGGAAATTGACTGTTTACTTAGCCACAAGCTACAGCAAGCCACCAAAGAAAAGGCCAACGGCATCAACGTCTCCGCTTCCAACGAGACCCGGCTTCCGGCCTAGGCGCCTCTCCCACCAGGATCAGCTTTTACTGAAAGACGTGGTGCTACCTCGAAGGATTCGTCTCCTGTTGGAACATTAATCTCTTCTTTTCACTCCATCTCTACCCACTCGCCGGTGAGACTTGAGGCTTCGCGTCCTCTCATTGATCTCAGGTCTTTGAAGTGCAAACGCGCAGTCGGCTACATCATCATACATGCCAGTCGGGTAAAGACAAGCCACCGGCCGTGGTGCAGAACGAAGCCGCTCAGTACACTGCCTCAAACATGCACTGACACCCAATGTCCGGACTCGAGTCTCTTCCCTCTTTAGAGTTTTGTTCAAGTCCTTTGCCTCGATCATCCACCGCGACGAAGTCGGCGCATTGGACTACCCGCGCTTCTCGGCCCTGCGGCGTCCTCGTCGTTGCAAGGTACTCAACATTACCCGACTATTGACGGCTAAACAGTGTTACACACATGCATATATTGGGCGCATATCCTGGCCATGTTTTCTCGTCTCCACGCCTTGAACCCTCCCACAACCGTTCTCCGTCCCTAGGTCCAACCCGGCAATCTCCTGCCCAGAAACCTGTGCCCAAAATCAAGTCTTCGAACGCTCTCGCAGAAATGGCAGCTTCGCAGCCTGAATTGGCCACACAAGGCGCCAAACACAGAAATGGCTCTGAAGAGTCTCTCAGCACTATACCCGATCCTCGAAACGCAAGCTCTTCTGACCTCTCTAGAAGTCCTTCACCCAGACATCCAGACTTGAGCGATGAGGTTGCTAAACTCAGTGACAAGCTCATAAATGCTATCAATCATCAGACATCGCTAGAAGATACCCTTGCACAGGCCCGCCACGAACTGGAGGCTTCCAGAGCGAGGATACAAAAGCTAGAAGTAGAAGCAAGAGCGCAGGAGGAGAAGGTTAACAGTGGGTTGCTCATACCGAGAGCCGACGCGGATGATGACAAAGCTCAACTGGTAGCGGATCTGATGAGCGAGCGGAAGCAGAAAGGAGTCATTCTACAAGAAAAGAGAGGCATCGAGAGCGAAGTCGAAAACCTAACAGCATCTCTTTTCGAAGAGGCAAATAAAATGGTAGCCTCGGCAAACAAAGAGCGGGACGCAGTAGAAAGGAGGAATCAGCAACTGCGTGATCAAGTCAAAGACACAGAATCTCTTTTGGCGAACCAGCAAGAACAGTTGGCACAATTAAAGATTGTTATGCAACAAATGGGCAGTCAAGGCGGCAAAGAGGATGGACCAGAGTCAGCAAGAAGCTCAACTGCGCCGTCATCACCGAGCTCTTATAATGAGAAAGATCCTCATGTTCTCCGTCTTCTGGAAGCTATGAATCTGTCCCCAAGGTCTATGCACACCGGAGGCGAAATTTCACCAGCTCCGTCTACATCCCTAACTCATCTACTGAAACCCGTCTGTCGCACAGACCTCCCAGCATATGAAGACTTCCGCCACCTCTTGCTCTTAGCCCAGAAATCTCAACCAGCTTCGAGAGTCACTAGCGGTTCATATGCAGGACTCAGCGTCATGGGTCTTGGTGGTCTCACGTCGTCCTCCTCTTCGTCGCCTGCACAACCACCGGCAAACAGCTCCTCCACCTCATCAAACACAACTTCCAATCGATCCGCCACAACCTCACCCCATCTCCCCGGCTCTTTCTCACCCCACTCCAACGTCGAACGGGGTCCCATCCCCTTGAAAGAAATGAAATTCTACAAACGCCTATTGGTCGAAGACATCGAGCCAACCCTCCGCCTAGACCTCTCACCCACAATATCCTGGCTCTCACGACGCAGCATCCTCTCCGCCCTCACAGAAAACAATCTCATCGTGGAGCCGATCCCAGAACAAGGTATCCGCCTCTACGGCCGCGTAACCCCCTGCGCCCTTTGCGGCGAATCCAGAAAAGACGACTCAAACCCGCGCACCCATCGCATGCGGACCAGCGAGGGCGAAGGCGCAACCAAATGGCCACTATGCACTCTCTGCCTCGAGAAAGTCCGCGCGACATGCGATCTGGTCGGATATGTCAGGATGGCGCGTGATGGCGTCGTGCGATGCGCAGATAGAGACGAAGAACAGGAAGCGTGGGAAGAGCTGATCAGGTTACGGGAGCGGCTGTTCTGGGCTAGGATGGCGGGAGGGGTGGTCCCCTCCTTTGTTGAGAGGATGAGCGAGAAGAGCTCACCCACGGTCGCTTCGTCAAGGGAGGCGAGCATAGAAGCGGATTCGAATTCTCGAGTTCTGGAAACGGAACTGCGACAGCCGAAGTCGGGCTTTTCGTCGCCGTCTCAAACACCCACCAACCGCCCTTCCACCCCTACCACAGAACACTCGGTCCAAGATCCAGAAAATGCCGAAGCCTCCGCCCAGCTCTATAGAAACCTATCCGACTCCATCGACCCGTCCGCCTCAATGCCAGGCATCCGCGACGTGACGCCCAAAACCCCTCCTCGTTTCCCGATTCGGGACAAGAGAGAGAATAGCTGGGGTAATCTAAAGGTCAATGTGCCCAAGGCTTTCTCGAGTTTGGGAGAGGACGTCAATGTTTTGCATTAACATCCCAATAAGATAATGGGATTTGGATTGATTTGTAGACCGAGGGCGTTACGTTGGTTGGTCTTTGTTGCATTGGTGCAGCAGCCGTGTCTTGGTCAAAGCGCCTAGTTCAAGACGTTTGTATACTGTGTACCCCAGTCTGGGTTTTATTTAGGTGGGTGCGACTCATCTGACGAGAGAGGGACGGAGCTGTACTACGATCGAGAAGGAGAACAAGCCACGCAGGCAATTGACTCTGTCTGCTGGTATTCCATACATAATACGGGCCCAGAACGCACTGGCTACCCGACCTGGCCTCCCTCTACTCATCCTATCTATCTACTTAGTTACTTAGTTATAGTACAATGAAGTGCCCACGCGGGATAGGAACATGCTTTGTTCTCTCCCATCTACGACGTCGTTAACTAGTGAGAAAGAGCAAACAAAGGGAGGGGAAAAAACTTTGTCATATCATCTATCTACCCAGTTATCAAGTCCTCAATCGTAGGAGGTGCCCCCTTGCCCCGGAGAGTAAAACATAGGTATGAAAAAGGAATATCATTGTCCCATTTTGTGTCTGTGTCATTAGCATTAATTACTACCTAACCTTAGTAGCCACATCATCACCAACCCAGTTCTCGGTGCCATATTAGCCCCTCTCCAAGCTAGCTAGTTAGTTTTTCCATTCAGTCTGGGCTGGAGGTTTTCCGATATGCTTCACCCCTCCTCCATCGCTTCTCAGTGGGATCAAAGCATGAAGGAAACACAAACCTGGGCTCCGATGACGTCCATGGTCAATGGATTCCCGAGAGTTGCTCCGCCCGCTGAATTAAGACTGGGTGTTGAATCAGGGTAGGTGGATTTTCGTGGGGTTGCCTGCCCAGCGAGGTGAGAGGGGGGTGGTAATGTTGGGTTTTGTGAACAGAGAGAGAGAGAGAGAGAGGGAGAGAGAGGATGGAGAGAGAAACGAGAAGGTCGTCCGTGTCGCCGACAGAGGATTGTGGACGTCCCAGGCTGGCCGGTGTTCTGGGCTGATCGATGCAGGTGAAAAAGAGTGTTTCTGACGGTCTACTCTCTCGGAGAGACCATTATGCATCCAATCCCATCCCATCCCTTCCCATTCCCAGCCATCAGCGCGAGCTCAATTCTTCGCTGGCTTATTCCTGCTCACAAAGAACCCTCATAGCCGCCCTCTCCCGGACCTCCTTCCCGTCCGCCTCCACCTTCCTCATCTGCCTCCTCACCCCTTCTTCCTCAAACTTGTACTCACTCGCCAGCAGCCTCCTCCACTCACGATGGCGAGGACACTTGTTTCTGATGCAGATGCCGCGTAACATGGTCCGGCGCTTTGAGCCATCATCTCCCTCGTCATCGTCCTCGTCGTCTTCATCAAGGCCATTGGTTTCGACGCCATCAACCATCACATCCTCAGGCCTCTCCTCCTTGACGAAGTCGCCGCTGAGGTCTGGATCTGGATTTCCAATCTCTCCTTTCTCAAGCGCCATCCGTCCCGCAGATCTACTGCGCCAATTCTCGAATTCGGCAGTTGACCAAGATAGCCTAGCGTCGAAACCACAGACATATTTGGCTTTCGGGATTTCCATTTCCTCGATAATAGCATCTGAGCGCGATTCTATTATCGTGAGCAATTTCTTCTGGTCTCGTAGCGACTGCAATCGAACATTCAACTGCTTCTTCTTAGCTGACAGTCTCTCAAGGTGTGCTTGCTCTTCGGAGGTGTAAGGAAATGGGTTTTCTGCTTGCCGACCCTCAGTATCAACGCCATTGACCATTTTGGTGTCTGCGTCATCTGGGTCGGCGTCGCTCGTATACGGCGGAGTTGGTGGTTTCTGACCGAGTTGCCGAATCTCATCAACTGTCTTGGCTTGGTTGAGCATCATTTTGATATCGCCGACTGACAACGCTCCGCCTCTGGTTGCTAAAGGTAATTCGTCGTCTGAGGAGACTGCGTCATCATCCAAGTACTCGTCCTTGCTGGGTTTTGTCATAATTGGAGAAATGGTCTTCTTGGTCTTCTTCCGAGATGGAAATAGCTTCATACCTTCTTCCTGGTACTCGCTCTCCTCAACATCATCGTCATCACTATACTCCTCATCATCTTTCACCTTTTTGCGCTTCTTTTTCTTCTTCTCCTGATTCCTCTGATGCGCTCTCGACCCAATCACCATCAAGCCGTCTTCACTGATAAGAGCATCCGGATCACTTTTTTTGACCATTCCAACCCAAAACCGCTTCTTGCATTCATCCGTACAATATTTGCTGGGCGGTTCTGCCAGTACCCTGGCTGGTTTTCTGCACTCCTTCCTTCTACACATCCTCTTCCATGTTGTTTGACCTCGCCCTTTATCCTCACAAGTGAGACATATGTATTTGTCGATGAGATCCCCATCTCGTTCTTGGATATTTACACATTTGCCGTGAAACCAGTCTTCACAGCCACCATCGCACCCAATCATCCAGGTATGGTTGTCGCCCTTTCGACAAATGCAGAAGACTTCATTATCGTCGCTAGTCTTGTTCTCGTCTGCTTCCTCAGCGGGTACATAGGCTTGCTCACCCTCATCCTCTGCCTCATTGTCCGTTGCAAGGGCGATAGACATGCGGTCGAATGGAGTGGGTGAGGATGCAAGTGACATGCTGGGCTGCTTTTTGAGTTTGGGCACAGCTGGTGGTTTGCTCGCGCGCAAAGACACGGGAGTGCCGGATGGTGAGCGAAACGCTGCTGCTGGTTCTGTGGAACTGTCAATCTCTGACTTGGCTTTCTTGATACTGGTGTTCAAGGGTCTTGGTTTGGCAGTGCCTTTCTTCTTCGAAGCAGTGGATTGTGCAGATGCCATCTCAGGTGCAGGCCGTTTCTTGCCAGCGATAGGGGCTAGGGTTGAGAAAGTATCGGTTTCGACAGAAGACGCGCGAGATGCAGAATGAGACCCATTAAATTGTATCTGTTCGCTTCCAGAACACGGGGGCAAAGTCTTAGCCAGCTCTGACAGAGGAATAATAGACTCCCCTGTCTCCGGATCTACAGTCACCTCAATAGCCCGTGCCATGTCAAAGTTGTTGTCATTGTGGATCTTCTTGATATGGTCCCGGACCGAGCGGCGGCGCGTGAATAACTTGATGCAGATGTAGCAAAGGAAGCGCTTGTCACTGGAACCTTCCGAAGGTTTCGAGGTTTGAACTTTCTGCGATCGGTTTGTGGGTTTAGATGGTGGAACCACACCTATATCTGAAGCTCCTTGCGCTTCTGTCTTCACTGCTGAATCCTCATCCTCTTCTTGTGCGCCATCTAGTGCAGCCAGCCCAAGCGCTGCAATCTCCTTCTCTGACGCTGTATAGCCCGAAGTAGGTCTGTCCCGCATGATGCCGCCCTGAGTCACGCCAGTGCTATCTTCAGTGGGCGCTTCATCGTAAGAAGCATCTGGTAGGATCGTATCACTTTGAACAGGTTCCGCACCTACAGAGTGCATACCGGACAAATTGTTCATGTCTACTTTGTGATCGTCCAATCTCTCGAGCCGAGTGCCGGGCGGCGATACGTCATATTGTGGCTGGATCGGCGCAAGCGTTGGAGGAGGTAATTGCGGCGCGTTCACCATCGAGTGGCGACGCGCTTGATTTTGTCCAGGTGATAGGTGGTATTGGTCCAAGGTTGGGGAAGAGGAGCCCTGCTCTAAGGGGGTCGAAGGCTCTACTGGTGCGACATGGTTGGTGCCTGAGCTATTCGATGGTGGGAGATCCAGTTTGGCAGGGTGGAGAGGGGTGAGAGTCTGAAGCAGTCCACTGCTATGCCTAAGACACTTGTCAATGCGGTTTTGGAACCAAAGAACAGGGTAGTCCTCACGTCTCAGCATGTTGCGCCGACGCGTCGGAAGGGGAATCGCGAAGGGTTGGTTGAAGCTGAGTGGAAGCTGTTCCGGAACTCGGAGCTGGATTAAGCAGCTCCGAAAGCTTCAAGCTCATCCTGATCAACTCATGTGGATGGCGGGCTGGCCAGAATGGAAGGTCAAGTGTTCGACAACATTGCAAGATAAGGCAGAGCGACTTTGGCAGTTATACAAAGGGTCCAAGGTAGTGAGGCTGGCTCTGATGGCTGTGACCTGCGACTGGGTCTGGACGAGGGAGATGGGCGTGCATCGCAGGCGAGCGCAGGTGGGGAAGGGCTTCGGAGCATTTCTGGCTGCTTGCCCACAATAGGACTAGTCGGGCCCGGGCAGAACAATGCTAAACCTTGTTTGATTACTAACCCAACCAACATGCTGGGTACCCGTACGGCGTCTTAACGTTCATGTGGACGACCTCGAAGAAGACAGCTGATTACGATAAGAACCGCGTTCATAGCCCCCAATAGAATACAAGCTGGGCTGTGGAAGATGTGGTGGACTGTATGCGAGGATGGGCCAGATGACAAGATGTGTGCGACCAGTGGAGCGTCTCGACGGTTTCGTCTGCACGCTCGAGCGGCGTTGAGAAAAGATTCGTGCTTGATGGCATGAAGCATCTTATCTCGAACTGATGAGGACAATCCCTCACATCAGTGCTGAGACTGATACTATCAAGCCAACAGTTCCAGAGTCGGGACTTGGAAGTAGACGATCGCAAAAACCACACACGTGCTATCCTCATGGTGCTTCTCATTTCGTATCCAATAACCGCCTTGACCTGCAGACATTCTGAAAAGCAGGCGAATGAAAGCGGGGCCGTGAA
>JAABUK010002393.1_pt1 | contig 33690 bp, 38 predicted proteins | sample 5559141 | NCBI WGS metagenome assembly JAABUK01 (sample SAMN10711869, study PRJNA513367) | rock metagenome | isolation source: Antarctica rocks | place: Antarctica: Victoria Land, Pudding Butte nord | collected 2016-01-03 | reverse complement strand
TGAGTGAGTGAGTGAGTGAGTGAGTGAGTGAGTGAGTGAGTGAGTGAGTGAGTGAGTGAGTGAGTGAGTGAGTGAGTGAGTGAGTGAGTGAGTGAGTGAGTGAGTGAGTGAGTGCATGAGTGCATGAGTAGATATCATCTATGCTAGTTATGGTCTCATGCATGCATGCATGACAGTGACAACCAAGGGTCATCACTCTCCTTGAGCCAGAGTCATAAGCAGCATCACAGCCGAGCTCTCAAACAGGCCCTCATTAAAAGAAGACAGAAACAAAGGAAACACTACGACCTTCAGCGTCAATTTAATGAGAAGTCCAGTATTGTACCGGGCTGCTCAGGGGCCCTCATTGCCTGTATGTCTACAGCCAACTGCAAGTTACCTGGTTGTCAGCAGCAGCCACATCAGCACCTTTGGATAGTAGCAGCTGCACAGAGTCAATTTCTGAGGCCTTTGACGCCTCAATTAGTGGTGTGACACCCTACACATATGTATGCAATCATGGTCAGATTGTAAGCCTTATCTGCTTGGTCTAGAGTTGATATTGCCAGGATAGTAATTATCATAGTGACAACACTAGTAAGTGTAACGCTGCCAGCTCATGATGAGCCAAGTATGTGCAGGACAAGTCTTGAGTCTCCAGAGCAGTCTATCCTAATGCATCAGGATGCTCACTGCTGAAGTGCCTCTTATTTGCAGCACTGATGTCAGCCCAAGTGCTGCAACAGTGAGAACAGAAAAGAAAAGAAAAGACTACGCCTTTCGGCGTCAATTGAATGAGAAGCCCAGTATAATACTGGGCTGCAACAGTGACATACTGATGGCATGGAACTGCATGTGAAGTGGTGCAACAAGAAACATGACAGGATGATCATGGCTGATGTACCTCTTGATCTGCAGCGTTGATGTCGGCCCCATGAGACAGCAGCAGCTCCAGAATGTTGGCGTGTCCCTTGTTGGCTGCAATCCACAGAACAGAACTCCCCTGCAGCATAAGAGGACTGCGTGCTCTATGTCAGCTATGTCAGCTTTAGAGTCCTCTGCAACATGCAAAGTGTAGTCCAAAGTTGATGACAGTGTGATGTGAGGACTGCTGTCAGCTTCATATTTTTGTACAATATGCAAAGTATATTAGAAATCTGAAGATTGTCGACAGTGTGACGTGATGAATGCTGTCAGCTTCATAATCCTCTGCAACATGCAAAGTATACTTGAAATCCAAAAATTGCCGACAGTGGGATGTGGTAAATGCTGTCAGCTTGATAGCCCTCTGCAGCATACAAAGTATAATCGAAATCCAAACATTACTTGCTGCAGTCGCACAAGTCAACATGCATGCAGGCTGGCAGACATGCCCTGGCCTACAGCCTTGCAACAACTTGCAGACTCACAAGCAGGCAGGCAGGAGGGTAGACAGGAGGGTAGACAGGCAGGCAGGAGGGTAGACAGGCAGGTAGGAGGATAGACAGGCAGGTAGGAGGGTAGACAGGCAAGCAAAAGGGTAGACAGTCAGACAAGAGGGTAGACATACAAGCAAGAGGTTAGACAGGCAGGCAAGAGGGTAGATAGGCAAGCAAAGGGTAGACAGGCAAACCAAAGGGTAGACATGAAGGCAGGAGGGTCGACAGGCAGCTACCACTGGCTTGCATGCGACTCAACATGGCAGCAATTGATTGTGATGTAAACTAGGAAAAGGGACTTGAAGCCTCAAACTCTGCTGTGGCAGTGCAATGCAAGCTGGTGACACACAGGCAGGGCAGGGCCCTGCTCAGGCAGGACGCTTCTCAGGCAGGGCCCTTCTCAGGCAGGGCCCTTCATAGGCAGCCTCATCCACGAGAAGACAAACTCAGGCAGGCATGCATGGACAGACACAATTCCTAGTACATCATAGACAGGCAAGCGATAAGTCACTTGGTCCGTCTGTGTGTGTGCATGAGATTTGGCTCACCTGACTGTCCAGATCTGCAACTAATGCGCCATTGCTCAGGAGAAGCTTGACAGCATCTTTGTTGCCATGGTGACAGGCCCAGAACAATGGTGTCCACTCTTTTGAGACACCCTGCATCATCATCATCATCATCATCATAACCATACAGTACAGTGCGGGCTTGTGAACTTGAAAGAGGTAAGCTAGAGTAGAGCATATAGCATTCAGGTATGAGCCTGGGCATCAAGCATAATCCACTGACAGCTCACCTCAGGTCTATTTTGAAACCAAGGTACTGTGTGAGTGTAGACAATTGAAAAGCTGTATCTGGTGTCTGTAATCACAGTTACTTGAAACCAAAAAACCCTACTCTATGATTGTATGACAACGTCAGTCATGCGGACCTCTGTGCCATCATGTGCATGTATGTCTGCTCCTTTGGACAGCAGAAGCTTCACCACCTGTGCGTCCTTGTTCGTGCACGCCCCCATCAAACATGTGAAGCCCTGCAATGCAGCAATACAACATGATACAAGAAAATCAGATCGCAGGTGTGCACGCCCCCATCAAACATGTGAAGCCCTGCAATGCATCAATACAACAAGATACAAGAAAAGCAGATCGCAGTTGTGCACGCCCCCATCAAACATGTGAAGCCCTGCAGGGCAATAACGCAATATGGCACAGGTATAAGAGCAGATTGCAGTTCTGTGAGCGCCCATCAAACACGCAAGCCCTGCAGGGCAGTAACACAACATGGTACGGGAATGCAAGCACATTGCAATTCTGCGAGCCCCCATCAAACATGAGAAACTGTTGTGATACCGTCATGAAACCATCGTGAAACTGTCACGAAACCGTTGTGAAACCGCTGTGAAGCCGATGTGAGACCATATGCAATGCAGCGCTACAACATGACATAAGAGTCACAGCAGATGGCATTGCCGTGCAGGCCACTGCAGAGTCGAGTCAGCTGGCTGAAAATTTGTGCATTTGACCCAAACTTTCCGGGTTTGACCGTCTACAAACATGAAATGGGCAATTTATCGAAAAGTGTTTTCCTGTATCCAGACAGCTACATAGCGCATGCTTGGACTGCTTTGCACGAATCATGATGATCATTGCATTGGAGGGAAACTCAGCTCACCTCATTGTCGCTTGCAAGGTCCACATGAGCCCCATGTGACAGCAGCGCCTCCACCACCTCTGTGCGTCCGTGCAAAGCTGCAACCCACAACGCTGTCCGCTCCTGCCACAATTATGTCAAAAGACATTGATAAGACTATGAGATATACATTGACAACTGTAATAGCAGTACAAACAGTAGTGATAATGGTTGTAACAAGCTAAAGAGCCACACAGGCAAGCTTGTTTGTGCTTCAAGCAACAACTACTGGTCAAAATTTGTCCCAAAATTTGTTAGCTTTTGTCAAAGTCACGGCAAATATAGCTTGCAAGACGTTGACGCTTGCTAACAATGTTAATAATCAGGACTATATTCAAGAAATGGGGGTCACCCGTGTGTCCTTAGCATCCACTTCAACACCTTGGGACAGCAGCCACTGCACTACCTGGACATGCCCCTCTGAAGCTGCCCTCATTAGGGGGGCCTTTCCCTGCACACCACACAACATGCTTTGCTGACTGTATGGGGCCTTTGCCCATACCACACACAACATGGTTTGCTGACTGTATGCCTGTACCACACAAAACCTATTTACCGACTGTACGGACACCATGTGCCTGCAGTAATAAACAAGCATCCACACATGCTGATGAACGCAGCTCCTACAGCAACACATGCTGGTGAAGGCACCTGTTGTACACGACGCGTGTACGCGACACATGTAAGCGACACATGCAGCTGTCCCTGTGAGATCAGGCTGGCACTGCTGCAAGGGTTTTCCTTTGGGCAGATGGCCCAGAATTGCTGATATACTACATATCAGGACTCAAGGACCCACTGTTTTTTCAACAGAAGCCCACTAGTGTTTTGACACAAGGCAAAACGGGTCAGAATACAGCAGTGATTGTTTCAACCAAAGTCAAATTCGAAGGGATTAAAATGGCAAAGGTCAGGATAAACGCGGTAAGGTTGGGGGGCCAAAAGGGGGAGGGCGTAACAGCTGCTGGGGTAAAGGCAGAGCAACTGAGGAGAGCTGGGGAAGGGCCCGCCTGGCCCGGGGGAGGGGGGGGGGTTGGAGAAGGGGAACAGGGCTCACCTCTTTGTTTAATGTGGTAATGCTGGCTCCATGGGATACTAACAGCTTGACACAGTCCAGATGACCACTGAGGCATGCATATACAAGTGGCGTCTCCCCCTGCAATCACACGCATGTTATAGCACTTGATACAATGGTGATAATAGGAGTAGTAGTAATAATATTAACAAGAATAAGAATAAGAATAACATTGTTTTCCAGCTCATGATTTCTAAGCGTCTTCCTGTACATGGATGCTGACCTTTTTTGCAATCGTCGTAGTACATGCTCATTTATAGTAGCTAATTGAGTGCAGACAGCAATCAGCTACTACACCACATGCACAAAAGCATGCATGCATCTATGCATGCACATACATATACACACAGAGCGCTTGCCGCCATTGCAGCGCCCTAGCAGCCTGAAGCCTTGCACAAACCCTCACACACCTATGCTCCCCTTCAAGACCTATGATCCCCTCAGCTTCATCAACACGTGACACAAGCGATGCTGTTTGATTAGCAGCAGTCTGCCAACAACAAACGTTCCGAAAGCATGAATCATGTCAGTCAAGTCACTGTGACTGACCTCATTGTTTGTAGCCTCAACATTGGCTTTGTGCAACAACAGAAGCTCCAGACAGGGAAGGCTGCCTTGGTGAGCAGCCATGTGGAGTGCAGTTTCACCCTGCGCAGCAAACAGTCATCCCTCATTAGTCACTGATCTCATGACTCAGTGACCCCATGACTCACTGCAGTGCATTTTCACCCTGCGCAGCAACAGTCACCACTCATGACTCAATGATCTTATGGCTCACTGATCCCATGACTCACTGCAGTGCAGCTTCACCCTGCGCAGCAACAGTCACCACTCATGACTCAGTGATCTCATGACTCACTGATCAGTCAACTTAATACGTATTGCCATCAAGGTACAGTCTTACCCTGAAATTTGCAACAGGTCACGTAAAATTCAGCGCTGATGCACTCACTGCACACAGTTGACTGTGCGGCGTTCACTAATGAACACACACTGTCATTCTGATGCTCACTGATGTGTTAGTCAGATTGTGTTGGTACAAATGGTAAAAACCAGTTGAGCTGGCGTTTGGTTGGGTCGTATGACTTGGACTGGGTTGAGATGAGTAGACTGCATGTAGGTGAAATGGAGGCAGCAAGCAGCAGAGTCACAGCCTTCATGAATGTGGTGGATGTAATCAATGGTAATGGTTCAATAGCTCCAGCAAGGTTTCACAAGCATGCAACTGCAGTGGCATGTTTGCAATCGCATGCTGGTCCATCTGCCAAAGTGCATGCTCACATTTTTTTTATATTACGGCCATACACCTTGACTGACCCAACCTGACAAAAAAAGGTTCGTTTTTTTTATTTCAGCGGTTTTTTTCAAACGGACTTTTTGTTCAAAATTTGTCAGGGTGAAACAAAAAAAAACTGAAACAAAAATGACTGTTTCTGCTTCTCCAGATTGACTGTGACATCAAGTGTGTGTACCAGCAACTTGCCTTATTGTCTGGTACAGAAACATTGGCTCCAGCTGATAAGAGCAGCTTCATGTTTTCAGTGTGGGCATCTCTGGCAGAAAACAGCAAAGCTGTCTTGCCCTGAAAGCAAACACAAACCATTCTACTCACGTTGCCAATCAGCTGTTATGCACAATGGCATATGGGTACTTTCACAAGCACTCATCAAGCACCTGTGACCCATGCGTATTGTGAGCAGGTGCATCACAAGCATGTGACCGACATGTGTTATGAGCAGGTGCATCACATGCAGGTGACCCACATGTGTTATGAGCAGGTGCATCACATGCAGGTAACCCACACATGTAATGAGCAGGTGTATCACACACAGGGGCATCAAATCCAGGTGTATCACATGCAAGTGCACAATGTCAGCAGCATTACCATGTGCTGTACGACAACCACAATAGACAATGTCAGAAGCAATGTGAATGCCCTGTTGCAGGCAGCATCATCCGCACTCACATGCAAGGCACAGCAGAATGGACCAGTGCGTTGGGTCGTACTGTGCAGGTTGTGATGGACACCTCTGATGTCAGTCCTGTATGCACAATGCCAGATGTACTTCACAAGCAGTACACAGACACCATCAGTAATCACAGCAGTAATGTGCACCTCATTGCTGACTGTCGCAACATCTGCGCCGCGACTGAGAAGCAAATGCACCACTTCAGGACGGTCTTGCGTGCAGGCATACACGAGCGCAGTTGTACCCTGCATGAAGAAGTTGCAAAAGACTTTCCAATAAAGTTGTATGAAACATTGCACCTTTCAGGATTCTGTGTCACAACATGAACTCAGCAAGAGCAACACAGGAATGTATTTAACCACTTCAATAGCATAATGTCATGTAGTCATAAACAATGACAAACATGAACAACTACTGTGATGATGAGTGCAAGAGGAGTTTTCACAAAGCATCACTGTCACTACTGGAAAGCATTCCAAAAGCAATGATACGATGACAATCCTTACGACACTGATACAGTGATGTAGGCACATAGCACAGTGTGAGCCACTGCAAGGACTGCTGTGATGCATCATGTATCACTCTGAGAGAGGGTTCAACCATACACACATTGTGGCAGAGCTGATGCATGTCCACATGATACTCTCAGCACACAAGCTTGTGTCAACCAACCATGAGTTCGAAAAATAAGGTGTATGTGAGTCAAAGCATGCGCATCAGGCAACATGTGCATATTCAGGGAACGGTCACAAGCAGCAAGCAGGCCTACATCATCTGCTTGGGCATTGACTGCAGCTCCTTTAGAAAGCAGCAGATCCACAATGTCCACATGGCCCTGTAATGCTGCGCTCATCAGGCAGGAATAGCCCTGCACGGCAGATATTTGCGTCAATAAAACTTTAAATGATATACAGAAATCGTTTACTCCGTCGCGGATTTTAAAAATGAACCTCAGGCTTTGGTGACGACACTAGCTAAAGCACAGGATGACTCATTTTGCTTTTAGATTGGTCAAATCTGAAATTCAACACAGAACTGCAGCTAAATTTCCCCAGTTGTATTGCTCGCAGTTGGTGTGCTTATTTAGGACCATGAGTCTGAGGCAACCGCCACCTGTCAGCGTAGAGATTTGATAATTGTAGATCAACGCAATGATGATCGGGGCAGAGCCAGGCTGAGCACAAACCAGATGCCATCTCAGAAAAGCCATAATGAGTCATCATTTCTCCTTGAAGACACATGTGTGTTCTGCAGTGTATGATCATGGTACAAATAATTGTGGCACAGACCATTGTGGTTTCGTGGTATGATGGTGGTGTGATCATCGAGTGCAGAATGAAGTGCACCAGTGAGACCTGACCAACAGAATGGGCATAATTCCAGGACAAGAAACAAATGCATGTCTGCTCTGAGCAATGGCAGAGGGGGCCTGAGGTAAGGGGGTCAGGCGGGGGGTTCAGGCAGAGGTTTGAGGCAGGGACTTGAGGCGAGGACTTGAGGTGAGGACTTGAGGCAAGGGGTTGAGGCAGAAGATTGAGGCATGGTTTGAGGCAGCGGGGTGAGGCAGGAAATTGAGGCAGTGGGTTGAGGCAGGGGATTGAGGGAGGCAGGGGATTGAGGCAGGGGATCGAGGCAGGGCATTAAGTCAGGAGGTTGAGGCAGGGCATTGGGGCAGGGAATTTAGTCAGGGAGTTGAGGCAGAAACTTGAGGCAGAGGTTGGGGCAGGGGGTTGGGGCAGGGGGTTGGGGCAGACAGTCTGAGACTCACATCTTCATCTGCATCATTGGCATTGCCGGCATGAGATAGCAGCTCCAAGACCACCTCTGCGTGGCCCTTTGTGCATGCATGCCACATGCCACTTTGACCCTGCAGCAAATTGTCAACACTGATGAATGCATGAGGCACAGAATCATGGGGACTTTAGCATGTCAATGGCCCTCATGAAGAAGCTGTATTGAAGCTTCCAAGGACTCTGACTGCGGCCTGTGACAGTCAATCAGACTAAACAGCTTGATCCGAGCATGTAGTCTATGTCATGTGTTAGGGTGAACTCGATCCAACCTCAGGCAATGTGCATGCATGAAGCCGTACTAAGTTGCTGTTATGCGTGTCATGGTGTAATGTGAAGAACACTCTGTCTGGTGGAATAATGCAGCATCAAGGATCATGTTGCAACACAGTTGCCATGCTGCATAACTTACTGCTGAGTCTTGTTCAGCAACATCTGCTCCTTGGCCCAAAAGCACTTTGACTTCCTGCACTGCGCCACTGCTGCATCCTTCAATAAAGGGACTCACTCCCTCCTGAAACGCAGAGGAATGTCAAGCTGACAGCATTCCACGCTGGCTGTGTGGCAGAAGCACAAAAAAGCATGAGCCCTGCAGTCTGCTATGGGGCATAGCAGTTACCCACTGCATCACCTGGGACTACTGTTTTTTGCAAGCAGGGAATGAAATGGCACGGGGCCGTGGCGGACACACAAACACAGAGATGATCGGTTTTTTTGCGAATTGCTGAGGGTCAAGCAGGGCATCGACTGCCCATCTGGGCTCTGCAGACTTGCATGCCGGGATATACCTGCGATGACTCGCTATTTGCGCTGCTCGTATCATCATGAACGCTTTCATCCGAGCTCATCAAGTACGTGTAAAACTTGTGACGCCTCGATGCCCAAGCGAACACCTTCTGAATGCCTACGGCTGGTGGGGTCTCGGCTTGCAATCAAGGCAATCGGAACCTCTGTGTGACGCAAGCTGTGGAGAGTGAGGTGAGGCAGAAAAGCAATGCTGAATGCCAACCTGTCTGAACACGACATGACTACGAAACTGACTGTATCTGCTGATTGGTAGGGACAGGAAGAAGCGCTGATCGCAGATAGATTAGCTGTTTCAACTTCTTGTGACTTCAGCGCCCAAGTGGTGACTAACAACGAAACAACCGAGAGGCGTCACCCCATGGCAGCACTGGTCTTCAAACACTCGCGGCAACTGTTTCATGAACGATTTACTTGTATGTTCGCTCCAGCTAAAATTCCCACATCATCAACAGGGTCTGCCGAACGGCTTGGAAGGAGCGTGAGAAGGCATGCATGCTTCTGAACACAATGTCTGAGCCAGATCTGACAGAACTGATGTTTTTCACCGACGACGCGAGCACAGCCGTCCAGGAAGCGCTTTGGCACGGCCTTAAGAGCTTGAGCGCGAAGGCTGAACCATACAGATGCAGTGTGTTTTTGATGGCCAGGCTCACTGAGGATGAAGTGGAGGAGTTTCAACACAGATACCCTGGCATCGAAACGTGTGTAAATCAGATCATAGCGGGGCAAGAGTATCCCCCCCCAGCAGGGTGAGCTAACACACTGCGGAATGAGTTTGCTCTGCCGCCTTTGTAATCTCTTTTACGACGTACTGTCTTGTGTGCCATAGCTATCGCGACACCCTCCCCGAGCTGTCAAGACGATTGCTGCCAGAATGGCATGGCGAAACATGTTCGTGGCCCGGCCTGGTTAAACACCATTTCGAAGTAGCCAAGGAAGTGATCCTGGCACAGAGACCAGAGATGAACGTGTTTGACTGTGGTCAAGCAGTCGGGGGAACCTGCGACTATTGCCCAATGCGAGTCAGAATTTACACAACTCACAAGCACATTGTCAGTTCCGTCCCTTCGAGTGGTTAGACATCACATTGTTCTATAGCTGAATTCATGATTGTCATAGGTAATGCACTGTGCTCTGAGCATCACTGCAGCGCATTGGTGTGAGGCCTTTGGATACTCTTGCTTCACATTTGTGCTTCATGGATGAGCTGCCGTTTCATGACCAAAAAGATTGAAGGAAGTGAATGGGCAAAACATGCCCTGACACAGCAAATTTAGGCCCAAGCATTTAGCGTAGGAGCATTGATTGCTCTCTGCGTTGCCCTGGTACGGGTCATTGTATGCGGTTAGAAGACCACAATTCTGGCAAGCAGCTTTCGGGCATCTGTTCAATGCCATGCTTACAAGGCTCGATGGTGTTTGAGACAAACTGCAACAAAGGGTGCTACAGTCTTCGTGCATCACTGGTTCCTGGTCAAAACTACCATGTGGCACAAGCAACAACAAGATCTGCAATAGGCTGTTGTGATCACTGGCTCAACAGGCCATCAGAGTAGGTATCCCTGAGTGCTGTTGTCAGCTGCAAACTAGTTTGTCGGCTTCATGAGGCATCATGGCTTGTCAGGTTCTTCGGTCTCAAGCTTGCAAGCTGCACTGACGGTACTGGCCTCTGTAGCTGTACTTGAGCAGTCTTGTCACACTCGCGTTGGACCATGTACGTGATGCCCCAATGTGTTCTTGCCAGAGCATATTAGTCTGGCATTGCCAGAGGAATTGCCTGAAATTTGCTTCATTTGACTCAAGCCTTGCTCATGAGTCATGACAGAAATTTGCACCTTGCCAATCTGGTAGACTGACAGCGGCCCAAAGATGGAGCAATTTGACATTACACCGAAAGCAATAGCGGTCTATGCAACTAACGAGCGTACCTCGAGTGTGTGGTACAGACAAGCCAATTGACCAAAGCGTTGTGCGTGTTTGCTGTTGATCAGTCCTGTAGGTCAGACAGTCAGGGGCGACTCAGGTGCTGCTGACAGATGCAAAGTCTCTCTTCTCAGACATCAAACGCATTGGGACGGTGGCATCTGCAGGCAAGCGATGTGCTGCTTCATTTGTGACGTGGTCAACGTTCCCAACATACTTTGCGCTGCATAGGATGGGAGATGCTTCACAGCTCCTCCTGCGTATTGCATTGCGCTTGACAAGGAGAACATGGCGCCCGCAGATAACGTAAATGCGGCCTCCCGTGAGTAGCTAAGATGCATACGACAGCACTGCAAGTCAAGGCTGATCAGTCTTTGATCAGTCCAGGCAGTGCATATGTCATGCGCCTTGCTAACTAGAGAACTGCCTGTGCAGAGGAACCGGCTCTAATTACGGCTCAGGTTGCATTGTCTGCCTCTTCTTTATACTTCAAGCATGACCTTGAAGCCGTCTTGCAGCTCCAGGCAAGGCAGCCATTTGGCCAGCGTTGCTGTTATTTGCAGCATATCATGGACTTGATGCTTTGCTGATCATGACATTGAGAGGCACAAGCCTCACAGCACGCACTCCTTCTGACTACATATGACCTGCAGGAGTTCACACGCAAGGGGAGGACCATTCTGGCTGCAGTATACACATTTCGCAGCATGGCCAAAGCAAGCCTCAAGGTACACTGCTTCCAAGCTACCAAAGTTGCTTGTGTTGTTCACCAATGCTTTCAGCTTGCAGCATGCTGACGATTCCCACATTTGAGCACGACGCATCCTACTGTTGCTGAAAGCGTGTCTGCAACTTAGCCAGACTGTGGTTGACATTTCTTGAGCAGGATGTCACACCAGCTGGCGGCCTCAGTGTTTCTCTACAGCAACAGACTGTCTATCAGCCTGCTTTGAGGGTTGTGGCTGCTGCTCAACAGTTCTGCACAGAGGTTGCAGAGGCTTTGATCATGATCTTTGTTGGCATGATAGCGCCTGATGGCATTGGTGTCAATTCCTCCCAAGCATTGCTCAGGTGATACTGTTTTTACTTTGCTACAGTCTCTGCAAGTGCACCGTGTACAAGAACATAGACATGTCATGCATACTAATCGCACAATTTACCGTTCACAATTTTGGCTCATGATGAGCTAGGTTTGTGCCACGCATGAATTTGCCAAACCAAAAATGTTGTGAGGAGAATGTCCTGCTGTCACCAGCACATGTAAGAACAGCAACCTGCTGATTGCAGGCACATGACCATGCTGTTTGATCAGATTCATGTTCTGGACGCTCTGAAGACAGCCAAGGCCAGCCTGGCAGACAGCATTGCCATGGCAAAGCATGCGCAGCAGCGGCACAACAGCAGCTTGGATCAGCAGCAAGACCAGGAAGAAGAAGCTGACTTTGACGGCCTTCTGGAATTCCTTGAAGACCCTTGGTGGTGTGTGAAGATGCTGCATAGCAACACCAAGCAGGTCAACTATCAGCACCGGGTGGTGGGCAGGATGGTGCAGTACATCTGCGAGTCCTTGACAGACAAGGTAGGCAAGGCCTCTTGTCAGACAGCATGCTCACTCAACAACTCATGCTGATGCCATCATCAGCCAGCTCAATGCCTTCTTTGCTCAGCTTGCATCCGTCAGCAGCTGCCGTATCATAATAGAGGTGTTCACATTCCCTCCCACAGTAGCACAGCATGCAACTGCACACAGCAAAGCTGCATCAATGGACCAGCTGCCCTTGCTGAGATGCTGAGATGTTATTACGCAGGAAAACTCCGCACCGCAAGTTGTGGGGCTTGAGAGCCACGTCTACCTCAGGGCTCTGCCAGTCGCACTCTACCTTCTCTTCCCATCTGACGAAGGCAAGGTCGGCTTAGAGGCCATTGGCAGCAGGCAAATGCAAAAGGGGCTGAAGCTCCTGAAGCAGAAGCCAGTGGTGCCTGCTATTGGAGACCTGTCCCTGTCGCTGATGCACCTCTTGCACCAGCTATCGCCCTTCCTGGTTGCTCATGGTGTGCGCTGACTGACTTCATCCACATGATGCACAACATTGCAAAGCTGCTAGCGCCAGCAGCTGCCGTTGCTTCAAGCGCTGCTGATATCATCTGAAGCCCAGCATCAGCACTTTGCAGCTGTGCCTGTTGGAGCCAGAATTTCCATTGCTGGTCTTGTCAGAGTTGCATGTTCCTGACGCTATCCAACTCATCATGCCATGCACTCTGTTTGTCATGAGTCAGCCACATCAAGATACGACTAGATGGGCATGCTGTGTGTACCATGCCTTCAAGCTGATATGGACTGTCTTTGTGCTCACACACATGACACTTGATACACATGACACTTGACACACAAGACACTTGACATACATGACACACACACATGACTGCTTACAGGGCAAGAGAACAAGGAATCTGGAATCCTGCCGGCAGACCAGCTGGGCAGCAAGCAGCATGCTGCAATTGGGCAGCAGTACGACCTGCAAAGGAAGACTGCAGCTGTTGTTGCCAATCATGATGCATTCACAGAGGCTTTTGCAGGCTATGCTGTGCAAATGGATGACTACAGAATGACTGGACAAGCTGTTGCACCTCAGGTATCACACACATGTAACTGCTTTGTGAACACAAGCACAAGCAGTCGTTACATGGGTACTAGCATGCTGGCTGACACCAACTCATATACACCGTCAGATTGCATATAGGAGCTTGTCATAGCCTTGGCTGATCTTGCTAACACTTCAGTGCATCCACACAATGCAACATTCCCCCATGAAGATTCTGCGCATCAGCTCACACTCAGAACTTTACCACCATTTGTATGGTATCATCAGTCTCTGTCCTACACCTTTTGCACCGGCACATCAATGTCACAGGCAAAACACTCTGTGCTGTTGCAGCTTCTTCAGCAAGGTCTAGCTCTGGCAGCAGAGGGTCTGAAGCATGTCAGCACCTGGTCAGCCCACATCCAAGAGCTGCACAGCTGGAAGCTCAGCAACCACCAGCCTCAACCTCTGAGGCGAGTCAATGTCAAGCAGGTGATTGAGTCACCCAGAGACCACTCTCTGCGCCAGCAGTACTCACCTCAGAGCAGCCCAGCACGTGCGTCTGCTCACCAGGATGAGCTCATTGCAACACCACAGCATCAGCAGCAAATGCTGCTGACTCAGCAAAGCTTCCAAACTCCAACAAATGTGGCTTCAGACCTCGTTCTGGAGCAGCAGGGTGCAGATACCCACCTGGCAGCTCAGACACAGCTCGACCAGAATGCTGAGTCACCTGTCAGGTCTATGGCTGATCAGCAAGCAGCTGCCTACTCTGCTGAGCAGATCACAACCCATCTGCAGCAGCTGTCGCCCAGTCAGCGTCTGGCACAGTCCACCGCCTTGAAAGCTGCCCTGGCAGCTGCTGCTGCATCTTCCCCTGCACCTTCCTCCCACACACTCACCATATCTGGTGCGGATCCTGCTCCGAGGGACGCCAGTCACGTCACCACTGCTGAGCTCTTTGCCTCTCCTGCGGCCCAGGCTGCCCGAGTCTATGCCTCCCCAGAGCCCAGCCCAACATATGCTTCACAGCTGAATGTTGTTGAGTCAGCCAGCAGCCCAGCAACAACACTGACTGTGGAGGCTGCTGCCAGCCCTGTGTCCCCACAGACTGTCACGCAGACACAGACAGTGGGACTCCAGCCAGTGTTTGCCCTTCCTGCTGCCAGAGCTGCCCCCATAGTTCCAGCACTGTTGCACCAGTCACCCCCAGTACCCGTCCTCTCAAGAGATGTGGGCATTGTCTCTGTTAGCCAAGGCATCCCTGGCCCAGTACTGATGCCTGCACCAGTCAGCATCATGCTGCAGCAGACTGCAGTGCAGCCACCACCAACTGTGGAGGCTGACAGTGCAGACAGGAGTCTGAAGCCGCCCCTGGGGACACAGCCCGTCCCAGCAGCGCCTGTCCTCAGACCGGCTGGAGCCTTCTCATACACAGCTCCTCCTGTTGCTCCCAGCACAGCACCGGCCTCTGCTGACAGATACATCCCTGCTGTAGGGTTCAGCCCCTCAAGGGCTCGGGTGACCCGTGACCCACCTGCTGATGCAGAGATGGGTCACGTCAGGAAGCAGAGCTTTGCTGTTAATGCCCTGGACCAGTGGCCTGCTGTGCCTGCTGTGCCAAGGCAGGAGGTGCCTTCTGATGCCAGCACAGTGGCAGCACCCTTGCCTATAGCATCAGCAAGCACACATGAGTCAGCACACACGCAGGCAAGCAGCGTAATAACAGCAGCGTCCAGAGGGGCTGTCTATGGACCAGGCGTTACCAGCAGACCCCTGGCAGGCTCAGCATCTGCTGCCCCAATTCAGGCTGTCACCATAGCTAGCCCCCAGCCTGCAACAGCCCCACAGGCAGTACAGCCCCAGGGCCCCAGCTGACATTCCTAGCTCTGCTGCTGAGCAGGTCATCATAGCAGAGTCGGTGGGGGTGCCAGCTGCCCCATCAGTGACTTCCCCACCCAAGAGGGACAGCAACAAGCTGCAGAATGCCACAGGGGTCTGTGACATAGTCCCAGCAATTCCTCTTGCTGTTGCTCAGGTCCCGAGGCCTAGTGTCAGCATTGCTGTACAGCAGCCCTTGCACATGCGCTGCCACAGCAGAACCAAGGTCCACTGAATGCCCCATCACCACCACATTGTGCTGCCTGAACAGCTCCTCAAACTGGCGCAGAACTCCAGCTGTTGGTAGCACAGTGTCTCTGTACTGGGCTCTGACAAATGCCCAGTCTGTGAGACTGTTGGCTGCTGCTGTCTTGTACTGCACAAAGGCCTGTGCATGCATGCCAACAAATGTAGGTCTAAGTTCTGGATGCTGCCAAGGTGCATGTTCAGTAGATGATGCTTGCAAGCCTTTGCGTGTATGGAAAAGGCTGTGCGTGAGTGGACGCAGAACAGAAAAGTAAGAGAGCAGATTACTTACACAAAGAAATGAATTTGGGCAGCTTGTCAGTATCAGAAGGTCAACAAGCGTACGTGCTCATCTGTTGATACATCATCTCATATTGTGCTATGGCATGATATGAGGACACGTTGGAACAAAGCAGCACAAGCTCAATGCATGCAGACTTTGTCTTGATCTTTGTGAAATAAAACAGCATAAGGTTGATGCATGCAGAACTTTACCTCAGTTGCAAGATTGGTGATCAGCTTGTGCATGCAGACTTCAGCATCTGCTTGTGCTTCAGCAGCAAGATGCTGTGCAGTCAGGGCAGGGACTGCCGAGCATTGCACATCATTGTAGATTTCCAACGACTGTAAGACCACCTGCACAACCCAAGCGCAAGCTTTCATGCATTTGCAAAGCAGAAAAGAAAAGAAAGAAAAGACTACGCCTTTTGGCGTCAATTTAATGAGAAGCCAAGGTTTCATGCAAGCACAAAGCACACTGTTTACAGGCTTTACGCGCAGCAAATGCTGGCTGGCAAGACATGCTAGTGTCACGCTGGATGTTGTCAGCAGCTGCGTAGACTTCTGACAAGGCTTCAGAGGATTGTTGCAGCTGTTGTCTGCTGCGTCTGCCTGTGCAACGTGAATGAGACCCAACGACAAACAAGTCTTGCTCATGCAACACAGAATGCAGTGGACACATTCAGAACATACGCTCCATTGGCACCCCAACGGTGACGCGTCACTTCACAAAGATGGGCAGGGTCAGTTTCCTGGTGCAGTTACCTCTATATGAGTATTGACACTGTCGTTTTGTAGGCATTACTGGGATGCACAAGACAGGCTGCTTCAGAGAGAAAACTTGAGCGGCGCATACCTAGCTCATCATGAGCTGGAAAGCGACAAATCTTTCTCAGTATTACATTATATCATAAAATATTATATTGTATTGTATTGTATTGTATTGTATTGTATTGTATTGTATTGTATTGTATTGTATTGTATTGTATTGTATTGTATTGTATTGTATTGTATTGTATTGTATTGTATTGTATTGTATTGTATTGTATTATATTATATGATATGATATGATATTATATGATATTATATTATATTACATTACATGATATGCGTATTATATTATATCATCATGATTATACCTCTATGTGTCTCTCCTGTGGGTACACCAGAGCATGGTGAGCCAGCTGCCAGGGGACTGAATGGACCAGTGGCTGACTGTGGGAGGGCAAGGTGTTCTCCAGGTGGATCTCTTTCAGCCACAGTGCTGACATGTCAGCAGCCTGCATGTAAGCAGATGAGTCATATTTTGGTGGCTTAGTAAGGACAGCCACATATAGCATGCTTTCACGCTGTCTCAAACGTAGTGTAACTTGATCTGCAGCATTACTTGAGCCAGCAGGGTTGCGCTGTAGCTCTGCATTGCAGTGATGCTTTCTGATGCGCTGTGCTGCGCACTGCTTTGTGTTATGTTGTGTGGGTACCACATTTGTGGGTACTACATGCATGCTGCTGTGACGAGATGGTTGATGATGGCTTGTGGCTGCTCTGTGCTGTTACATTGTAGTCCATCATACAAGACCTGATGCCCCATCAAGGGATAGCGTCTTAGCCGTGGCACGGATGTACACTTATTCTGGCAAACAGTGGGGTACGCCATGTACAACAGGCCAATCACAACTAAAGAAGACGGTAGCCAACAGACACAACAGGCAATGCAGCAGTGTGTCTGTCACAGTCCATCTCAGATTCATGCTGCTCCCAGGTATGGTAGACAGATGTGTAGACAGATGGGTGCACAGATTTGTAGACACAGGGGTAGACAGATGGGTAGACAGATGGGTAGACATATGGGTAGACATATGGGTAGACAGATGGGTAGACAGATGAGTAGGCAGATTGGTAGACAAACTTATTGACAGATGTGTACACAGATGGGTAGACAGGTGCATAGAGAGATGTGTAGACAGACGGGTAGACAGACTAGCTTGCCTGCTGACATGATGCAGACAGAGTGAGGGCGGGCTCCCAGGACTGTGAGGCGGTCAGGAAGCGCTTCACATCCTTGGTCAGGCTGGACTCTGTGTCCATGACACTCTTCATCCATTGTTTGCCTCCTGAACACAAAGCAATCAACACATCTTCATGAAGATGCCTGGGCAGCCCGGTATAAGACTTGGCTTCTCATTAATTTGACGCCAAAAGGCATAGTCTTTTCTGTTCCTTTCTCTTCACAGAGAAAGATGATGCACAAACGGCTGTAACATGGCAGCAGCCCTGGGTGCTGGGTGTAGCGCCAAATGAGTGGGACAATCTAACTGATAGGAAGGGTAGTTGTGCACTTAGACAGTCTATCTATGAAGTCATGTCACAAGCTTCATAGCCGAGTGCAGTCCAGGCCAGCTTGGTGTTTGTTGTGCAGGCGACTACCAGAACAAGGCAAGATGACAAGCAGCCTTTTGTCAGCAACATGCTTGTGACAGAGGTGGTGATGGTCAGCGGTATGACAGTCTGTGATGCTGCACTGCAGCAGGTTAGGCGGCACAGCAGCAGGTTAGGTTGCACTGCACGCTGCAGCAGGTTAGGTTGCACTGCACGCTGCAGCAGGTTAGGTTGCACTGCACGCTGCAGCATGTTAGGTTATAGTGTAACAGGTTAGGTTGCGCTGCAGCAGGTTAAGCTTGCAGTGCAGCAGGTTATGTTGCGCTGCAGCAGGTTAGGTTGCACTGCAGCAGGTTAGGCTGCACTGCAGCATGTAAGGTTGCACTGCAGCAGGTTGGACTTGCCTGCTTCCTCCTTGATCATCTGCTCAGCAGTGTACTGCAGTGTCAGCATCTGGACACATGTGGGCGCCACCTGTTGGACTGCTTGCTGCTGACCTGCAGCTACACAAAATGCTGATGATGATCAGTTCTTTGAAGTAGGATGTAGAAGCTTACGTGACTGTGCTCTCTCACTCAAGCAAGCAGTACACCACAGACAGCTGTCAGTGCTGTTGACTAGCACGCCACATACAGTCAGTCTATGAATTCACATTTTCTGTCTTCAGGACTCATGAGAGGACTCAACAGACAACGACAGGGGAATTTTTGAGAAATGCTGAATTTGATAAACAGTCTAAGGCAAGTTGTTCAATGCTCTGCAGCCTGATCACAAGACCATGTGATACACCTGCCATGACATCTTTTGTCTCCAGAAAGCCGCTGATACATTGACAAATGCTGAATCCTAGACCCTCTGCTGTAGTCTGGAGGACCGTCAGCTGTGTCACTGACATGCACTGGGATCAATTTGTTCAGACCTCACAAGCAAACCAAAAGGGCTTTCCCAAACCAACAGACAAAGGTCAAACACTTCCTTTACACATGAGACACAAGATAACAACGGGTGACCTTAAACAAAAACAATCGCTAGCAACACCAGCAATGGAGGATTCGCATCCCCAATGCCTGCACAAGTATGCCAATTTCAAGACCAGGTGCTGGTATGGATCACCTGGGGGCAGTGCTGGGTAGGCTGCCGGCAGCATGCTGCTGCGGTTGGACCCAAAGCTTGCAGCTGTGGACCCTTGGTGCCTAAAGGACAGCAGGCTCTTGGCCTTCTGGAAGGTCTTGGTCTTAGTGATTGGGGCTGGTGCAGCCTGAGGGGCTGAGGGGGTGCCCAAAGCATTGTGCAGCACCCTCACGGCCGGCATGCCCTGCAGGAACATATAGCAGAGTACAATGAGCTAAGAGGCATCTAATGCGCAACTTAGGCTTTTAATCTACAACAGAACACCAGCAATGACTGGTACCATCGATGTACATGTGATGACCTATGCGTAAGGTTCATGGAGAATACGTAGCATCACAGCATGTGCTCCTTGCAGTATACAGGTCATGGCTCATGCATACAAACATTGAGCGCACGCTAGCCGGCAGCCTGTCCCCAAGGGGACATTTTGTCCAGTCAGCTTGCTTGCCAGATCTTTATTGTGAAGCTTCGTACTGCTGTGGCAATTGGGGGGGCGTCGGCATGTTGTACCTGGTGAATTATTCATTCATTCATTCATTCATTCATTCATTCATTTGTCCGTCCATCCGTCCGTCCGTCCGTCTGTTCGTTCATTCATTCATGCATGCATCCATTCATTCACTCATTCATCTCGCTCTTGCATACGTTCCCTCCTTCTTTCCTTTATGCATCCGTTCCTTTGTTCATTTGCTCATATGCTCATTCTACCTGTATCATGATTGTGTGCAGTCAGTACCTTGTTGCGGGGGTCCAGATGGGTCATGGCCAGCTGCACAAAGCCCTGCATCTGTAGGAAGACAGCCTGGCAGATGTAGCCGGACAGCCACACATCTGCCTGCTGCAGCAGCGCCGCCACTCCCTTGATGCAGGCAAGGATCTCCAGCATGCATGCCAGGTCCCCAGCCTGGTAGTCATACCTGACGAGAAAGCATGAGGCAGGCAAAGTCAGCATTGAATGTGGGGCAACATGCCTTCATGAGCGCATGCCAGGTCCCCTGGTTGGTAGTCATACCTGATGAGAAAGCAAGGCATGAAGCAGGCAGAATCAGCATCGAACATGGGGCAACAGGCCTTCATGAAAGCAAGCCGTAAGGCTGGGAAGTGCAGCACTGAATGTGGGGGGGATTTCAAGAAAGCAAGGCATGAGGCAGGCAACAAGCATGACAAGTAGGGAAACATAACGGCCAACAAAACAAGGTATGCGGCTGGCAGCATCAGAGTGAAAACTGGAGAAATAGGCGGTTGCAACAAGGAGTGTCATTCATGGGTGCTGTGGCTAGTTTCATTATTTCATTTCCGAGATCATGCAATGCTGACCAGGGTTGGGTCGATCTATGCAATGGACAAACTGTCAGCATGGCAGATACTATCAGCCAGCATATTGCATGGCCGTCATGTTTGCAAACATGCCAGACTTGGTTGTAAGATGTGTTGTGCACGAATGGGGGTAGCTCTGAGGCAGGCATTAAAATTGATGACAAGGATAGTAGATGCGTCACCTAGACACATCTGAGTAGTAGTCCAGGAAGAGCTCAGTCCTCTGAGTAATCTGAGGGGCCTCAGACACTGGTGAGAGCTCTGGGTAGGGTGCGTACTCATCCACTGGGGCAGGCACACTGCCGGCAAAGGCTGGATACTGCACTGGGCCCATGTCAGATGGGGAAGCAGGGGCTTCAATGGCTCGGACAGCTGCCTTAGACAGGCCCTGCAGCGCCAAACCTTGTGTTGAATGTGGACTTTACATGATAATCGATCGGTTCAAATTTCCTGTCTTGTGGGCTCATCAGGGGAGTCAACAGACAGTCACTGGGAAAACAACATACAGGAAGGTATAAAGGTTGGCAGCTTGCATGTGAGGACATGATGTCAGGGCTGCAAGGGCGGCGTATACACAAGTGGTAGGTACCAGCATGTCGTGAGGCAAACATCAGACGTGATATCCTTGATGGTAACATGTTGTGCTCGACATGTGCTGTTTTGCAGGGTACGTGTGCAGGAACAAGGAACTGACAGAGTATGACAATCATGACAGAGCGCAGTTGTTTTTCTAAGTTGCATCAGGCAGTCCTCGGATGCTGCATCAAGTAGCAAACAGACAGCTGCTGCAGAAAGCTATATATGGTTGCTACACCATGTTGTAAACACTTGCTGCCTAAAGCAGTATACAATTGCCGCATCGTGTAGTGGGGACTTTGTGCATTAGGCACTGGACATTTGCTGCATCAGGGCAGTGGGGCGCAGTTGGCACACCTCAGTAGTCACAATTGTCACAGCAGGTGCATTGGGTGTGCCTGGACTGCCAGATCCATCGGCATCACTCCCATATTCAAAGACAGGAGGCAGCTCTATTGGGTTTGCAGCAACGCGCTCTGCTTTGCCCTGAGGAGCAGCAGTTGGTACAGCAGCTGGCTGAGCTGCAGCTGCAGCAGTTGGTACGGCAGCTGGCTGAGCAGCAGCTTCAGCAGGTGGCACAGCAGCTGCCCCTTCAGTCTGCTCAGTCAGTGACTCTGGAATCTCAGGCAGCTGAGCCTCAGCGCGGCTGTCTGACTCAGCAGTGGTCGAGCCTCGCCTCAGAGTGCTGAGGAAGCTAAAGCGCTTTGCCATGGCAGACGGCTGCTTGGCTAATGCTGCCGCCTGGGACCTGTCTGTGTCTGCGTCTGAGGCCAAGCTTGGCTGTGGTAGGTCAGCTGGCCGCTGCAGCTGATCATCACTGGCAGCTTGTATCACTGCAGGCTCTGAGACTTCTCTGGCCAGCGCCAGCTGGGCTGATATCTGACGCTTTGCTGCTTCTTCATCAGTCAGGTTGGCGTCAGCTGTTGGCTTGCTTTTGTTCAGGGACAGCATCCTCCAAAGGCTCTTGAAGGCTTCAGCGGGTGCTGACGTGGTGGGTGCTAATATTGCAGACGCTTCTGCAGACACAGCAGCAAAATGCAGCAACCGGAGACCAAAGACACTGACAGATGACACTCTCTCAGCACGATGTGGCACTGCACAGTGTTGCACTAGTTTTGAGGCTCCTCAAATACTATCTGAGGTGTGAGAATGACTGTGACAAATGGTATGGAGCTCACCTGCAACTTCGAGAGTGACGTCATCGCTTTGCAGAGCCTCCTCATCAGTTGTGGCTGCTACGACAGCAGCATCTTCCTTGGGGTCAGGCTCCTGAGAAGCTACAGGAGCAGCTTCTTCATGCTGCGTACTGTACGTGACACTGTCATATGATGATGCGTGAACCGATCTAGAGTCATAGTGACTAGCACTGGCATTGCCACCAGCTGCCACGCTTCTCTGCAAGCAGAACAGCAACAGTAAGGCTCTACTGCACAGGCTCCATTTTGCACAGGCTCCGTGGCAGCAACAGCACCCACTCACTTAACAATGTGCTGTGTTCAACAGGAGTACTCACAGGAGCGTGCACTGAATATGTATTTTTCCTGAGGTCACATGTGTACAGCTTCAAAATGACTCCTTGTATGATGACTTGTTGGAGCAGTCAGCATACCAGCAGTCACATAGTCTCCATCAGACTGGACAGGTTTGCGCCAAGCTTACAGAACAAAAGCTTCTCAGGCAGTCTCAGGCAGGCACTTCAACCTGGAAATGTCCATTTTGATTCAAAATCATTCCTAAACTGGAAATCTAAACTCAGAAATGTCTGGGGACAGTAAAAAGGATTTTTAGATCTGTTGAAGTCAGGACAAGGGGTTCAGTGCCTGTGATGCATGGGTTTAGTCCTACAAGCAACGGGTGGTCATTACCGACCTGCATGTGAGCTTCTGACGATGCCCAAACAGATGTTGAGGCCTCGATAGCAACCCTGTCGAGTCCACTGTCCTGTTGCACACCATCAGCAGATCAGCAGACTTTATTGAGATGTCGAAAGAAATCAAAGAAAATATTATACCTTTTTGCGTCAATCTAATGGGAAGCTAGATATCATACCAGGCTGCCCAGGTGACTCAGATGTAAGACAGCAGACTGGCAAGATTGTGGTCATCCAAATCGAGGCCTGCTGCTGTCTGGGCAGCATGCATTGGCGGGTCTAGCACGGCAAACTAGACAGACAGGGACCAATCAAAGGAGAGTTTGAGCCTGACCTGATAGGGAGGCAACTGCGCCAAGTCAGGCCTAGGCAAGGGCAGCTTGCGGGGGCTGCCAGAAACAGCCTCTGCAGGGGCCCTGGGAGCAGCTGCCATGAAGCTGCCAAAGGTTGAAGGCAGGCCTGCTGACAAGCCCAGCTGTGTGTTGACATGCAGCACCTCTTCTGGATCCTTGTCAGTGAATGGCACTCTCTCCACAGTACTTTGCTGCCCGACTGGTTCATTGATGCTTCCAACCAATGCTGGAGGAGATGCAGAGATGCCATTTGAATGACCAAGGGTTTCAGCAGCCAGCTGTTGCTGCTGTTGCACCATCTCAGCCGCATGTGCACTGCCCTTGCTGTGCTTCCTGAGCAGACTGAAAGGCTTCTTGGAACGAGCCCTAGATGCTGCTGCTGTCTGAGTGACATTGCTGTCCACTACACTTGGCGCAGGCTCCTCTGGTGTCAGCTGCGCAGCATCTTCTCCCATTGCTGGGGCCTCAGTCAGCTCTGCGTCAGATGCAGGACCAGCTGTAGGACTGCCACTCGGCTTGGCACTTTTGCGTAGCTTGAAGAGGCGGGGCATAGACCGCGTCTTGCGTGGCTGTGCTGCAGCATCTGCCACGAGAGCTTCCTGTGGCTGTTGAGCACCTTGGAAGCCAAGCGGTGGCGCTGCTTGTTGCTCCTTAGAGGACTGGTATGCATGATAGTCGTCAAGTGTGGCAGTCAAGGGGTCAAACTCACCATACACGGGTGTCACGGGATGCAGATGCTGCTGCTGATGACTTGCAGTGTCAGCTTCTGCTGTGGCTGCGGTCATGACTGATGGCGACTGCAGCCTTGGACTCCAGACACGATCCTCAAATAGTGATGACAGCGGGTCCAGCTCAGCTTCCTCAGCAGGTTTGGTCTGACTAAGGATGGGAGTTGCGCTCAACGCACCGCTAGGAAGTACTGAGCTTGGAAATGCAAAGGCAGCAGGCATTGACTCCTGAGGTGCATCGCCATAGACCCCCGAGCTGCTGTCATGCGCAACAGGATCTGGCATAGGGATGCTGTTCTGTGCGTACTCACCAGAATCTGCTGCTGCGCTGCTGAAACCTTCATCTGATTCTTCTTCAAGGGTCCCCATGTCATCACTCTGCACAACAGGCAAGCCTGCAGAAGAGTCCTGCTGCTTTGCCCGGCCAAACAGCCTTGAGCGCATGCTGCGATGTGCTGGCGCTGCCGCAGTAGCTGATGACGTCATCTGGGCATCAGCTGGAGCAGCTGAGTCTGCAGCTGACTCTGTGACCAGTGGCTGCTGTGGCTGCGCAGGTGCAGAGGCAGCTCCTGGCCCCTTGGCTCTTGACAGTAGCTTGCCAAAGCGTGAGCGCTTGGCAGGCTGAGGACCTGTTGTTGCAGCTTGACTGTTGGCCACAGGTGAGTCAGGCTCGGATGCAATTGAGTCTGACCAGGCGTCTGAGTTGGTCTCAACTCCTTCACACACGGGACCTGCCTCATGGCCTGCTGGTGAGTCGTCTGAGTCAGCGTCTGTCCAGGCGTCTGAGTCAGAGTCCAAAGCAGCTGAGCCATGCCCCTCTGCCTCAGGATCAGCCAGATTGCCCTCATCAGGGCCTTCCAGCAGAGCCTCTGGGGTGCTGCCCTCACTCACTGGGGTCAAGGTTGGATCCCCAACAGTATACGCACCAACCTTCAGGACAGTCCCATCAGTGATCAACTCCTGCTGTGTTGGGATGCGCAGTACCTTGTGGCGCTTTGTGAGGTATGTCCCAGTCTGTTTGTTATGCTATGCTTCAAATGTAGTTCTGCTGTGGCAAAGCATGTGCAAGGGCTGCTGTACAGCAATGCGCAGTACCTGGTGGCGCTTTGTGAGGTATGTCCCAGTCTGTTTGTTATGCTTCAAATGTAGTTGTGCTGTGGCAGAGCATGTGCAAGAGCTGCTGTACAGCAATGCGCAGTACCTGGTGGCACTATGTGAGGTATGTGCCAGTCTGTTTGTCATGCTTCAACTGTAGTTGTTGAGTCAGGAGGCCTGATGAATCACAACTGGATCCATCTCCCAGACAGTTGAGTGTTGATGGCACCCGTCGAGGGTGCTTCAATGTTGATGTATCATGCGGTTGTCACAATTACCGCAGAAATGCAACTGTTTCTCGTCATCACAGCTAGCAGTGCTTGCGCCGGCTTACAACAAGTTTGAGCTGCACTGCACTGTCCTGGGTCAAAGCAGCAGAAGGTTGAATCAGTCCTACGCTGCATTTGCAGCATGACGTCTGTAAATGCGCTGTGTCAGCAACAACATGCCACTTGTTGTGCTTTTGGAATGCTTTGCATGTAGGAAGCATATTTTGATTGCATGAACTCACCGAGCTCATCTTCTTGACTGTTGGGTCCTGTTTGCCCCTCAGGACATCAAATATGTTAACTGATTGTTGTTTACATTGCAGGCAAGCAATGTCACCTCCCTTGTGTCCATCGAAGGGCAAGTGGCAGTCCTGCGAAAGGCGCACGCAATGCTGTCAGCCCACCTGCAGCTGGACACCTGGGCTCAGACCTGGGCAGAAGCAGATGGGCAACAGGCCTTTGACGCATTCTCTGGACGCATGGCGCATTGCATCACAGTGCAAGTGCTCACTGACCTGCTGCCCAACTTTGGGTACTGTGAGCCAACACAGCGCTTCACTAGGCTGGTAGGTAGCCCTCAGTACAGTAACACCAGCTGTACCTGTACAGTAACACCAGCTGTACCCGTACAAAAGCACCAGCTGTCCCCGTACAGTAACACCAGCTGTACCCGTACAGAAATGCCAGCTGTACCCAAACAGTAACACCAGCTGTACCTGGACAGTAACACCAGCTTACTACCTGCCCACTGACTGTGCTTACTGTGTGCTGATGCAAGATGGCGACTGGCCCGCATCTTCTGGCGTTGCACATGCCTGCCAGGAAGCATGGCACAGTTTTGCATTATATAGGCGCGCACAATGCATCAAGCGCAGAAGCCAGCTAGATGTGATTTGTGAAATATGCGCATTGCATAGCATCCAAAGCAGTCACTTATGACATTTGACTTCTCTTGGCTGCAGCACTGCTAACCTCATGGCGCCTGCAACATGTCAGCAGCAGCTGTCATAGCATTGTTGATTCAAGATTGACTTGCTGGCACTCCAGCCTGCATCTTCACCATCTTTAGCATCTGAGCATGGCATTGCTACTTGTGACAACAAACAATGACATGGCAGGCTGCACAAGAAGCAAAACTTCCTGAACCTGAAGCCGACCTTCCAGCTTTTGCTTATGGTCCTGGAGGGTCAGTGAGTGGGGCCTTTGGGGTTTGGGCCTCAGCCCACCAGGGTTGGCTGGGCCAACAGCATCTGGAAGCCCTGATGAAACTGACAGGTACTGTCAGCGTGTGTGTGTGTGAGAGAGAGAGAGAGAGAGTAAGACACGCATTGACAGACTGACTACATGCGCTTGACCCACAATCAGCTGTTGTCTGTTGCCAGACACGCTTGCCTTCTGCTGAGCAGTCTGCACTGTAGCATCCGGTGCCAAGTGAAGAAGGGTACAACGCCTTTTGACAGATTGGCTGGCTGCAACCATGTGGCAATGCTAGGAGAATGCACACATGCTGTCACATGTATTCCTGCATTGACTGGTTCATTGATTGACTGAGTGATTGCTTGTATTCCTGCGGCATCCTGCTGTGAACGCATTCTGCTATAATAGACATTACGGTGTACATGCAACTCTCTGTAATCCTTATTTTGTCATGGATGCAGGTCCAGCAGGCCTTGCAATGATTGTGACAGCGGTCATGCAGCACCTGGGGCAGCTGTTGCAGGGGCCCTTGCCCTCAGCCCTGAGGCCCTTGCTGCAGAACTACCCTGATGAGCTTCTGAAAGTTGCACACTCTGGTGGCGCCCTGGGCAATGCTGCAGGCTTGCTTGCTCACGTCCAGCATCAGGTGCAGCAGGTGAGTTGCAATCCTACCTTCCCTCCTGCACACAGATTGTAGTGCGCAAACGCCACAAAGGGGAGTTCTCTGTTTGGGCTTTAGAGTTTTGGTTCATGTAAGGACAGCAGTATGTCATGCCCGCTGCATTGTCAGCAAATGATGTTTGCTGCAAAAGTTGGGTTTGCAGACATGTTGCGCATGCCAAATAAGCGTTATTCAGAGAACTGAGGTGATGTTGTACATACTCTGTAACTCTGCATATATGCATTGCCTCAGGATGTAGTTCTTCTTTTGTTGGTGTCATCGGCTATGACGCAAGAGACATTGCACAGGCTGCCACAGTCACAGTCAAATGCTGCATGATCAGCCAACAGGAAACCCAGATGTGCCAGAACTAACAGAGGATGACTGTCAGCACAGCCTTTGCGTCTGAGTATGTTGTACACAATATAAATCTCAGTACCTGTGACCGCTTGAGCAGTCTTTCAGCATTAGCTTGCTGTTGTTGTATGGCTGGCTCCACATGCGATGTCTCCTTGGCATAGCGGCCAGCAGGCAGCAAACAGCTAATACTGTCACAACCACACAGTGCTGTTGCTGTTCATTTCAAGCACAATGCGCCCCAAACTCACCTCCTCCTTCATTTTGACTGAATAATAACCCTTTTTTCCAAAAAACAGAAAAACGAAAAAGAAAAAAGAGAGGAAAGAGCTAAATACATTTTGTTGGTTTGCATGCAGATGCTGATGTTTCGTGGTGACTGGCAAGCAGCATTGCCAAAGCTGACAGAGCTAGGCAATGGCCTGGCCCTCATCACCAGCCTGGATGCAGTGCTAGGAGCACATGGGGATGCTGTCAGCATGCAGCTAGCACCCATGCTAGGCGTGTCAGTCTCCTCAGCAGGTCACCTGCAGCGCATGGTATGTACTGATGTGCTCTTGTGTGTGTGGACGTGCTCTTGTATGTATGAATGTGCTCTTGTATGTATGGACGTGCTCTTGTTTATGTGGATGTGCACTTAAATGTATGGATGTGCACTTGTATGTGTGCATGTGCTCTTGTATGTATGCATGTGCTCTTGTATGTATGCTTGTGCTCTTGTCTCACAGTCTCTGCCATAATAGCCATGTAGATGTGTGACTCGCACATGGGTAATGCAGTGAGCAGTGTGAGAACTGTGCATGTACACAAGGGTACACAGAGTCAGTTGCTACTGGCAGACGGCTTTTGCTGCCTGTCGCAGGATGCAATCCTAGGGTTCAAGGTCTGTCCAGTCATCATAGTCATCACTGGACAGACTTCAAACCCCAGGATTGCATCCTGCGACAGCCAGCAGCAAGTAGCAAGTGCAGTAGCAAGTGACTCTGTGTACCCTTCTGTACATGCACAGGCCTACATGCACAGGCCTCGCACTGTTAACAAGCTGTTCACAACCCAGGGACCTAGAAGTGATTTGTGCCATGAACATAGCAGCAAGCAGGCTTGTTATGTGAGGTCGCTTGCTGGTTTTGCAGGATCAAGATGCGCTGACTCCCCTGGCAGCAGCTCTGAGAGGCAGTCAGAGTCCTAGTGCTCAGGCTCAGGCTCAGGAGGTATGATCGCACATTCATGCAGGAGAGATAAGACCTGTCCTGCAAGTACCTAGCTCATCATGAGCTGGAAAATGTTAAACCACTATTGGTATCACATTCTTATTATTAAATTATTGTTGTTATTATTATTATGCAGACCTACAGCATTGCTGCCTGATTTCTGCTCGGTCTTGCTCACTGTCTTAGCATCTAAGCAGATTTTGGCATCTCAGGTGATGCAAACAATGTAACTTTGCATGTTGCGCCCAGATTTCTTTCCATCAGCAGCTGACTGTTGGTTAGGGCTTGCATTACAAGATGCATCAAGGCACTACTCACATACCAGTGCAGCCCCAAGAAAGTCCAAGTGCAGGATTGATGGCTCACTCTTCACTTACTTGCACCTTCCTAAATGATGCACACGCTTGGTAACTAGCTTGCTCACCCCCTCGGTGACTTACAAACTCACTCATCTTCACTCATGTTCTCACAGACTCAGTCATGAGCTTGCGCACAGGCCTTCCATGGAGTGCAGCCTTCCAGACTGTCAGGTATTCATTGAGCCTACAGTCAATTAAATTAAATTACATTACACTAAATCATTTCAACTTAAATAAAACAACAAGGTGTGAGTGCAGGCTGAAGCGGTGGCATGGCAGGCCAGTGGCATGACCAGCCTGATGCCACACTTCCTGCACAGCCTACACCAGAGCTTGCAGACCTGCCTGGCAGACCTGGACGCTGGCTCTGTCAAGTTCTGCCATGCCTGGAGCGTCTTGATGCTTGCCTTGGCCTCTTCTGACCAAGCAAACCAACAGCAGGCTAGGTAGGCTCAGGCACAGGCTTGTCCTTGAGAAGTTTGTGTGCTTGGTTTAGCTCCAGATGGTACCACTTGGGAATGGTCCAGTGTGATGCCTTTCAACAATGTGTGCCAGCTTGTATGGATCTGGGCTTGTAAAAGCAATGACGAGTTGAGGGGGCTTGTGCAGAGATAGACTGGCAAGCATGGAAAGCATCTCCTGTGCTGCAAATGCATGTTCAGATAGGGTGCATTGCAGAAGCAGCATATGACTCATCCTACACAATGTGCTCAGTGCCACCACCACCAGGCACATCATGCAAGTCTATCCAGCCTGTTCAAGGCCTGTAGACCTAATGGCATGTGCAGCACTGCAGGCAATGACTGTTGCATGACTTCAGCACTTCAGGCAAAGTCTATTGCATGACTGCAGCACTACAGGCAATGTCTGTTGCATGACTGCAACACTGCAGGCAAGGTCTATTACATGACTGCAGCAGTGCAGGCAATGTCTGTTGCATGATTGCAGCACGTCAAGGCAAGGTCAGAGCGAGTACTCAAGGCCGGTGGAGCTGAGTAGCTACGGAGATGGCCTGTTGTGGGGAGCTGGCTTGCTGCTACATCTGCTCAACCAGACAGCCTGGTTCAAGCTGACAGACCTCAGCGCTCTGATTGTTCAGCGGCAGCAGCTTGAGTACAGGACTGCAGGTGAGGTCATTGTCAGGGCAGTGGGGCTGTTGCCAAAGCATTGGGGCTGTTGCCACCGCAGTGGGGCTGTTGCCACCGCAGTGGGGCTGTTGCTAGCGCAGTGGGGCTGTTGCCAGAGCAGTGGGGCTGTTGCCAGCGCAGTAGCAAGCTGCTTAAAGGGCTACAACACACCACTCCACTCAACACAACACTCCACGCAACACAACACCCCACGCAACACAACACTCCACGCAACACATCACTCCACTCAACATTCCGCTCAATTGCCTTGATCAGCCATGTGAACCATTTTAATGGAAGCACAACCAGGGTCATGGCAAAATGGTTACGCAACCGTGCTTACGCAATTGTGTGGTACAGGGCAGCACTTACGATTGTATCACCCAGGTGCAAAGATACCAGCTGTGCAGTCACAAACCTTTCTTCTTTGAAGCATCCGCAGCCGTGTCTTGAGACTCAGAAGCCAGACATCTGAATGTAGGTTGCCTTGTGTGTTTCCTGAGAGTCATTCATGGTGCAGGCTCAACTGCTCTGCCACAGGATCTTGCTGTCTTCCTCATGAAGGCTCAAGCAGCCAGGGGCAGCATCAACCGCATGCTGTCAAGCCTGTCTGCTCTCCAACCACAGTTGCCGCAGCCAATCACTGTGCAGACATCCGCCTCTGGGCCACCGCTACAGTACGCACCTGAAGCTGCCAGCTTTGCTGCAGCGCCAGCACAGACAGCAGCTGTGCTGACTGATGCAGAAGCAAAGCAACAGCTGGCTTGGGCTTCAGCCCACCTGGCCCAGGTAGAGTGTCAACTGCTGCAGCCAACTTCTTAGCTGTCGTATTGTGCATTTCAACCACAAATGGCGCCGGGCTATGTATTGCGTGTCAGCTGCTGCAGCCAACTTTTCAGCTGTCACACATTGTTCGTTATGACCGCAAACAAGTCCCAGGTTATGTCTGGCATGGAGTGGCAGTGTATCTGCTTTGGGCTGCTGCCTTAGGAGGCTCCCGTCATGATGGCTGAAAAGCATAAATTCTTTTCTTTGTTTTTGCTCTTTCTTTTTCTTGATAGTGTACTTAGAATGATTTCAGATGCAGACACAGGGCTCCAGACTATGTCTTACATGAAGTGACAGTGCATCTAGAATGTCATTGAGTGCTCATTGAGTGCAGATGCAGACATTGACTTGCGCTGACTGTTGACTACAGGCTGCTCCTGTCCAGGCTGCAACCCCAGATGTGTCTCAGGCTGGGCCTTTGGCAAGTCAAGCCAGCGGGTTGGGGTATGCTAAAGGGCCAATGGCATATAGTGTCAATGGCTCACATGATGTGGATGGGGACTTGATCCTTGCAGGCAATGTGCAGCGATTGCATGCTGAACATAGCAGATCTAGCATGGCAACGTCCTTAGTGTGATGAAGACTCTTGCAGTGTGACACAAACTCTTTCGACATCGAATCATTTGGAGGCTGTTTTCGATGCCATCACTGTTCCTGTGGGGGTGCTTAGCAGAAAGCTTCTTAAAAGTGGTAATCTTGCATTGCTCATATCACAGTGTTCTTCTGACATGCATGCTAGACCGTGATAATTGTACTCTAGCCAATTTCTAGACAGGCTATTCTGGCTGTCAAAAACGAACGCATCGGATATGCTGCAGGCGTCACGTCCCAACCAGTCAATTTCTGCCGACATGTTGTTGCCTCATCAAGAAGGTGCTGCACGCCATCTGAAGGGCGCCCTGTCTTGCAAAATTATTTCATGCGGCAGCCTGGCAGCTGCCAGGCTGGTGATATCTTACCGTCATATTGTTTGGCCTTGTCAGTATTGTGCAATGTTGCCCTGCATAGCAGCGCAAGAAGGGCAGGTATGATCATGAGACTGCTGTCTCATGACGTGCTTGGTTTTTGCCGTTATCGTGACTAAAGCTGCTATCCAAATCCAAACAAAAGATACAGCTAGGCATATATATATGCATGCAACGCTGATGCCTGCTTCCTCAAGCCGCGATAAGATTCAGCAGAGTTTGCAGCGGTACTGATAAAGATTTACAGTATCTATAATGCTACCAACGGCGATGAAGAGCACGTCTTGAGCAGTGCTGCTGTTAGTTTTTGCCGCTGCATGTGTCTCGGCTCAGTAGGTTCTGCTGCAGGGTCGCTTCGGCGGCGAGATCAGCGAGCAAACTGGCCTCGGAACTACACCATTGATCTTTTCCTGGCCGGCAAGCAGCATCTACGCAAGCTTCGAGGGTGCTAGCGTCAATGCTACGATCTCTGCACTTGAACCGGCGGTTGACTCTTCTCACTACACGCGTTTCGTGTTTTTCGTTGGCCAGCAACAAGTGGCATTGGAAGCAACGAATCCCAACAACACAGTCATCAACTGGGGTGCCACGAAACTCGGAAATGGGACGCGCAATTTGACAATCACCAAGATAAGCGAGGCAAGCTATGGTCAAGCCACTCTGGATGCACTTACTGTGGGACCAGGTGGCAGGTATGACATTCATGTGTTGCAAAGTGAAGCAAGAATGCGTTGTATGCCATGCATTGTATGCCATGCATTGTATGCGATGCATTGCTGTCAATCCAGAACTCAGCTATAGCCTGCTATGTGTGCAAGAGCAATGCCGCAGTGCTGCCAGCTTGAGCAGCTGCAGTCATCAAGCTTCTTCATACTGTGTCTTGCACAACCTATGAGGCAGCAAATGACATTGATGCTGCAATTGCAGGTTCTTGACACCAGTTCTGCCAGATGCCTTTGCATCTGGACGACGCATCCAGTACATTGGTGAGTCCTTCTGCTGGGTGAATGTACAGCCACCTAAACGCATGCATTTTACTCTGTCTGCTATGCTGACTGTTCCTCTGATACTGATGCCGCTTTGGAAGGGCGGCCTAGCCTTCAGCATCGATACAACATGCATGCATGCATATGCAGCAATCAGTTATATAAGTCATATGTCCCTTGTTGTGATCAAGGGAAGCTTGCTGCAACTTGCTAATGCTAAATGCTTGCTGTGTGTCAGTAATGGTGGATCAGGGGTTTTTGTACTGCAATTGCACAGCCGCAATAGGCTGTCCCGTCGTGCGCACAGATACGATCTTACTCAATAGGCTTTAGCGTCATCCACAAAGTGGCTAGGAGCTGTCAGCAACTCCTACACTGTCGGCTTTGGCAATGTGGGCGGCACATCTCACTGCAACGCCAATGTGAACAACAAGCCAGATACTCATTGAAATGCTCGCAGGCGAGTCCTACACTGTCGGCTTCGGCAATGTGGGCAGCACAACTAACTGCAACGCCACTGTATGTGAGATTCACAGGATCAGCGGGCTATGCTACCCTGAGCTTGACTCCCAGAATGCAGCTATCAGTTGGGGCCCTTTGACAGCAGCCAACTTCAGGGCTGACTACCAGGTCATTGCCT
>JAABUK010002392.1_pt1 | contig 33691 bp, 32 predicted proteins | sample 5559141 | NCBI WGS metagenome assembly JAABUK01 (sample SAMN10711869, study PRJNA513367) | rock metagenome | isolation source: Antarctica rocks | place: Antarctica: Victoria Land, Pudding Butte nord | collected 2016-01-03 | reverse complement strand
AATAATATAATTTCTGTTTTCTAAATTAAAATATTATTTTTTTAATTAAAATTTGAAGTGCACCCACTTCAAAAGAGAGCTAGTCTAAATCTGGATAAGCTATTATATAGCCCAAAGAATTAGCTTTCTAATAATACTATTTATAGAATCTCAGCTACGATTATTAGCTCTATATAATCAATTAAGCATTAAGAATATTTTAAGAATTTGATTAAATATTAATTTTCAGTTTAATTAATAATCAATCAATTGATTTAAATAGACTATTATATAGAGTTTAGCTAGCGCTTTTTAATGATACTATTTTTAATATGCTAGCTTATAAGCTTAATCTGCTATAATCGATTTAAGCTCTTTTTGTATTTCTGATTTTGATGTTTTTGATGCCAAGACTGCACCCAATTTCTACGCTATAATGCGGGAACGCTATTCTAATAAGAAAGGGGCACAACTCTAGTGATATAAGGGATAAAGCTTAAAATCTATATTTAACTTGATTTTTATAGAATTCTAATATATTATTAATTATATACAGCTAGTTATTATATAAATAAATCTATAAATAACTTTATTAAATAGTCAATTAAACTCTTTATTAAATAGCTTACTTAAATTTTTAATAATCTATAATTAAAGAGGGTATATACTATATTTAATATATATTAATCTTTTTTTTTAAAATTTTTTTTTTTAAATATTACTTTTAATTAAGAATTAGAGTGCACCCACTTCAAAATAAAGCTAATCAAAATCTGATTACGCTATATTATAGTCTAAGAAATTAGCTTTCTAATAATACTATTTATAGAATCTCAGTTATAATCATTAGCTCTATATAATCAATTAAGCTTTAAGAACTCTTTAGAAATTTAATTAAATTTTAGTTTTCAGCTTAATTAGTAGTTCAATAATAGATATAAATAGACTATTATATAGAGAATAACTAGCGATTACTAATAAGACTATTTTTAGTACGTTAGCTAGAAAGCTTACTCTGCTATAGCTGATTTAAGTTCTTTTTATCTTTTTTGATTTTGATGTTCTTAATGTCAAGGCTACATCCAATTTTGACGCTATAACGCGGGAATACTATTCCAAATGAGGAGATGTCGCCAGTCCAGTGACATAAGGGATAATAAACTTCTATAAATCGCTTAATGCGACTTATTTTTCCTTATAATTGAAGAGCTTATTCTTATATTCTTCTTAAAGAAGTTTATATATCTCTATTTAATTCTTATTTAGCTTAATAATTAATATTGCTGTCGGGTTAACATCTTTAAATGTTAAATCGGATGACTTTTTGAGAATAGATAACTCTTCCTCCGAATCCACGTTAATATATAACAATATATCGTCATTTTGTGCTCTTTTTTAGACTATAAATAGTCATTCATTTCAATTCTTTAAAGAATCGAGAATGACCGTTGTACGGATGATCGAGAATAGAGAAGAGAACATTCTGGCTAATATAAATAGCTTAAATATCAAATTTTGAGTCAATTAAACAAAGAATATAGATACTCAGTATTAATTACAGAATAGCAGACCCGGGCTCATAACTGTCGGACAAATTCGGCTTAAATAGCTAGTAGAATGTCTGTTGAATTGATGGAATTGACTGTCTAAATCTATGTAGAATGGCGCGTTGAATGAGTGTTATATACTCAAGAAAACGCTCGAAATAGCCTTGTTGGACAGGGCGGTTGGACAGGGCGCAGGCTAGCCAAAACCTGTCTAATGGACGCCCTGAGACCTAGGCTGTTTGACAGATGGTCCGCTTATTCAGTGCCGACCGCCAAAGTGCAGTAGGGGTTGACAACGTCGCGGGAGAGGCACACTCTATGAATCCTGACCACGTTTCAAGCAGACACTTGAAGGTCATTAGCGGCACAGATATAGTAACACGCAAGACAGAGAACGTTCGCATGCAGATTTCGATCATATTTGAAGAACATCGGTGATGCAAATGCAAGCTAGAGCCTCACAAAGTCTAACCTGTAGTCCTACGATTAATTCGTCCTAGTAAGAAAACAAGCGTCCACGCTATCTTGCTGCCCTTAGAGTCCATCCCCATGGAAGAATGGTCTTGTCCACCTCTCATCAACCTTGACTCCTTCTTCATAGAACCTCAGGTCACTGGACAATCTGATCCTGCCCAACTTATCACTATTCTGGCTGCTCGCGTGCATCATCCACGGACTATGGAAAACAAAATCTCCAGCCTCGTAATCCGCGACTAACCACCTCTTTCCCAGCCCGTCCTCCTTTGCCCAAGTCTCCGCATTGTGGCTCAAGTGGCCCAGCTCGCCCATGTGGCGGTTGAATGCGCTGATCCTTTCCTCCCTCGGCATATCCTCCTTCTCCTGTTCCGCCTCGAAGCGCTTTTCGATCCTTTCTCCAAGCTTGCACGAGTCCTCCAGATACATCAGCCCCCCACCGTCCGCCGCGCAGTCTCCCATTGGCACCCACGCCGTCACAAACACGGGATCTCCCGCTCTCAGAAAGAGCTGGTCGTAATGAATCCCGCTCGGGCACTTGCTTCCTGGCACGTTGTGTCTAAGCAGCCCGCGCTTCATCACGACTTCCCTTTCCCACCCAGCAATCCGGCACACCCAGTGGCGCAGATCCGGGTGGGCGAGAAAGTCATGGTATTCTTTACTGGCGTGGATCTCGTCGAGCATATGCATGGCGCTGTCCTGCGGTGCTGCTCCGAGACCCTGGTGCGTGGTGGGGTCGAGGCCTAAGTTGAAGAGGCCTTCGCGCGGATGAGTGTTGGGAGCCAGGAGACCCGTCGGCGAGATGGTCCGGAAGTATTGCTCGCGCATGTCCAAGACGTCTGAGCGAGGGATCACGTTCTTGATCCACACATAGCCATCGCGGGCGTAGCGAGCGCGAATCTCTGAAAGGGAGCTGTCTTTGGATGTAGAAGTGAGCCAGTCAACCATTTTGGGATCGATGTGAGAGCCATAGTTGGTTCGTTGGAGCGGTGCAGCTCGGTGTTGCTGACTGGAGGAAGGGTAGGAGGAGTTCAGTGAGTAAGCGGCTTGCGGGGGTGGGAGCACTTGGGTGGCCATTGTTTGAGATGTTGCCACGGAGGCATGGATTAATCTGAAAGTAGAGTGTATAAGATATTAGGATGGCAAGATATGCAGATAGATTTGATGGTAGGGAGTCCTCGCCAATCTGGTCTTTTACAGCCTGCGTGACGCTGATGGGGAGCGTACGGTGCGCAGCTTTGACACCCTAAACATTCCAGCATCAGTTGAAACCCCAGGGCCGCTGAATTTGGTATACGTGGTCAACTAATTCGAAGCACAATCGTAACGAAATGCTTGATTTCGCAATGTGAGTGTTACTCTGGGAATCAAAGTTGCGTCTAACTTTGTCCAGAGCCTTGCGCGCAGCACCTTTCAAAGTCCTCGTTGGCAAGGACAGAGATTGTTTCAATATTCCTGCCACGCTCGCCAAAGACATCTCCCAACCGCTCTACACATTGATGAGCGGTGGCGAAATGAAAGAGGCCCAAAGTGGGGTGGCCGATCTCGAGGAAGTGGAAAGTGACACTTTTACCGGATTCTGCGAGTATGCCTATACCGGTGAATACCAAGTACCTACAGTTACAGTCGACTTTGGCCCGATAACTACGGCTGCATCGCCCTTGATGATTGCTGAAGGAGCAGGAGCATCTAAAGATCTGGACACTGTTCTCGATGAAGCACTGGTGGAATGTCATACAGAATCTGCGTTAGAGCAAGACTCATGGGGGTTCGGGGTCAAAAAATCTAAAAAAGATAAGAAGAGGAGCCGCACGCAGGATATTGATTTCAATGAACCCGAGCCAGCGATTTCGATGCCATCTAAAGTTGATTCAAGGTCAGACACTGTCAAAAAACATTCTCAGTACCTGTGGACGGAATTTTGCAGCCTGAATTATGAAGAGCCATCGGAAAAGCGAAAAACGGCGACGAGTTATGGCCATGCGAGACAAACGGATTTTAAGCCCTTGCTATTTCACTGCAAGCTTTACGTCTTTGCACAAACGTATCTGATAACGACGCTCAAGCAGCTTACACTCCGCAAGCTCCACGCTAGACTTGCGGAGTTCGACCTCAGCCTAGAGACGAGTGAGGAGGTGCTTGAAGCACTCGAATTTACCTTTGTCAACACAGAGAGAAGGGAAGATGGCGACGACGAGCTTCGAAAACTCCTCGTAGCGTATGTGGTCAGTAAGACGCATATTTTGAAGCAAAGTGACAGGTTTCGGACGCTTCTGGACGGGCATGGAGAATTGGGTAGTGATATCGTGCAAGCGCTTAGCTAAAAGATTGTTACCTTGTATGAGTCTGGGCTGAGATCATGGGATCAACTTTCTTCGACATTATCGCCCTGGCTGCAGTGAACATGCGTCTTTGCTTACAGGTCGGGGTGTGGGATTGATACTCTAAGCTACGAGTCTTGCCAGCTTCTTGTTATCCGCATGATCTGGTCGGCAGCAGGCGCGATTCGAGATGATGTATTCGTGAGTACCCATCACTGTTCTTTCGTCTACTCGATAGATGACAGCCGGGGGAGAAAGCTCCTACCAGTTCATCAACAAGTAGAGTGGAGTATTTCCATTTTCGCTCCCTCTCCTCGCTCATCATGAACGCCCTCACCCATCTCGGCGCCCACCAAATCCCCGGAAACGACCTCGAAAAACGAGGCGAGCTGAAAGACTGCTCCATCAATGTCGACACCATTGCCAGCGGCACCCTCGCGGACACCTCCAGGAAGTCCTTCACCTTTTCAGAGCAAAATGACATCGCTCCCACGCCTGTCCTCCTCAAAGGCAGGCTCGCCCAATGGAATGCCAAAGTGGAAGACCTGGCTGGCCTCGAAGCTCGTGGCATCACTCGTGTACTTCTAGGAGAGAGGCATGGCGGGGGCTTGATGGGATATCTGCAGATGTTCGCTCTGTGGTTCAGTATAAACCTGGTGGCCATCAACCTGGTCGTTGGCTTCCTCGGACCGCTGGTCTTCAACCTCGCTGGGTGGATTGCGTCTGCATTGTCATCTTCGCCAACGCTCTCTCCTCATGCGGAGCATCTTATATAGCTACATTCGGTCCGCAAAGCGGAAATCGAACCATGGTATGTGTGCGCGAGAGCTGCATACGCTTGATCCAATGGAAGGGTCAAAAATTGTGGACTTCGTTTGCTGATTAGATGTGGTACTTGCTTGCTTGATAGATCATCGGTCGAAAATTCATGGGATACTGGCCCTCCAAGATCATCTGTCTTCTCAATATAATCCTTCAACTGGGCTGGGGTATCATCGGATCCATCATTGCTGGACAAATGTTCTCAGCTGTCAATGGTGCTGGCCTGAGCATCGCCGTTGGCTGCGTCATCAGTGCTCTTTGCATTGGCTTGATCGCCACCTTCGGCATTGCCTATGTCCATGCTTACGAAAGGTGCGCTCCATTCCTCATTCAGCCCCATATCTTCAAGATGACAGGAACCGGAAAGCTCATAGCGGGATAGATACGCCTGGATACCGCAAATGTTCGCCCTCCTCGTCCTCATTGGCTCCGCCGGCCGCAACTTCAACCCTTCCCTGCCATCCGTTGGTCCCGCTGGCACAATCACCGCCAACCGCTGCTCCTTCTTCGCCCTCCAATTCTCCCTCGTAATCGGATTTTCCGCCGTCGGAGCCGACTTCTACGTCTACTACCCCTCCAACACGAGCCGGCGCCTTACATTCCTGATGACCTGGTCAGGCCTGTGGACGTCGCTTATCTTCGTCAACCTCGTCGGCGTCGGCATTGCAACCGGCGTGGCCACCACCCCCGCCTCGACAGATGCCTACAAAACCTCATCTGGCGCGCTCCTTCTAGCCTGATACGATGGCCTCGGCGGCTTCGGAGGATTCTGCGTCGTTGTCCTCGCCCTGGGCGGCATCACCCACAACGCACCCACCACATATTCTGCAGCTTTAAGCTGCCAGGTCTTAGGCCGGTACGCCAAAGCCGTCCCGCGCTGGATCTGGTGTCTCGTGCTCATGGTCATAGAACTCGTTTGCTCCGTCGCTGGCCGCGCCCATTTATTCAAAATCTTTGAGAACTTTCTACCCATCATGAATTACTGGATCTGCCCGTGGCTGACGATCATATTGGAAGAGCACTTTTTGTTCCATGTGCTCCGAGGCGTGCCCTTTGATTGGACCGCCTGGGAGGACAAGAAGAGGCTACCTATTGGGGCTGCGCCGTTGCTGTCATGGCTCATTGGGTGGGTGGGCGCGATTGTTGGTATGGATCAGGTCTGGTATCAAGGCTCTGTTGCGCTGAAAATTGGGGGATACGGGGCCGATATTGGAGCGTGGATGTCGATTGCTTTTGCGTGCGTGGTTTACCCGCCCTTGAGGTACTGGGAACTGAAGAAATCTGGTCGGTGAAGGTCGCTATCTTGAAACTCTTGGCCAAAATACTTTCTTTTCATTTTTGCGCTAGTTAACAAGGAACAACGGCCTGCAGATAGGATACATGGTCTCCTTGGCAGCGGCAGATACCCACTACTGTGGTTATAACACGAAGCATGCGCCACTGGCCATCACACCACCGTAGCTTTCAAAACAAAGGAGAAAGAAAGGATAACAGGAGCAGAAGAAAAATGGCTGTTCTATCGTATCTCCCTTCTCTCTAACTAGCTAATCATCCTCTAACCTTCCTAACCTGCCAGCACGACCAGCGATTGTCTCTGGGGAGAGGCATCTCAAGGCTTCAACAGAGGTTCGAGAGTCCCCCCCCCAGCCCCAATGGGCGGAGTAGTTCTGATCCTACGCCTGTTGAGATGGGTGTTCCATTGTCCATCGTCTACTTGGTAACAACAAAGCATCCCTAAATGTGGTGTCACCTTGTAACTCTCCCGTTCCTCAACACTAGCACCACCCTCTCGATCCCCTCAAGAACTCATCAGGTACAGCAGTCACACTCCACGCCACCTCACCCTTCAGACCCCCCTTTTCCCTCGCAGCAGCCTCATAAACCTCCTCCCTCAAATGATAACAATCAAAATCCATATCCCCACATCTCGTGTCCGCATGCACATGGGCGGTGATCCCATCCCCAACCACTCCCGTAACACTGCAGAGCAACCCCCCCCCCTCGGGATCCGCCCGGTCTAGCCTGCCTCTCAGCCTCGACGAACGCCGTAGGATCCTGCGTCGGCGGCGGCGTCACACCGACAAAGTGGCCGCCATCTCTGAGATTGAGCGCAACATTACGAAACATATCCACCATGTCCCTACCACTGGGTGCGTAGTTCAGGAACCAGGCGCCGAAAAACGAGGTCACTCATACTCCCCGGTTGAGCGCATTCCGCCACCATGAAGTCGATGCTCTTCGCGCTTGCTATCCGCAGAAGCAATGTGAGAGCTAGCGGCGGCAGCAGCAGCAGCAGCGCGCGCCTCCCCCGATCATCGCGGACGAAATGTCCACCCCGATAACCTTGCTGGCTCCCCAAGTCGGAAAGCATACGAGTAGAAGCCCGATCCGCAGGCGAGGACGAGGAAGCGCGCATCTTTGATCAATGGTAAGATGGCTTTCTTGGACGTTAGCGCGCTCGGTGAGGGCGTCGGAAAGTTTTTGCGGATTTGGTCGTACGGCGCTTGGATGGTGGTGCATTGAATCGACATTTTGGTAGTGTAGCGGGTTGTGATGGGGAAGAAGTATTGTGGAAGGCTGTGATGTCCGTTCAAATGCCAGCGCTGGTTAGTTGATTAGAACCGAAGTTTTCACGCACTGTCTGTAATTAAGACTGGGTTGAGTATAGTACAGGTGCTGAAAGATGATGGATTTCCTAATGGAGGGAAGGAGTCACACTTATATGCAGGTATATCGTAAGGAAAATCTTATGGCCTGTCTGGGTAATCTGATAGAGCCTCCGCTTTTCAGTGGCCGCCAATGCATTCTTACCAGTTAGTTGACGGAGAACTGCATTCTTCCTTGCAAGGCAGCATGCCGCTCTACGAAGGAGACTCGAGGAAGCACGAATGAGCACTAGTTATTTAGTAGAGAGCAATCGGGGGACGGAAGGCAAAGGACGCCACAACTGACTGGCTCCTACTACTATACTAACGTAGTAATCTCGGTTATGGCTACATTGGCTAACATTCCCAATGCCCCTGGGCTAGTTGGCTAGCCAGGCCCTTACCTATTCTGTCGCTTCATTTCAAGAGTAATCTGGAGATACAACATTCCCCCACCGTATGTTCCCACACTCGTCCAAAATCCACCTTCTCTACGACAAAGGGACCACCTCGTTCTCCGTGTCCAGCACATGGGCCCCATGCAGTTTCCTGGGCCTCCTCTCTGCATCCTCCACAAGCTCAGCCCTGCCCACCTTCTCAGCCTCCTCGCCTTCGACATCCATGCCCTTCGCCCTCATGGCGCCAATGTCCTTCAAGTCCAGGCCATCACGCCTATAGCGCTCGTACTGGACGGCTTCTTGAGCCATCTCCTCTCTCTCCTCCTCGCTAATCTCCGGGCCCAAAAACAGCAGTAGCACGATATAAGCCCAGACGGCGCCCATGAAGATGGCGATCACCTTTCCGTAGTCGAAGCGCTTGACGCCGGGTTGTTTTCGTGGGAGGGGATATTTCTCGCCGATTACCGCCTGGATGGTCGCTGAGGCGGAGGATGCGAGATTGCCCAGTTGGTATGTGAGTCCGACGACCAGCGTCCTCAGGGCGGGGGGAGAGAGCTCGATCAGGTGGATCGGGATCGGGCCCCAGATTCCTCCGACGAAGAATTGCTCGAAGAAGACCGGGACGATCAAGGTCATATCCTTGGATGACAGGGTGTACGCCGGCACGAGCGCGCCACCGATCAGGCACGCCAGGATCATCGTGAGCCTGCGGCCAAGGATGCTGCTGATGTACCCGATCGTGGTCCCGCCAATCAGGGCGCCGATCTGCCCGATCACGGTGATGATGGTGGTGTTCGTCGGGCTCATGCCGAGCTGCTCCTTGAGGAAGGTCGGGTAAAAGTCCTGGGAGCCGTGCGAGCAGGAGTTGAAGCCGGTCATGATGACGACCATGTATATCAGTAAGAACCAGTTCTGCTTGACGGCTAGCCAGGCCTCTCCCGCGAAAGCGCGCATGCCGTTGCGTTTGGGTGCGACCCCAGGGCCGCTTGCAGCGTGCGCAGCGGCGTGCTTGGCCTCGCGCTCGGCTTTCATGACCTGGAAGTGGCTAGTCTCTGGGAGCAGGTAGCGGAAGAGCATGATGAGGAGAGGCGGGCCGGCACCGAACCAGAAGAGGCTGCGCCAGCCGTGCGTGGTGGTCGGCACCAAGGCGCGGTAGAAGATGGCTGCTAGGAGGTAGCCGATGGCGTAACCTTGTTCAAAGAGGCCCGAGAGGATGCCTCTGGCTTCGTATGGCAGGTCCTCCAAGGCGGTGGAAGCTGCTGGTCCGAAGAGACCTGGAAAAGTGATTAGCACGTTCATCCCGCTGGGTCCGGGTTTGGATTCTTTCGTATTTCTCACCTCCCATAGCTATGCCATAGAGGGCACGCACGGCCAAGAAAGAGGAAAGGCTGTTGCAAAATCCGCTGGCAAGTTCCAGAACAACCAGCGCGCCTAGATTTCCAATGAAAGGCCATTTCCGGCCATGTCGGTCCGACAGGCTGCCGAAGATCAAGGCGCCCACGGAACGCAGCATCAGAGTCACCGTCAAGCCCTGCAGCATTATCATGTCAGCCTCTCTCTCTCGCTCTCTCTCTCTCTCTCTCAATGGGATAGGGCCGCTGAACAGAACGCTTACCCAGGAAACGTCTGAATTCTTAACCTTGAACTCCTTGGCGATCTCCGTGATTGTGAGAGAGACGGTAAAGAAGTCAAAGGCGTCCCAGGCCCAGCCTAACCAGCCGACCAGAAACATGAGCCATTGGTGGCGGTCGAGCTGGCGTAGGACGCGGATAGGATTTCCTGCGTGTCGTCTATTCTGTGAGACTGGGTGTCAACTCATTGCTCGAGGCTCAGCAAGCAGGTTGAGAATCTGGCGTACCCGTGGCGGCCTTAAACTGCTCGGACGAGTAAAGAAGTATCGGGCGATTTGAGAGGGGGAGTAGAACCACCCTGCTGCCATATGATTCCTCATCTCGATGGATTGACGGAGTAGTCACAGCTGCCGGCAAGCGGGGCATACGAGGATGGCAGTCTCTTGCTTTGGGTAGAAATTGTGCCGGGGGGGGGAAGCAGCTCTTATCAGAAGCCCTTGGGTTGAGAGAGATTGTTTCAGCCGTGGTGCAGACATTGCAGGGGGGACGGCGTCCCTATCAGCGTGTCAATCGTGCCAGTGAAACCCCCCACCCCGGAAGAACGGCTCTTTCAAGGTTTCTGGAAGTCTGTCCTACGTGGAGGTAGTCTGCCTGCACGAGATCCGGTTAGGTAAGTTACCGGGACTGGTCATTGTAGAGGTTCGACTGTTGAATTGGCTGCAGCACTTGTGGGGACGGCCAAGGCAGTTACCAGTTCAGGAAGGCAGTATGAGGATCAACTCTTCCCATATTGCCAAGGTGCGGAGAACCTGGGGGGGAATTTGAAGTTTGGTTACGTTCAGCTGACGAGACACACAGCAGCCGGGAGTAATTGGGTTACGGTACTCCGTAGAACCTGCTTCACTACTCACCATGGATTGCAACGCTGGTAGGTGGGCTGCCTGAGCTACTGGACTTTGCTTTTGTTGCGGCACGCATACTGCATTCGGCTTAAGGGATGTCGAAGCGTGGGGTATGGGGAGGCTACAGGAGCTCATGTTGGGCTTTAAGTGAAGAGCGCGTGAAAGGCGAACTGAACCACGCGTCGGCTCCTTCAACTCAACTCACCTCCACTCATATTTTCTCCACTTGCACTGGCGTTGGCAAGTGCGTGCTGGTTAACACGCACGAGTGCTGGTGAAAGCGGCGGCAGAAGGCTGAGTGATCCGCGATGAGCATTGGCAGAAGACCCTGACTGGCCGAGTGACAGGTGGAACGTTGACGGTAGGGGGGTCAGAGAGTGAGCACGATCACTATGGTGGGAGAATAGCAGCGTCTCCCTACCAGTACAAAAGAGAGCTCGAAGCGGAAAGTCGTTCTTTTTGGACGCCAAGACCGGCCAATTCTGCCCCTTTCAAGTTGTTCATAAGCCGACGTCGCCCTTCCCATCACTCTGTCCGGTCCAAGTTTCTCTGCGCACCTTTGGAGAGATAAAAATCTGGAGCATCTTCAGTACTTACAGAGGTATCTTTCGTTTACAAGACTCCTTGAAAACCCTTGTCTCCCGCTACAAGCTACCCATCAGCCCTTTCCACAATTGCACGATGTCTACTGCTAGCAGCCAAGAGTACCGCAACATTAAGGCTCTCGTTGTGGCCTCCGAGCGACTGGACAATATAGTGATTGAAGCGAGCCGAGAGGCATTTACCGGACTCAAACCTCCCCTTCCTACCAGTAAAAGCGACGTGAACATACTAAGCAGTCATGGCAGGGCTACCGCAATTCTGACTATGAAATGACGGATATGATACAATTTCTGGAAAGTAAATCGCAGTTTAAGCCAATGTGGCGGTCTGAAATGCTATTGATCTTGAAATTGTGCTCATCTGGATCGCCACTGGCGACATGTCTACCTGGAAGTTCCCAACCTTGGATGGCGCTTTGGACCAGTTGTTGCCTGCTCTGGAAATGGGCGGCCAAAGACAACGGTTATCCGACGACCTGCGAGATACTATATAGGTGATTGTCGCTTTGATGAATTTCTATTGATAGATCTGATATCTTGATAGGCTGTAAAATCGGAATTCCGGCAGCGACGAAGAGTGCAAGCAGCAGACGCGTCTTCGCACGGATAACCTATTGTCGGTTCTGCAGCCAACTACCCCGCCGCCCAGTTCTTCACTGCACAATGTAACGGCCCCTTCTTGTTCGAGGTTTCTTCCCGGCTACCCTGGACTAGCCCAGTAAGACCATTACTAACACAAACATCGCAGTGGAATCCCACAATCACTGCATTCGTGACCATCGTTACGACGCCGGCGGCAATTCCAGGGTACAAAGCGTGGCAACACTCAGCGCATGTTCCAGACACTGCACAAGACGCAGACTTCTGGTTTCTTGTCCAGAGTTCCATGATGCAGCTTCTTGGATTGATCACCATTATCTTCCTGCTGATGTCGAGTGGTAGATTGCCGACTCAGCGATGGTTATAGACCTAGGGCTTCGTCGTGACAAGCCTCGCCTCCATTACTCTATGTCAGCCATCCCACTTGATCTCCGGTTTCCAACAGAATGGAGACAGGCAATTTCTTTTTTTTCGGATCTACAGCGCAAGCATTTGGTATCTTGCAGGCAATTTTTACCAGCGAACGGTCATCTCGCAATGCGGACAAGAATGAATAGAAGCAGCAAAGTGCATCTGTAAGGCGATTGAATCCCGCACCCGGTTCCATGTTTGGATGGATAATCGAGTTCAGTAAACAGTACTAGTATCATGTTCCAGCAATCTCAGCTGGTAAACCTAGGTACTGAATGGGGATTGTCCAGCTAAAATAGATATGGGGTTCGCATGCGAGTCTCATACAGGTGAGGTAGGTCCCTGGAGTTCTTGGCATTCTTGGCATTCTTGGCATTCTTGGCATTCTTGGCATTCTTGGCATTCTTGGCATCAAATCGCTGTTGCCTCGGACCTCCGTCCTCGCGCCATTTCAGATGCACTTTTGTAGCATATTGTCAAACAGCCTATGCTTCAGGGCGTCCATTGGTCAGGTTTCGGCTAGCCTGCGCCCTATCTAACACCCTGTCCAACAGGCTATTTTGAGCGATTCTCTTGAGTTTACAACACTCATTCAATGCGCAATTCTACATAGATTTAGACAGTCAATTCCATCGATTCTACAGACATTCTAGAAGCTATTTAGGCCTATTTTGTCTAACACATATCTACTCTTATTCCAGGCCAAGTCATGGTCATTGCGGTACGTCGGCAATATCACAGGTGATGCTACGCTTGACTGACATAGATCCCCGAGCAGGCAGTCGGACAGATCTGCTCAACAGCATCGCCGTCACACAATCTCGCGCAATGCCAGTCGTTGGTCCGTAGGGCAGCAGCTGCCGGAGCAAAGGTAGGAAACCCTGTTATTATCCTCTTGTTCGTCTGTCTTGGATTTACCCTCGACTTTCTTGAAGCCATGTTCTCTTCACCCAGCACTCACCAACCTAGCTTTACACTCAACCATAGGCCCTCTTCCTCCCCGAAGCATCTGACTACATCGCCTCCTCCGCCTCCGAGACAATCTCCCTCGTTCAACCTACCTCATCCAGCCCCTTCGTCCTCGGCCTACAATATGAAGCCCGCAGCTGCAAGCTCCCCATCAACGTCGGCATCCACGAACCTGCCAAGGGCGGTAAGAAAGTCAAGAACACATTGATATGGATCAATGAGCAGGGCAACATCACGAGCCGCTACCAGAAAGTCCATCTCTTCGATGTCGACCTACCCGGTGGACCCGTATTGAAAGAGAGCAACAGCGTCGAAGCTGGTGGGGATATCATCCCGCCGATTGACACCCCAGTTGGGAAGTCGGGCATGATGATCTGTTTCGACCTGCGCTTTCCTGAGATCTCGCTGCGGCTTCGAAGACAAGGCGCCCAGGTCCTGGTCTATCCGTCAGCATTCACGGTTCCGACGGGCAAGGCGCATTGGGAGATGCTGCTGAGGGCTAGGGCGATTGAGAATCAAGCGTATGTTATCGCGGCGGCGCAGTGTGGGAGGCATAATGGGAAAAGTGTGAGTTATGGGGATTCGATTGCGGTTGGGCCTTGGGGTGAGGTTGTGGGGAGGTTGGATAGGGTGGACGCTGTTGATGCTAAGGAGGGAGATGAAGAAGGGGTGAGGGAGCCGCAGCTGTTCACCGTGGACTTGAATCTAGGGTTGGTGGAAAAGACGAGGAGGGAAGTTCCCCTTTTGAGGAGGACGGACGTTTATCCTGAGGTGTGATAGCCATATGCCGCTGGGCCTCTTGATTTGGCCGTATCTAGACGGAGGAGACATTGCCCGTGGTCATGCATCAGCGTCCAATTCTTAGGCAATCATGCTGTCTTAATGTGCCGAAAGCTGTCAAGCGAGGCAAATCTAGTGCACTACGAGCACAGTGCATAGACTATAGATTTACGATTGCAATGCAGGACTTTCGTATGGATCCACAACCGGAATGGAATCGCACCAGGAAACCATCCTCGCGAAATCCCAATCGGCCCACCCATTTGTATCACATTTTCGCCACCAACAACAATAGCCATCCCCGATCTCGATACATACAAAATATCAAATCATCCTATCTTACATACAAAATTACATACTTTAAAACATAGTATCACATCCAACCTTGGATCTATAACACAGATTTAAATATCTAATACAAAGTCCGCGTATTATGCCAAGGTCAATGTGACTCACGTGATAGTGTTGGACACATTTTTTTTCGATCGACGACGACGACGACGTTACGATCAAAGGTTGAGAGAATACGAAACTGCTCGTAGATGACAAGGTTGCATTGGATTGTGCTTATAAATCGTCCGTAGGTCGTTTCGCCTCGTGGCGACGAGGTATCGCAATATGGTGGGCCGATTAGGAATTTGCATCATCATCATCGGGTCGGTTCTGCATGGAACTGATTAATATCAAATTGCAAATTGTGATGCCTGAACGCCATCTGTCATCTCAGCTACTGTGATAGGGTAGCAGTAGAGAAGCTATCCCCACCAATAACAAATCGTTCTTGCCGCCATTCGTCGTAGGTACAGGTCACTGCTGTGTATTAGAGCCGCAACTGCCACCCCTTTCCATCCTCCAAAGTATGGCCGCTTCATTTCTCCGGCGACGGATCCTCCAATATGCCCTCCTTTTCCAGTCGTCTCCTTGCCTCCTCGAGGGCCCATGTTTGTATCCTATACAGCAAAGGACGTCAGCCGGTCAGTCCAAGATCGGTGCTACCCTTCTGGTCTCCCATAACACCACTTTAGTCGAGGGCCCCGGGTAATACAGCCACAGTCACAATAACACAGATACCATCGACAACAAACATGAAAGTCATCCACTCACGAAGTATCCGGCTTGAAAGCATAAGCCACACAGGCCAACCCAATACTGCCATAAAACCCATAGAAGAACAGGTTCTCCCACCCCTCCTTCTCGTACTTCTCGCCCGGTCGAATCCCCCAGAGCCAGCCACCCGGCGGATCGTAGTGTGAGCCGTGGTCATCTGCGTGGTCGCCGTCAGGGGAGGATGATCTGGGTTGCGTTGTCGAGAGGCTGCGCGTGCCGCTACTTAGGCGTGCGGAGGTCAGGATGACCGACCGGCGGAGGGAAGAGGCGAGGTTGACACTTCTAGGAAGCATTTTTCTGAGTGGGCTAGGTGGGTTCGAGGTGATGTCGTTATTGTAGGAGAGTGGAGAGACAGCCTTCGAAAAGGCAGGGAGGGAGGTGTTACCTTTAGGACGAGGCGGCTAGTCAGAGCTCAGCATGGGCGGCCACTTCAGTCGACTTTACTTGGTTGCGATTAATTGCTGATAGCTGGCTACCGTTGCGTGTGGTGTGAATTGATCTGCGAAAGAGACGGAACTGGTTGCGGTGAGGTTCGGGGTTATTGCGTAGTAGCTGTGCCAAGGAATTTTGCTTTGAGGTTCGGCGCAGCGGGCGTTACGAATACTCCCAAAAACTCCTTCTCCATCACTTCCAGCTACCGAATCCCCAAATTGATTCGCTCGATCAGGAGTCCGAAAAAAAAACCATAAATGCTTCTAATGCTTTGAAGAGGCGGCGTCTGTCTATGTATTGGACTTTATCATTTTGAAAAAGTCAGAAAATAGAGGAACTGATGTCTCTAAGCGCTTCAATTGGTTAGCAGCAAACCTCTCCGATGTGCGCCCAAGGTGTGATTATGCTTATGCGTACGATGGGCATGTCACCGTCTATGTGCCGGGGATATTGAAGCCCGGATTTAGAGGGTATCGTAACTTTATCTGTGTCATCTCGAATTCGTTGTATCCACTCGTTTTTAGACTTGTCTCTGGACCACTCCAGCTTCATTCGCCTGCGCTGTGATCTTCTTCTTGTATGCCTTGACATCCCCAGGGAATTTTTCCACGACGCCATTATCACAGACCCACAGGCTTGTGCAGACATTCTGCAACATTGTTACATCGTGGCTGACCATAAGCACACCGCCTCCAAATTGATTCAAGGCTGCTGACAGTGCATCCATCGCTTCTATGTCGAGATGATTGGACGGTTCATCAAGGACGAGGATATGCGGATTGGTAAGTGAAAGGCATGCGAATGCCACGCGAGACTTTTGCCCCCCGGACAACAACTCCATTTTCTGAAGACCAGTCATGCCGGTGATGCCGAAAGCGCCAAGATGGCGACGGTACTCTTCGTCTGTTCTCCCTGGATAGTTCTTTGACATGAAACCAACGGCAGAGGTTGCCATATCCAATGCGTCAACATGATGCTGTGCGAAGAAGCCGATGCGTAGTCGAGGGTTTTGTGAAATTAGGCCAGACGTCGGTTGTAGCGCACCGATCAGGAGCTTGAGCACAGTGGTTTTACCAGCACCGTTGGGTCCGACGATGCCAATCCGAGAGTCAAGTTGTACATCTAGGTCAACGTTCCGAAGCAGTGGCTTGTCCGGAGTGTAGCCGAATGCAACATTTGTCATCTGAATGATTGGAGGAGAAAGCTTTTCCACCTCTGGGAATTTGAAGTGCACTGTATACTCTGCTTCGGGTGCTTCGAGGACAGGCATTCGTTCTAATTTTTTGATTCGGGATTGGGCTTCTGATGATTTCGCAGCATTGTAGCGGAACTTGTCGATAAACGCCTGTAGGTGAGCCCTTTGTACCATCTGATTTTCATACTCGCGTTTGGCGTTCTTTCTTCGCTCTTCCTTGGTGGCATAGAATGAGTCGAAATCGGATCCTTTGTAGTAGTCTAGTCGTTCGGAGTGCTGATGGATGATATCGGTGGCGACTTCGTTGAGGAATGCTCGGTCGTGAGAGACCACAAGTACGGTGCTAGGATAAGTTTGCAAATAGTTCGAGAGGAACGTAATAGAAGGAACATCCAACATGTTGGACGGTTCGTCAAGAAGCAACAGATCTGGCTCGCAGAAAAGAGCACGAGCCAGTGCCAATCTCATTCTCCAACCGCCAGAGAACGTCCGTGTTGGGAATTGCTGCCGCTCTGTCGAAAATCCTAGGCCAGCAAGAATAGTGGCAGCTCTAGGCTCTGCCTTGTCCGATTCCATCTCGGCAAGCTTGGCGTGAATGTCGCTCAGCGTAGTATCGAGACCCTCTCGCTCTTCGTCGAGTTTGGCCGCGTCCCTCGAAGTATCTGCCAGAGAGCTTCTCTCTTTCTCGATCTCTGCGAGTTGTTTCGAGATTTTCTGTACATAGTCAGTTTTGATACGGGGCAGGTGAGGGAAATATTCCAAGACGTACTTCCTGCTCAGCCAATAAATGCTTCCGCCAGACATCAGCATCTAGGACGGCTTGCAAAGCAGGAGTATCATCACCAGTGATCTGTTTAAAGCCATCAGCGACTGGAGATTCAATGCGAGATTGACGCGACCCACCTCCTGTTCAACGTGAAGAATGGAGATGTGAGTAGGAATTGCCACTTCTCTTCGGCTCAGTGCCCGGAGCAACGTCGATTTACCAATACCGTTCTGACCCACAAGACCATATCTTCTGGCGTACGCAAGTGTGAGCGATGTGTCGGTCAGGATGCGCTTTCCTGAGATGGACACATCGATGCTGTCAATCTTGATGTCCTTACTCTTGGATTGCGAGTCTGTCCCCAGTTGCAGCGGGTTAACTTGCATGAAGAATTCCTCATATGATTGAGTGCCATCAGGTTGGTCAAGTAGTCTTGAAGCCTCGTACTCGACATTTTTCATCACTTTCTTGTCCTGTTTGGCACGGATCTTTCGCTCGGCCTTTTCGAGCTTCTTCTTGTCAACCTTGGACTCAACCTTTCGAGCATTGGTAGCTTCGAGGTCGACTCCACCACTGCTCAATCCCAAGGTGGAAGAGACATTTCTCTGCGAGCTGACTTGAATAGTCTGCTCCAACTTCTTGGCCGCAAAGGGCATTTGCCGCCTCTCTCCATCGATGCCGTCAGTAGAGCTTAATTTGGAAATGAACTTCTCAACCAGATTGTGTATCGAGGTCTCATTCTGCTTGTCGAAATTCCCGGATGCAGATACAAGCAATGCAGTGATGGTCTCTAATGCTTCCGCCAGAGGGGATTGAGCAGCCGAGTCATCATCTGAGAAATACAATCTCGAAGCATGATTAAGGTATCCCTTGACGCTTGTCAGTGTCTGCAATTTGCGGTCCGGTACTGCATACAAGGGAGTGAGTGAGGGCTTTCTCTCACCACTGTGTACTCGGAAACGACATGATCGATATTAGGTATCTGAGATCGGATTTCCGCTTCCATGGTCATGTGCCGGGATGTTAATGAGTTTACCGAATTGCTGATACTATGATAGGTGGCTGAAGCGAAGTGTGGTGTTGTGGCTTGAATTTGCGCAATTTCCAAGCACAACATAATCTGCTAAGCACAGTTCTAAATTTGGCCGGGTCGATTTGCTGTCGATGGCCAGTGATCACGAAATTATTCTCGTCATTTTAGTGAGCAGAAACTAACTGATGATGATATAGGCCGAGGTACTCCCCGACATAAAGTCAAAGATAGACCAGAGGCAATTCGTCAAGCTTGCAAAACGTTCAAGTCATTTGCTGAACGAAGCCACTCCATACGAGCGAGTCCACTCATGGTTCCAAAGTCCAAACGCGCCAGCCAGTGCACACGCGATAACCCTTCGAAGCACGCGCAGTGTGCTCAACAATGCCGTCCCCACTCATCAGGCTATCTCGGTGTGCTCGATCTTGCATGCAGCACAGGCACGCAGACGGGGATCCTGGGTGATCTGCCAGCCAGAAGTGATGTCCTGCTACTCGTCATAGGTTGAGGGGAGGGGATGTGCCGAGATATGCCATCTCCTTGGTACAAAGCTGGAGATAATGCTTGCAAACTGCAGCGCCGGTCGTCCACTCGTCCACTCGTCGATCGGCCTCGGCCTCCCAGCACGCTGTTCTAGCGTGGTGTTGAGGAGCCACTTAGAACATCAGTCTTACTACCAGTACGAAGGCCTATTTCTCACTCCGTACCAGTACGTACCGAACGAAGCTAGTGCCATGGCAAAAAAACGGTAGGAATATTATCTGCCCTAAAACGATAGCCATGGTAATCATGATGCTGGCCTTCGTTGGAAACATGGAATCTGCCGAGAGCAAAACAAGGGGAACGTCAAATTTGTCACTCGTGGAGTACAGAGGTGATAATACTTCACCTCTGGCAAGTATTTGATAAAAATTGAAGCCACTTGCTTGCCCTGTGTAATGTCTGGCCCCCTCTCCATCTCGTCAGCAAACACGCAGCATGAAGGTATTACTCCGTCATACATCAAGGCGTACCTAATGGCACCGAATCCCTGTCGTCGGAAAGGCTTTCCAAGGCCTCGCCACAATACTAGTTACGACGTTCACGACGTTTCTGGCCACCATTCACGAAGCGTCAAAGCTACACGCTCTCAGAGCTTTCGGTTCAGGCTTCCGTGCTGCTGGGAAGGGAAGGCACATTGAACCTCCTCAGCGGTGTCTGAGCTCAATCTTCTATTCCAGGATATCACAAGTAGTCTCTCAAAACTTCTCTGCCTGAGCCGTGAGCAGCTCTGCGGGCCAACAGTCAATTCAGCCCTCGCAGTAGTGGCAGCATGTCAAGCAAACCAATTTGCGGGTGCCAAAGTTCCTTCCCGATAGTACCAGTGCGGAGGAATGGACCGAAGGACCAGCCATCACGGTACCGAAAAGGAGGAGGAGCTGTTCTCCGAGCGTCTGATGTTTGAGGTTTCAGATTTGGCGTCCAAAGCATAAGTAAGCATGGTTTCCAGCCGTCTCAGCCAGGGGAGAAAGTCAGATCATCCAGGCACCATCCGCCACCAGACAGTTGCCACCTGCATATCCATTTACATGCCGACTGTAACAGCAATTGTCTCTTGATTCTGTGCTACGTCGATTCAAAGGACAGCTGAATGAGAGACAGCAGATCAGTCACATTGAGGACGATGACTCCAAGGTGCCAATGGGCAAAGGCGGTGCTGGGCAGTGACAGGCAGTGACCTTTCACTAGAGGTGGAACCTGGCAGCCGGTCCAGGATCTTGTTTACTGAGGTCGGTTAGAGGGTAGGTTGGCTGCGAGGACAATGCGTCTGGTCGCTGGTCGCTGGTCGCTGGTCGCTGGTCGCTGGTCGCTCTCCTGAACAGGGCTTGATTTGTGGAGACCCTTGGCCGCATTCCGCCAAACCGGTCTAGTTAGCGAGGTGAATTGTTTAGTCGCATGTATTCTTTGCCGTAGTGCGGCGGCGTTGCGCGATAGAATCGTAGTGACCAAACGCAATCCTCAAGGCTGATCGATCTTGTTTGTCCCTCTTGCTCTTCCGATTCTCTCTAATAGCAACTCTGGAGATTCGCGCCCGATTGCAGTCAGAGCATCACCCAGCATGGCACCCGAATAGCAGGCCCAAAACCCCTTGGCATTCGGCTGCCTGCCCACCTTCTGGTGTTGAGATTGGCGATGTTCGACTGTTCGCAGATCTATTTTACACCCCAACCCGACGCTCACGCTTCACCGAATCTTTCACCCTTAGCCACTGCCCAACCAGTTTTCCCAGCTCCGCAGCCTTCACCTTACCAATCCCAAAGAACATCTTTGTCCCCTTCTGAGCCTGCATCCACGACCTTTGGCTCCGACAATGAAAGAGTTTTCTCGTCAGGAGATGAAGATTCGATGGAGTTCCAGAGCGATACAGCGTATGATTCTGTGGCAACAAGGGCAACAATGAGCAGTTCATCTGCGCTTCGCGGTCTAGAGATTGAAAAGCTATTTGATCATTCACCCGCTCCTGAAGTGTCACAAGAATCTCTCCTCCCTCTTGACGAGCTGATACCCCGCCGTCCTTTCACCGAGTTGTCACAGCATGGTGAAACATCGTTAGATGGTTTGGACAGCCTGTCTACACCGAGAGACGATCATTCCAGCGACCTAGAAGCCGTTGATTGCTTTGGAACACCTGTTGCTTGTGGGGAAACTCAGTCACAGCTCGAAAGGTTCCATTTATCACCCCTTTCGACGCCTTATCCTGAAGTCCAACGGCATGAAGGAAGTCCGATAGAGGCGATTCCAGCTGAGAGCGGAGTTGCGGCTCTTTTTGATGGCGAGCTCTGGGACAACGAGGTTTACCCTGACTCTACGTCTAAAGAGACTGTGGCATCTCCTGAATTGCCTCACCACATAACGCGGAGGCCCAGCCCGCCTCGGCTTGGGACATATCAACACCCACCTGCACCACACAGACAGGGGTTCGACGAGATACGTGAAGAAAAACGCCTGTCCATATTCGACTGGTCCGAACAACAGCGATCTGATAAAGACTCACTCAACGGCTCAAGCCCTCGACCCCGGACAGTTCACAGCAAGCAGAGCAACGATGGTCGCGGAGGGCGGGCTCCTGGACGTCGAGCGCCCAATGCTCTTCATCTTCGCAGTCAGAGCGTCCCAGCTGCCAAGGAATCCTACCTGGACAAGAATCCTGGCTACCCGCCAGCTAAATTCGGTACCTGGGGGCTTGGCAACAAAGGTGTCAGTGAGGAGTGGACGGACGACTTCGAATTTGATGAGGTCGAGAACTATGATGCCCAGCAGAGTCCTGAAAGGCTGGGCCCAGGCATGAAGGTGCCGCAAGCCATCATTGATCGCCAGGCCAGTGTTCATGGTCAGTTCGGTCAGGTGCAAGAGTTTATGCTGCTCGTCGAGGAGCTGAAGCGGCTCAGGCACCAGGGAATTCTGTTGGACTTGATGGGAGGGCCTTCACATCATCTATGGGAAGATGCAGAGAACATCATCAATCTTGCCACCCTCAACGAGGATAATGAGGAGCTTGTTCCACCGCAATCTCCTGGCTTCTGCAATGGGTTTGATGATTTCGACGAGGATTCATCGCCCAGTCATCGATCAAAGCAGGAGCACAACCCTCCGATCGGAGACGAGTTCAAGGCTGCGCCCAATTTGATGTTGAGTTCAGCACCAGCAACGCCAGCTGCTGGACGACCGCGTGGCGAGAGCTTAGCGCAGGCGAAGAGCTTTCTCCAGACGATGCACCAGAACCGAACCGGTATTGAGTCTTCTCCTTTCGAAGATCGGACCCAGCCTCCCAAGCTGCCTTTCGACACGCAGGACTTACGTGACCTTGTGACCCGGGCCGGTGTGGCTACAAGAGCTCTGAAGGACGTTGTTCGGAGAGCTGAAGGTGTCTTCCCGAGTCCAAATCGCACCCCCGAGGAACCACAAGACCCACCCTTCAGCCAGATATTTAACAGACCCGAAAGCCCATCTCCCGTTTCCAAGAAACATGGTCTTGCGAAGAGCACCAGCGTAAACAGCTACATCACTGGCTCATTGGCCAGCAGCAATACCAAAAGAGATAGACCTGGGCATATGAACATGATGACAGTGGTGTGAGTAGCTCACAGAACTGGGGTGTGCCTCGTTAATGTGAATTACGGCGTTTGTGATGCATTTAGCGACATGCGGAGAAAATGGAGCATTAGGCGGGACTACAACTGTTGGGCATTGGTTATGGCACGTCGGTTGTCCGGCTCCTGCTGGTGTTTCCCTTTTGAAACCTCATCTAGCGGGCTGTTCTATGATCATGCTCCACGAGGAAAAGGCATGGCAACGCCCGATTGGAATGTGTTTCTGGCGATGGTTTTGGGTGCTCTTGAGCATTTTCCTGCCTCCGGATGGTCTTACCACTTGGCTATTTGCCGCACAGATGGGCATCATGATGTTTGTCTTGCATCACATGGCACCAGTGTCTGTGCATTGCCGGTGGTCGTTGTCCAGGAAGTAATGGTTGAACAGATAAAAGTGAGCTTGGTCGTACACGCTTGTATTTCTGAAGGCTCAGGACGTTGCTATCAATGCTCAGCAATACACTCCATGCGTACGAAGTTGTTCTCGGTAAGACCATGGATCTGTTTATGCACGGATGAGGACACTTTGACAGTACTTAAGGTGTACTCCCCATATATAGATGGAGTCAATGCCGAAGTCCATGAACAGTGTCACGTCGACATTTGAAGATAGATCAGCAGCGTCATTACGACTACATTGACTCTAAACGATGATTTGTATGAGGTGAATGATGTCTCCGCCGTGTGACCTGTGCAGCTGTAAGCAGAATGCTTACCAGTAGACAACAGAGCGTCTACCTCAACTGCAGCAACATCTACTCTTCCATTTTGTCTCGAACGCCTCCCTGATGCAGGCTTCATGCCTCACAATGGCTATTTCACAGCTTATAATTACGCTGACCGCGCTTGTCTCTGTTGCTTTTGCACAGACATCTTGTTCAGCTACCCTTAAGCCATCATACTCGGTAACTGTGGCCTCTGGATACCAAATAGGACTGGTTGCCACTGGCCTAGCAAGACCTCGCGGAATCCAGTTTGACAAAGCTGGACATCTCCTTGTAGTTGAGGCGCCCACGGACGGCAATCCTGCAATATCTGCTCTTTCCTTGAAGGATAGCGAGGGGATATGTGTTGTGGAAGACAGCAGGAAGACCGTTGTTGGCGGTCAAGGGGTGAGCGGACCTCTGTCGAGAAGATAGGCATGGACTTATGTAATCCTCAGGTGAACCATGGAATCGCCCTGTCTGATGACGGAACCGTTCTCTATGCCTCTTCCATGGACTCTGCGTGGTCTTGGACATATGATTCAGCTGCACAATCAGCTTCGAACCAGCGAACCCTGGTAGGGGGGATGAGTGGTTCTGATCATGTAACACGAACGCTGCTTCTTTCACAGAAGGCCAAAGATACTCTAGTCATCAGCCGTGGCAGCAACTCAAACATCGACCCATTGGCAGCCGACATTACGTCCGGACACAGCCAAATCAGAGCTTTTGACATCGGCAGTCTGACCGGCGATCAGAACTACACCTATGCAAGCGACGGTCTCCGCCTGGGTTGGGGTCTTCGAAATTCTGTAGGTGTTTCCGAGCATCCCATTACAGGGGGTATCTGGAGTGTGGAGAACTCGGCCGATAGTCTGCAAAGAGATAGTGCCAGCATTCGAGAGGACAATCCGGGCGAGGAATTGAACTTCCATGGCTATCTGAACGGTACTGAGTACCGTCAACAAGGAGGCAACTTTGGATATCCTCAGTGCTATGCTGCGTGGGATTTCAAGGCTCTACCACGAAATGGCAATCTATTGGTGGGAGCACAATTTGCCGCTGATGGAGATGGCGGCAATGACACCTATTGCGCTGAACAAGTCCCTCCCAGGCTCACTTTTCTTGCTCATCAAGCGCCTCTAGACCTCAAATTCAACAACAGTGGTACTGAGGCTTGGATATCCTTCCATGGTAGCTGGTATGTCATCTCGAGGTACTCTTGGAAAACACAGTTGCATACGCTGAATATCCACAGGAATCGAGACGTACCCAGCGGCTATAAGCTTTCAATGGTTCCTTTCGAAAATGGACAGCCTGTAGCAGCCTCTGACAACACGACTGCTGCCATAGACATATTTGCTAATATTGACAATAAAGCATGTCCAGATAAGTGTTTCAGGCCCGTCGGTCTCGCTTTTGATAGTCAGGGCAGGTTGTTTATGTCCTCCGACGCAACGGGCGAGATCTATGTCATCATCCGAGATTCCTCGACAAGAACTAAAAGCTCGAACAGCCAGCAGCCCTCTCAGACGGGAGGAGGCAATACAGTAGCCTTGAGCATGCTGGGACTCGTTGTTGTAGCCGTTAATCTGGGGTTCAGATGACGGAAGTTCGGAAGATGGCGAGTCCTCCGTTCTGGTGCGATAATCTAGGAGGTGCTTGAACAATAGTTCTAGTTAACCCAGAGATCATAGAAAGCTGTGGATACTACCATGGATTTCGACATGGAATCTTACTCGCAGTCCTTCCAAGTTCGCTTCGAAGTAGGTATTTTCCCATCGGATGTCAAACCCTTCATAAATTTCTTTCCCTGTGTTCGTTTTCCACCTTTCATGCCCTATGCTTTCTACTTGTACAGTCAGGACTCGTCACTTGATGGTCAGTCTCACGTTTCTTCACTCCTGGTTCCAAGCCGGGTCTACTCAAATACTTTTAACTTTCTCTGTGCCCTCGGGCGTGCCTACCTGTGTCTTGGTTCCATTTTTCCCACGCACAATATCTCAACATCATCTCCTTGGTATCGACAGCGAAGCCTTCAATCTTCTATCATGTCTGGGTTCATTTCGAATTGGGACTTCGACAGCCTTCGGGCAGCAGATCAAGACATGTTCGACGACGGTGAATCCGAGCTCAGCGATGGGATATCATTGGATTCCTCCATGGATATTGATATGGACCCTTTTGAATCTGGTGCCCCCTCCCATGCCGAATCCAGTGGCTTCTCTGTCCAATACCTACTCCCGCTTGAGGTAACATGTCGCTCCTGATAGTGTTAAGTTTGCTTATGCTGGCACTGACCACCTACAGATTGTCGAAATGATTGCCATCAAGATTGAAGATGATGCTGATCTCATGAGTTTCATCTTGACCTGCAAAGATTTCGCGTCGGCCACACTCCTCGAGAAGTCAACTGTCTGGCGAACTCGTTTCCTGGCTCGCTATGACCATCCGATTCTTGAAGGCCCCTATGAATTCCGCGTGGCTTATCAACTTCGTCAATTGGTGCTTAGGAAATTTCCTTCCTTTCTGGATGGGGGTGGAGCACGAGCTAGAGTGGCTCTCGAAGTCCTGCGAGACATGGTCCTCGGTATGTCTCTTGAGATATCCCATCCGCTTGATGCGCGCCCGATCGGGCATCAAGCAGATATCTATCAACTACTAACCGCTCTTTCTTCACGCAGAAACGTATCACGATCCACAAAGCATGAATTTTATGAGTACACCTTCACGAAACTTGGATATTCTTTCTAGTCCGATGAGTGCACCGTATCTGAAAGAGTTTCTACAATCGCCGTTCTTTGCCTACGGGACGGGTCCCTATGGCAAACGAAATCCGCTTTTCGCCTCATTACAGATTGTGTTTTCTCATCTCGTGCTGCACCCTAAGTCAAAATTTGCCGCCACTATAAGAGCCTCTCGTGAGAACTACGATTTGAGCATTATATATCTCTACGATGCTCCTCTGAAGACACTCTACCAATCACAGCCATCCCAGCTCGACGATTTAGAGCTCCAGAAAACGGACATGAACCTTGATCTGAATGCTTTGCTTCATATACGAAACTTTTGGCTTGGTCACTTGGCGTATCAAGTCACTAGAATGTATGCCAAGGCTGCACCTACTTATGCAGGAATGGCTCGCAGATTGCTTGAGCGACATCGGGCTCCTCGCCAATGGGATAGACCGATCCAACAACCAACAGAATTTATGCCCCATTGGTTCGGTCATTATTCTTGCACTCATACCACGCCCAGAAAGATAGTAGATATCGAGGAGCACCAGACATGTGCCGAGGATTGGGCAAGCCAACCAGGGGGTGTGGATCCTTTGACACTCGACATTGCCACCACGGCTTTGCCCCAGCGTGGTTGGTGGGCCCCTATATTTGCAACAGTCCCAATGCTCGAATCCACTACTCCGCATGCAGGTACAGGTACTGACCATGTATACCTTCGTGGAATTGCCCCCTTCCTCTCACCCCCTACGCATCCAGACATGTACCCGGCGTATTTGGCATTACGTGTCAGAGGGGTAATTCATCCGCTTCCGGAGCAGGAAGAGATACCTGGCTGGAGGAGGATTGTCATGGTCCTTTATGAACCAACGTCGCGCTACAGGCTTGCTGTTCTTGACGAGAATTCACCTGATGACGACGATCCGTTCGGTCAGATCGAGCCGATTGCTGCTCTTCAGGCACCGAACATGAGCATAGGCCAGAACGAGGGCGCTGGCCAAAATGTTGCTCAAGGACTGGCTCAGGGTCAAGTTCAAAATCAGAACCAAGCGCAGACAGTGGCGCCTAATCCTGATGAGTCGGAGAAGGCGATGAAAGAGGAGCTAGAAGCCCGAGAAGAGTTGAAGGGACCACTCGGCCCAGCCTACCTAACCAGAGACTTTATTGCAGAGATGGAGGATAACCTGCATCCACCGGAAGAGCTTGCTTGGGAGGATATCAGTTACGCTTGGGTTTACGAAGGCGTCATAATTCCGGGGGGGAGGATCATGATGGGTAGGTATTGGAGATTTGGCTCTCCTACTGTGGTGGAAGGGTTTGAGCGTGGAGATGGCGCTGATAGGGGCCCCTGGGCATTTTGGTGCTGAGATGAAGGCAGGGTGTGCTGCGGAGGACTTCTTCCAGAGTAAGATAGCTCGATGGTCTATGTCTTTTGGGAGTCCGAGAAGATGAGCTATGAAAAAGAAACGAGTTAGAAAACTCCATGAATGATTACTCTTCTCCGAGATCTGCTAAGCTTTTCTGTCGATCAATCCGAAATCTTATCTAATCTAAGCGGCCTAACTACCCTTTTGTGCCTCGGCTTTCACACCACGTGACAATTAGTTCATTTCACAACGACAGAGTATCATCTTGCATCTTGTTACGTGTACCTCATCCGTGCTTTGGACGAACTTCATCACGTCTGCGCCCTCGGTATTCTCTAAGGATGGATGACGCGCTTTGCGGTCCCTCAAATCCCCTTCAATCATTCAAGACTCACTCCCAAGTCGACCGCACGGTGCAGCAAGATCGGCTTACTGGCACCAGACATTCGCCTGCTCAGGTATGTTCACCTTGCTATTGGCGCGGTTCTCCAATTTACACTGAAATATTCATAGGGGTTTCGTACACCAGACCCACGAACTGGATCTCTGGACGCTGAATTCGCCGCTTTTGAAGCAGGACCTCAACAACTATTTCACCTCCAGCAACAGCCTTTTCACAACTTCGGGCCCGCTCCATCACTTCCTCAGTCGGGTCAACAATATGTGCATTCTGCGCCTGGGTGGGCAGCAGATTTTCAGAAGCTACACCTGGGTCCAGCCCAAAGCCAGCCCATCCCTCAGAATCAATCCCGGTCCCAGGTGCCCATGGCGCGATCGAGTATTGGAAGGGGAGCAGGCCGCTGGCACGATGAATTCATGCGACAGGAACAGCAGTATTCAGGGAGCAATGTGAGCGGGAAGCAGCCGGTGAGATCACAAATGGCAGGGCTTGGTTACTTGCAGAATCAGCCGTTTTCACAATACCAATTCGCACATCAGCAGCCAGGGGCATATCAAGGGCCGCACGATCTATCACAAGCAGATGCATATCAGGCTGGGCACATGGACGTGGCACATAACGCAGCCTTCGAAGAAGCATTTGTGCAAGCCGAAGACGCCCATGCGCCTACGCAAAAAGAACCACTAGCAGATTTATCCTCTGCAAGAGAATTAGCAGGCGTCCGCCTCGATCCTATCTTCAACAACCGAACCAGCGACCTGAACACAAGCCAGTTCGGCGCCCTCCAGCCCCACCAAGACAATCTTTTCCAAACCCCTCCTGAACAGAAAACCGCCCTCCGCATTGGCTCAGACGCCATACCTGCCAGCGAGACCAAGACCGCTAAAATAGCCGAACAAAACAGCCGCGACGCCGACGAGCTCGCCCGAACAGCTGGTCAACTCCTCAACTCCGTCGAGGACGAAACATCCCTTAAGTTTCAACAATCCCAATTCTTGACCCTGATGCGCCATATCCGAGATCATGAGGTCGAAGTCCGGGGCGACGAGTTCCGGGAGACGACGAAGACCCCGAATACACAGGCACTGGCAGGAGGCAGAGATGCAGAGACGGAGGCAGCGCAGCAGGACCCCGTCATCCCCACAGGCAACGCTTTAGATGATTATCATGCCTCGATGGAACTGCTGGCGGCACAGAACAGGAAGCGATCTTCGATGGCGTGGGGGTCGGACATACCAGTAGAGGCAGCGCAGCAAAACCCCGTCATCCCCACAGGCAACGCATTAGATGACTATTATGCCTCGATGGAAGTGCTAGAGACACAGAACAGGAAGCGATCTTCGATGGCGTGGGGGCCGGACATGGAGAGTCAACAAACCGGAGAAGAAAACCAGCGAATATACACCGGCACGATGGATGAGCGCCAGCTGGACGAAGAGATGCAGCGACGAGGAGACGTTCAGGCTCTCCATCCAGGTGGGAGGATGTATCCCATCCGTCCGCGTCCGCTGAGCGATGCAGGGGATTCGGACGCAGGTCACGACGAGGATGACAGGCATAAATACGACCATTGGGCGAGTGGGGGGATTGTGGTCGAGGACGAGAGGATCGAGGAGAGTCCTGGACTGGCGGGGAGGTTCAGTCGGGCGAGTGTGAAGGATTAGTTGGTTTTGAGGGATTGGATGGAGTGGAGCTGGGTTTCGGTTCTTTGACGGCAGGTATGGCAGGCAATGGAGTTGTGCAGTCGGATGGATAGATCAACGAATGGATAGATGCTATGCCTCGCCAGGAGCGACGTGGCCACGCGATCTGTCGAGGACACGGCCTCTGAGCTTTGAGCGTTTCCTGGAATACGGCATGACGAGGGCATGGCATGGCATGGCATAATATAAACTGAAAAACAGACCAGTCTCGCAGAGCCACCAAGAACAGACCAGACAGCATATTCCATAAGTCGAAATCAGATCCAAAACCCGGAGTCTTGAATTGAAGTCCGTATCCATTCGGCGTAATCAGGCTCAATACCCACACGATGCCGATGGCCATCGATGGAGCTCGTAGCGCTCAGGGAAAGCCTTCGTGCTGTATCATCATATGGAACGGTGGCGTGATCTAATGATTCCTTGGTCTCAGTCTATTTCTATCTCTACCCATGTTGATGAGAACGGATGCACGATCAGCACCGTATCTCTTCTCTCTCTCCCCCATCTGCTAGGATAGCCGCTTTCAAGCACAGAAATCCGCCTCGACGCGCAAGGCTGGGTAGTCGCGTCGACGAGAGCCGACGTCATGGTCACAACGATAGCGTTCACTCTCTCTCTGCTACTCGGTTCGCCTCGCTCCCAGCACCAGATCTTCCCCCCCCCCCACCAACCGCTGAATTGGAAGAACCTCGTTTTCTTCGGGCCCAGATTTGCGAGTGCCATGCCGTCATCCTTGCTACTGCTACTCCTCCCGACTTACCCCTTGAGCAGTTGATGAGATCATCCCCATCTTTCCCTGTGGAGTTCAACAAGGAACGGGGAGGAGAGCTGGGTCAGCTTCGTGGCTTGGCAATAATTCAACAGCTCGACTGCTGGGGAAGGGTGAGTAACGTATACAGCAGGTACGGCTTCGGCGCCGCATGATTGTCATAGAGAATATGGGATTTGACTTTGAGAAGGAAGAGGCTGAAGCAAGAATGCAATCAGTAAGTGATACAGAGTCTATTTCGCTCAAGGTATCAACCTCCATTTCGCGTGGTCCTTGACGCGCTTCAATAACTAGCCAAGAATGACTCGCTGCACGGGCGGGATCTGTAAGTCCTCGACATTTGCCAACCCGAGAGCTCTTCCTGCCAAGCTGTTCCGCAAAGCTCGAGGCGTTGATATGTATATGTCGAAGTGCTGCATCGCATCGATCTCCGTCACGATCTTGGATATTCACATCGTATCCTGCAGAAGCCCACGGGCAAGCTATCCTCCTTGCTCTATCACCCGCACCTAAGACGGTAACAGGTCGATTAGAGGTTGAGGATGGCGGACACCATGTCGGTGAATGGCCATCTGCAGTGGTCGGCATTTTTGATTGGCTTGCAAAGATCGAGGAGAGAACGTGGGCGATTGGCAACTGCATTGGGTAATTACCCAAACATCGAGCAGAGTTCTTCAACGTAGAAAACACTTCTCCATGCAACTCCATGATGTCCTGAGAGATTCAAGGCATGGCAGGTGATCCGACGGGGGTAGCATCCTTGTCACCAGAATCCTGGACAGAAAGATACAATATATAGGGTGAAAAGGTTGGGAGACCTCCATTATCGTAGGGTATCGTAGAAGTGGATCCCCGCTGTCTGGTTAATGGGATTGTCCTCTGGGATGGTGAAATGTGCAGCGCACGTATGGCCAGAAGCGATCCACCTTTGACTTTGGCTAACGTCAGGGCTTGGCGATGAGTCGGAGAACGCCTTGAGCTCTTGGCAGTATCTTGGCACGGCTGCATTGCGTGGAAAGGATCGCACCCGGATTTCGAGACACTTCGTCTCGATAGATGAATCGACACAGATCTACCCGCTGACAGTGTTGATCCGGTCTTGCCTGGAGGATACTGATGCCAGACACCTGCTTCTCCTCAGATATGGATCACCCTGGCTGAGCGATCAACTTAGCAGCTCCAATATGCGGCAAGTCCACCTTCGGCAGGTCGCTGCACAGGTCACACCTGGGGCCTTGCCGCAGACAGCTCTTGAGCTTGCACCGCATTGATGCAACATTCGGATCATCCCAAATGTGCGTGATGAGGGGTCCAACTGAGAGCGGCATTGAACGTCGAGCGGCCCCAGTCTCGTTGCATGAACTGAAGATGAGATCGGAATACGGCCGGCAACAGCCGCCTACCGCCTAGCCGTTTGGGACCTTAGCGTCCGAGACGCCGGACTTGCCAAGACCTTCTCTTCCGAACATTCGGACTTTATCTGCACTTCTGCAAGCCTGACATAACAATCCGGGTGGGAAAGAAGTGTCTCTCGATTTCGCAAATCACTCGAGCTGAAGCGAGATAGGAATCTCGGAGCGGTCTGCGTTGTCCCCTATCATGGAGGGTCCACCACGGGGAATCAGCCAATCAGGGCCTCCACCTACCAAACGGCAAAAAGTCGCTATCGCTTGCGACGTTTGCAGAGCAAAAAAGGTCAAGGTGAGCGTGATTAATCAAAGATCTGGACCATCTTCTGACCGTCTTATTGTGTGATGGTTTGCGCCCGGTCTGTTCACCTTGTGCTCGACGATCCGATCGAGGCGTGCCATGTGAATACACCTCGGAGGTGAGAACGAATCATGGACCGTCCAAAGGATACGGTATGTATACAGAACATAGATTCACAGGTTGCAAGAATGGCCCATGTCATAGGTTTGCTGATGTTCTGGTAGTTCACCATCTTGAGCTTAAGTTACGCGAACTGCAGGCCGAGAAGGGTCCTTCGCCTAGGCTTCCTCATCAACGCTCAGATCTAGGAACTTTCCAAGCGATTAATCATACAAGACCATTTGAGCAGTCGTGGTTACCGCCAGGCCCACAGCATTCTGAGTTCGCTGGGCCACCTTCCGCGGAGAGGAAGCATTCATCCCAGCACTTGAGCAACGGCAGCGGAGGCTATGATGTTGCCTCTCAGGAGCAGCATTCACCTCATCAGCGGCGAAATATTTCGGTGCTGAATCAATCTGCACAAAGACCCCTCGTCTTCAAAAGAGCGCGGAACAGAAACATCCAACCAATGCATTCGGGACCAGATTATGATCGTTCGGATTTCTTTGGTTCGAAAAGCGCTGGTTCCTTTGTACAACAGATTAGAGCCGCGATAAATTCCAAGGTCAGCACTCCTTCTCTGGGGCAAAATACTCCTGTAATATCAGGTAGCCCGTTGCCTCAATTGCCAACCATCCAGCCCAAGACACATAGTGGTCCGAGCGTTGAGTATGTCTTGCCGTCTCGCAAAACGGCAGACACTCTTTTGGATGTATACTGGAGCGCGGTGCATCCTCTGTATCCTTTTCTCGACTGTCGACAATTTCAACGTATGTACGAGGGCATCTTGGCCGGTGTACCATCCGAGTCTGATGAGTCGTTAATGATGTGCACCTTGAATGTTGTGTTCGCGCTGGCTTCGCAGTTCTCGGATAGTCTTGCCCCGAAGGAGAGAGAATGTTCGGCCCGAAAATACTTTGACCGTGCTCAGGATTTGCTCAATCTTGACCTCTGGGACATTGGATCTGTCCAGCTTGTTCAATGCCTTTTGTTGATGGGTCAATACCTACAGAGCACAAATTCTCCCCACCAAGCCTGGATGGTGACAGGCTTGACCGTACGAATTGCGGAAGGACTCGGGCTGCATTTGCCAGAAACCAGCGTTCGTATTGATGATGTGCATCAAAGGGAATTGGTACGAAGATTATGGCATGGCTGCGTCGTGATGGATCGGTAAGCACCACAATCTACCCATCGTTTTGAACGAGCTAAGATGATGATGACAGCATCTTGTCGATGCAATTCAATAGACTAGCGATGGTCGACAAACTTGCCTCCAATCCAGTGCCACTGCCCATTTTTGTTGATGACGAACATATGGACAGAGGTCAACCAAGCGGCTGCCCACCCGTCATCGCATTTTACATAAAGACACTCGAAGTTTTTGAGATAATGGCTAAAGTTATGCAAAATTCAGCCTCCTTACATCGAGAAGTTGGGAGCTTCACATCTCGAGACCAATATCACCTCCTCTTCGGGGACTCCAACATACATCACCTCACCGAAACACTCCAACT
>JAABUK010002391.1_pt1 | contig 33693 bp, 3 predicted proteins | sample 5559141 | NCBI WGS metagenome assembly JAABUK01 (sample SAMN10711869, study PRJNA513367) | rock metagenome | isolation source: Antarctica rocks | place: Antarctica: Victoria Land, Pudding Butte nord | collected 2016-01-03 | reverse complement strand
AATAATTATATATAAAAATAATAAATTATTAATAAATAAAAACTTTTAATTTAAAAGATTCCTTTAATAATTAATTATTAATAATATAATATTATTTTATTAAATAATAATTAATTATATATTTAAAAATAATAAAAATTTAAGAATATTAATTTATTATATTATAATAAAAGGAATTCTAAAAATTATATATATTTAAAATAAGATTATATTATATTTATATTATTATTAAATAAATTTTATTAAAAGTTTTAATTTTAATATTTATAATATATATTTAATCTAAATATTATAATATATTATATAATTAAATAATTATTTTAGAATATTATTAGAATTATTCTTTATATAAATAATAAAGTAATAAAGACTTTTTAATTATTATTTAAATAAATTAAAATATTAAGTCTACAAATTCCCTAGTTAATAATAAACGATGATAACTAATTAAAATTATAGTATGAGTTAAGTATATATATATCACAGTTATAGTATAGGTTAAATATATACGTAGTATTAAATTCAAGGTAGTATTACCTAGCTTGCGCTAGGAAAAATATTATTTAATATATACTAGTCTTGCGCCTAGTAGTAGTAGATAATAGGTAAAGTACCTCAATATATAATATACCTTAATACAAATAAAATATATATTATAGTATATACTGCGTACATCGGCAAGTCCGGAAAAACAGTTCTGCAAAATCGCTGCTTAATCGGTGCAAAATGCGCATTTTGCAGCCTTGGCAAATCTTGGCGCCAAGATTTTTAAGTTAGAGTTAAGGTCTGCGCGGGAGCGCTAAACTTAATCCTAAAAGTAGCTTTATAGCCCTATAGGGCAACGCTAGTAAAAATCTAATTAAAAATTCGGAATCTAGGCTAAAAATAGATTTAGTAAAATATTTATATTTCTATACAGGGGCCCTAGTCTAGATACTATTAAAAGTCAAAGTCCAAAAAAAAAAAAAGAAAAAGTTGCTAAATCGGTGCCATATCGCTGCTTAATCGGTGCATAATGTGCTTAGAATGTAGGACATGAGCAGATACGCATTTCCAGCATTTTATGTAATTTCGGTGCAAAATGCGCAAAAATCGGGGTTTCCCAAGTTGCCGATGTATAAGTAACGCCAAGTAGAAAGACTATACCTAATATTAAAGTTATCTATTAGAGCGTTAGTAGTATATATACTAGGTATATATTAAACTTACTTTTATAGTATTAAAAGTGCCGCGGGCGTAGTAGGCCCGGAGTTTCTCGTCGAACGACCAGCTTTACTAATATTAGTAGTATATATACTAGGTATAAATTAAATTTACTCTTGACTAGGCGCTTTACTAGTTTAGCCGGAGCTCGCTTCGGCTTCTTAACGGTAGCTAGTATATAGTAGATTTAGAAACTATTAATATATAATATTAAACGGATAGCCCGTATACTTTATTTAAATAGAGTAACTATTAATATTAAATAGAAGAGGATATAGGTATAAAATACTATAAATCTATCCTAAATAGTTAAATTTAAAATTATACTAGTAGTGTAGTTTAATAGAGTCTTACCTCGTCGCCTTCCCTTTATTATCGCTATAGTCGCTATCGTATTAGAGTTTATTCGCGCCCTAATCTAGTATAAATTCGAGTTAGGATATAATATCGATAGTATCGCCGCCGGCCCCTATAATATAAACCTATATATATTATAGAGGATAATAACGATATAGAGGCTCCGTCTATAGTATTATTTTTATACCGAGTAAAAATATAAAAGAGTAACTTAAAAGAATTAGCGAGCTCTTAAAGTATAAACTTTTATACTATTTTACTAAACGGCCGATAATTTACCTAGATAAAATAACCTACTTTTTATTAAATAAATATAGTATTACTATTTATAAAGTTATTATTTAAGAGTATTTATACTATCTAGGTTAAAGTAGGAAAATCTAGTAAAAAGTTACTCGTAAATATAATTAGGCTTTAAGGATTATTTAGTTCGTAAAATTAATAAAATAACGAGTTAATTAATTAATTTTTCTAGATAAAAATACTACCTATAAACGTATTAATATATTCTAAACTCGTATATATAACGTCGACGTAACTAATTTTAATAGGTAATAGGAAGTATAACTAGGCCTTTATTAATATTACCCCGTTAATTATCTAAAGTCTATATAAAAGTAGGAGGTAGAATCTCTTATTTATATATACTATTAATAGTTACCTCGACTAGATTATCTATTAAAAGTTAATTACGGCGGCGATATTTAATAATTTCATCGAATTTAATATACTCCCTCGCTACGGCCGTTTCGAAGACGATAATATACTCTTAGTAATAGTTTATAATAATATTAATATTTATTATAATCTAGTTCTAACTAGGTTATATATTAACGCCGGTATTTTAGTCGAGTACCTCTCTCTCTATTTACCCGATTTTAACTCTATCGAGACGTCGTTCTTAGTTTTAAAGAGCTAAATAAAACGGTACTCTAATATCGCTTAAATATATATAGACGAAGAACGATTTAATTACTTCCTAGATTTAATAATAAAGTTATAGGCTAGTTATAAGGATTTTAATAATATTTTCTAGTAATTAAATATTAACTATAAAGGTAAAATAAATATTTAAGAAGAAGAAGAGGAAGATAATAATAATATCTATAATAATATAGAGTAAGAGAGAATAGTTTATATATATAGATCTATAGATAACTCGTAGAAAATAATAACCCTAACTCTTTTACCCCTCGGTAGCTTAATTATTAATAAAAGTATATAAATTATTTAGATCCTCGTCCGCTCCGTAGCTCTAACTATCGTCGTCGTCGTTATATTTAATCGAATCGATAATACGACTTTTAATTACTAGTATAGGCCTCCTAGTAGAGATACTAAATAATATATCTAGAATATAGTTAATTAAGGCTAGCGAGTTTTTTATAAAAAGATTCGAGAGATACCTAAAGCCTATAATATTTCTTATTTAATATTTACTTTTTTCATATCTAAATTAACTAGTAAAACGAGTAAACGAGTATTTTATTCTAAATATAATCTCTAGTTTCTTTTATTTATATTCGAACTTATTATCTTTCTATCTCTAAATATCTCTTATAATATAGTCTTTATTTAGTAATTTATTCTTTACGTCCTCTAAATAAAACTTATCGCGGGGCTATAATCTAGATTTAATCTATTCGATTAATTTAATTATATCGCCGTTAATAGGGCTACTCCCGCGGGGAGGTAAAATAATAAGACTATATATAATAAAACGAGAGGGTTAATAATAAGAAGATTTCTTTACTCTTTCTAAAACCCTTTTAATTTATATCTTAACTTTTAATATAAAGATTCGAATATTTATTAAAGGGGGAGCTACCGGCTAAATAAAAAAAAGTATATATATATAAATAAGCGGCGGATATAAATAATTTACTAGCGGCGGTACTAGCCTAAATAATAAAGGTTTATATTTTTACTCTCGTTTTTTATTTCTTTCTTTATATTTCTTCTTATTCTTTTACCTCTTTTTTATTCTCGCTAGCGGTACCTCTTTATTTAATTATTTTAAAACGTCTAACTTAATAACTCTTTATTAAATCGTAATATCCTTATTTAATAATATATAATATATTCTATCCTTATTAACCTAGTAGTATTTATTTTTATTCGAGTATTTATACTTCCTATATACCTAGCGGCTAAGAATACTCTAAATTAAAATAACGTTAAGATCTAGGGCGTTCGACTACTCTAAAGTAGTAAACTAGCGATTTATAGAATTATTCCCTCTAATTACTCTAAGTAAAGTAGATATAAAACTATAAATACTAGCTCTAGTACTAGAGCTAGTAATAAGAAAAGTAATAGTAACTAATTATAACGAAGTAAAGATAGTAGTAAACACTTCCTCTATAAAAGTAGGAGTTTAATATAATAAGTAATAACTTTATTTTAAACTTATTTTTACCGTTTATAAAGAATATATCTAGTTAACCCTCGATAACGTACTAGTTATTATCGTTATCTATAGACTATAGATATCGTCTCGTCGCCGGTAGTTTTTTATATAATAACGTCGCCGTTATAAAAACCCGAAAAATAGGTAACCTATAATTAAAAGTATATTTAATAGTTTTCTTTTAATACTCTCTAAAGACGCGCCTTAATAGGAATAAATTTAAATTATTAATATTATAATTCTTTATTTTATTAAAGAGGATAGTCGGTTTCTTTATCTAATATAATAAGATATATATTTAATAAGATACTACCCGTATTATAAACTCTTTAATAGACTTATTAAGCCTATTTTTACTCTAGAATATTAAGGCGTTAACTTTAATAATAATATTAGTAATTTTAATTATAATTTAAATAGTAGTAGCTTTAATAATAATTTAATAATAATTAATTTAATAATTTTAATAATAATAACCTTAATAACTTTACGAGCCTTAACGACTTTAGTAGTAGTAAATTTAACTATTACTCCTACTATTACTATTAAAATTTCTCGCTCGGAATCTTTATCCTTATCCTTATTACCGAATAATTTCCTCTATAAGAATAAACTATACCTCGACAATAACGATAGTATAAAAATAAGAGTATATTTAGCTTAATTTTTAATCTAGTTTATAAATTTACCGAATATTAGTAAAGTAGTAAGCCCGTATTCTACCGAAAAAGACGGAAAAGGCGCTTAGATCTATTTAGCTCATGTACTAGCCTAGGAGATCGATTTGATACTAGAGTTACTAAATACGCATTTAGTACCTCGATTTATTTTGAATAATTTTGAATAAATCGGAATAAGCTAGTCTAAGTAGTATTAATAAATAGTTAGATATATATAGTAATAAGTGAATTATATAGTCTATAATACCGCGCTAGCTTAGGGGGTATTACGCGCGTATATAATTTTTATAAATCGACGTAATTTAAAATCGAAATTAGATTAGCGTAGTTATAGCGCTCTATATAACCTTAGCGAGCTACCCGGCGCTAGTAGAAAATTACGGATTTAAAATCTTAAATCCGAAGTTACTATTTTTAGGTTTTTTAGTTAAAATTTTTTTTTTTTCTTTTTTTTAACGTTCTCTTTTCGTTATTTTTCCGCCTAAATTAATAAAATACGTATTTAGCACCTCGATTTTCTTATACAGGCTACTACTTTACCGATAAAGCTCTTTTAAATTATAAAAGGGGGAGTTCTAAAAACTCTTAAAGACGGTAAAGATATAAATTAACTCGATTTAAATTAAAAATTATTCTATTTATTAACGACTCGCTACTTTAAATTATTACCTAGTTTCTTAATAATAAACTTTAAGTATACTAGGGTCTTAAGAGGAGGAGTTAAAACTAAATTATAAACTTTTAAATAACTCGGAGTCTACTCTAAACGAGATTAAAATAACTTTACCCGTTAAATAAATAAAGGAGTTATAAAAGCTAGTTTATTAGTAGTAATACCTCTTAATAATATAAACGAGCGTCGTTTCCTAGGAGGGGGTTTCTTTAGTAACGACTTTTTACTACTACCGTTTCTAAATTTCTTTAAAGGTATTTTAGAGGTAGCGACGATAACTATACTTTTATAAAAACTAGGAAAGGGCGGACTATATACTATACTATAGCTAGGCCCTAGCCCAGCTTTAATTTTACTTAATTAAAACACTACTACGGGCCTACTATACGAATAACTCATTATATATATATTTATTTAATATTAGTAGTTACCCTACCTAAATAAAGTATACGGGCTATCCGTTTAACGTCGTACGTTAATAATTTCCAAATCTATTATACGAGAGGTATATACTCATTATAAGATTAATATATTTACCGCGAGCGGAGGGCGAGGGCGAGCGAGAGCGACGGGGCGGCGGAGTAGGGCCACGCTGCGCATAAAGTTAGTATATGCGTGCGATATATTGAAGAAGATACTGACCTTGCGCTTTCGCGCGGACTCGGGGGTGAGTGCCACAGTTTACTACGCTATATCGGTGGTTAGTATATACGGAGCATATACCTTATACGGACGCGAGTTCGCGTCCGAGGTAGATATTTCCGTAAATACGTAGTCCCGGTATATAGTTAGCTAGCGTTTAGTGTATACTAAAGGTTTATCCTTAAATTAGATATAAGTATATATTTAAAGATATATAGTAGTATATAGTAGGTTTATACTCAACGTATATATATATATAAGATTTACGGGACGGTAGAAGTGGGTGCCGTATAGCCCCGCGAAGGCTTAGTTGGAGCGGCTACTCAATATTAACTCGGCATATATATAGTAGATATCCAACTTACGCGATTACCGTTGGATTGTAACTACTATTCCCCGTTAGCCTGGCTTATTAAGTAGGTCTTGGCTTAGGGCTAGGGCAAGCCCCTTAAGATAATATATAGTTAGTAATTACTATAGTTACTACTCTTTAATAAACTATATTAATATATAGAAAAACTATATTTATAAATATTACTAACGGGTTATAAGCCCGATATATAACGTATTTATTACGTAGTTTATTTAATGTATTCCTAGGGCGAGCTAGAGAGCCGTTAGGGAAATAGCGGTATTTTATACTTCTTATACTACTACTTTAGGAGTAAAATCCCTAAAATCCCTAACGTTAACTACTCCTTATCTATATTACTCTTAGGTATAATAGGAGGTAATAATAATATAAAAATCTCTAAATTAAAGGGTAAGAATAACTAGGAGTCGTAGAAGGTCGATATTACTACCGTTCTAGGGGCTAAAGAAATCTAGGGGTATACTATCGATAAAGAAAGATATTAATATCCTATCGCCCTAGATCCGCTAATTAAAATACTAGTATACCGAGATAATAAAGGAAGACTATATAAAGCTCTACTTATTACGCCGGAAAAGAAGAAGGAGTATAGGGTAGTTAAAAAAAAATATTAATAGGAGGAACTAAACGAATAGGAGGATAATTATAAAACGGTATATAATTATATTCTACTTAACCTAGAACCGAACCTAAAGACCTATATCGCCGGCGTCACGAATAGTACTAAGGCGATAAATATTCTTTACTAGCTTTTCGAGCATTCTAACACGTAGACCGTCGATTTATATATATACTAAATTACTCGTAAAGACCAGGATAACTTTAAGTCCTTATTAGAGTACGGGAATTATATAAAGACGTATTAAAAGAGGCTCGCTAATATAGGAACTCCATTACCCGAATAAATACTAGCGTTATACTTTAGGGCAGGAATTAACCCTAAATTATATATATATATTACTAATATATAGAGTCTAGTTAAAAAAGATAAAACGATATTTACCTTAGACGATATACTTAATAAACTCCTAGAATATAATAATCGCCGATAGGATTTAAAGGCGTTAACGCTAAGAAAGTAGAATAAATATAGAAATAATAAAAGTAGAAATCGTAATACTTCTAACTATAAATTAAGATCTAGGAATAACTCTATAAATCCTAGCCATAGGAAGAGTAAAAATAATAGAGATTATCGAAAAAATAGATTTAATAATAAGCCGTATAAGGAAAGAAAGAATTACGAGGGCTATAGGGGGTATTACTTTATAAAAAATTACTACTACCTTTATAAAAATAAAAGGCCGGAAGGCTAGGAGGTATATAAAAGTAAATAATACCTCCTAACTAAAAACCGTATTAACGGTTTAGGTAAGAAGCCCGCCGAGGCTAAAAAGGTTAAGAAAGTATTTATTTCTAGCTATATAAATAAGGCTAAAATATTAGACGATAAAGACGATACCTTCTAGATAGATTTAGCCGTAGATATTTATATTATATACGACTTCTCCCTATTTAACAAGGCTATATATAAAGAGAAGCGATATGAATTCGTAATAGTTAAAGACGGATCCTAGTATAGGATTTATAGTATTAGTACTATTAGTATTAACCCACTTATTAACAATAATTATAAGGAGTTAGATCTCGTTAATATATATTACATTCTTAATATAGAGTATAATCTCCTATCGCTAGGAACGTTAGAGCGGAATAACTATAAATTTCAGGTAGTTAATAAGAGAATAGATATCCTAAATAAATAGGGGGAGCTTTATTTATCTAGAACCCGTATTGGGACTAAATACTCGCTTAATTTAAGAAAATCCCTAACTACGTTTAAGACTAGGGCGAATCCTCTTTTTCTACCTTCTATAATTACTAGTCCTTTAGTTAAATCCGGATTATAAATTTAATAATATAGGAGGCTTTATTATTTAAATATAAATAACGTTAAAAGGCTAGCGTATTTATTAGAAAGAATAAATATTTAGAAAACTATATCGCTTTAAGCCCTAAAACCACCTATTAAAAAATATAAACTATATATTATAGGGTATTAATACCGTATTATTATTCGTATACCTAGGCGATCCGACCGGATAAAAAGAGCCACCGATTAAGGCGAGTTAATATATACCGATATCGCCGGCGGTAGTTAAATTATATATATACTAGAGGGCAAGCGTTATATATTTATTCTACTTAATAACGTTATTAACGAATTAACTATTCACCTACTTACGAAGAAGTTAGATATAACTAATATAATAGGCTCTTATTTCGAGTATACTAAGAATACTAAAAAGCCTATTTAGTACCTTAAAGGTAATAATACTAGTGAAAATATAAATAGAAGGATATAGGCGTTATTCGCTAAATATGGAGTTAATTAGATTCCTACTATTATATATAACCCTAATTAGAATAGAGCGTTAGAACGATGTATCTATACATTATTTAAATATATAAGAAGTATTTTATTTAACTCTAAGCTTCCGAGAACCCTATAGGGTGAAGTTATTAAGACGGTTATATACTACTATAACCGTAGCCCGACTAGGAGTCTGAGTACTATAACTCTATATAAAGCGTTAATAGGTAATAGGCCCTTTATGAGATACCTTCGTATATTCGGCTATATTATATACTACTATAATAAGGATCCTAATAAGAAGAAGCTCGATAATAAGAGTATTAAATACTATTTCGTTAAATATGACGGTATAAATAAATTCCGCCTATAGGACGGTAAAAAGATAATCGTTTTAACCCATATAGTATTCGATAAAGTCGTCGATCCTAGATAATTAGGCGAGAATAAAGAAGAAGAGTAGTATACCTTCTTAGATAAATTATTAGAAAATAAAAATAAAATATCGGACGATAACTATAAGACTAAAGAATTCTTTACCGATAAGGGTAAAATAACCCTACGTCCTATATATAAAAAGTCGTAGAACTACGCCGCTATAAATAACCCCTAGAAGAAAGTTAGGCCCGTTAAGAGTAAAGTATATAATAAGAGCGTCGGTAATAAAATATAGGATATTAGGCGAGGTTTCGTTATACGCGTTATTAAAATAGATATTAATTTAATCTCTAATATTCTTATAACTATTTATAAGGCTCTAAATAGCCTGAATAAAGAATAATAACTAACGGTACTCTAAGAAGAATTTAATTCATATGAAGTTTAATAGATTTAGGATTTAGTACTAGTACTTAATAATAGGAAGGTTCTATTAGGCCGCTAGGTATTATCTATTAAAATAGACTTAACTAGTAATATTACTCGATATAAAGCGCGCTAGGTCGTAAAAGAATTCCGATAAATAAAAGGTATTAACTTTAACGAGACGTATTTAGGAGTACTAAAGTCATAGTTCTAGAAATTACTACTAATATTTAGTACGAAATTTAACCGAGAAATTTATTATATTAATATTATTACTATATTCCTAGAGGCCCTACTTAATAATATAATTTATATAAAGTAATCTTATAGTTTCTAGAAAGGTAAAGTAGTTTATTTATTTAAAAAGGCTCTATATAGCCTTAAATAGGTACCCCGAGAGTAGTATATAACTCTTAGGGAATTCTTTAAAACTATCGGTTTTATACGGGTTAAAAAAGACTATTTAATATTCGTTTATAAAAATGGCTCCGTAATTAGTCTTTATATTAACGATCTATTTATTCTTACCCCAACCGTAGTATTAATAGAATAACTGAAAGAATAGCTAAATACACGTTTCCATATTAAGGATTTAGGCGAGATATCGCACTATCTTAATATAAAGATTAGACGAAATCGTTAAAACTGTACTATTTATATAAACTAGGCTAGTTATATTAATAAAATATTAACTAAGTTTAATATAGAGTACTATAGAAGATAGAAGACTTCTATAAATCCGTTAATTTAATTAAGAGTAACTACTAACGACTACGTCGCTAGTAAAGAAGATTTAGAAGGGTTTAGGAAACTAATCGGGTATTTATAATAACTTATTATTATAACTCGCCTTAATATCGTATATATAGTTAATATCTATAGTTATTATTTAAAGGTATTACTTTCTACTTATAATATTATATTTAAAAGAATTATTAGTTACCTAGTTAGAATAACTAAACTAGGACTATACTATAGCCCCAAAGAAGGAACTAAAGGGCTATTAATAAGATTTATAAATTCGTCCTAAAAAAACTACCTAAATACTAGGCGTTTTACTTTAAGGTACGTTTATTTCTTATAAAATAAATTTATTAACTAGTTAATAAGACGCTAAAAGACTATCGCTAGGTTAACTATAGAAGTAGAGTACGTCGGTAAGGTAAATACTATTATAGAGTCGAAATTCCTAATACCCCTACTAATAGAAATAAGATATATCTAGGAGGATATAGAGATTATTTAATTCATAGTTAATAACTAGGTAGTTATTAAAATAACTATTAACCTTATTAATTACCCTACTACTAAATATATTAATTTTAACTACTATATTATTCGCGAAATAGTCGCTGAGATAAGTATACTTTAGATTAATTATATACCGACGACGATTATAATTACAAATAGGTTAACGAAGCCCTTAGGCCCTATAAAGTTTATAATCTTTAGTGCTATACTAGGGCTCGCGTCGGAGCTAGTATAGGACTATAACGTCGCTATAGTAGTATTACTAACGGTTAGGTAGTTAATAGGAGTGTTAAATTATAATTACTATTCCCCGTTAGCCTAGTTTACTAAATAGGTCTTGGTTTAGGGCTAAGGTAAGCCCCTTGAGATAATATATAGCTGGTAACTGTCATAGTTACTACTCCTTAATGAACTACATTAATACATAGAAGAACCATACCTATGGACGTTGCTAACGATTACCTCTATATCCGTGGCGTACCGGTTAAGGTACCCACCAGCGGGTCCAGTTCTGTAACGTATCAGTTCTACATATACTCAGTAGATACTTAATATACCCTGGCTCGAAGAGGTACTGGGCAGCGCGCCAGCCCCCGGAACGTACCCACAACTTGATAGCACTAGCGAGTGTCAGCTGAGTATATACTGGGTATATACATAACCTACTTCTGGCCCGCGAGAGTGGCGGGAGCGGAGAGGTTACCGCGGCTGGGATTGATAACTATATATGGTCAGTATGTACTTGGAGGATACTGAGAACAGTAATTTTGTTGGAATCTGGGCAGAATCTAGGCAGAATCTCCACTACAGTCTAACTTAGTTAGGCTTAGCGTTGCTTAGTAAGCCAGCCTTACGCACTAAATATATAGTAACAGTAATACCATAGATAATAATCAACTGTTCAACCTCCACCACTATTTATAATTAGACGTGTATTCTAAAGGGTTATGAGCCCGGGTTTAGTATTCGCTGCCCCTTAGTGAACACGTTTAAAGAAGTAGTTAAATCGCGTATATAACGATCTTAATAGTACCCCTAGATCTACCCTTAGATCTAGTCTATATAGTAGTAATTAGTAGTTATAACGGATTACCTAGAGTTCAAGATTAAGAAGCTAAATAGGCCGAAGAATTAACCTAAATTTAAGCGTAAAATAATAGGTAAATACGTCCTTAATAACGTCGACCAAATAGTATTAAGTAAAGAGCTTCGATTTATTACTCCTATAGAACTAGAAATAAAAGGACCCCCTACTAAAGAGGAAAAGAAGGACTATAAAAAAGAGTTAATAGTATAATAAAAAGAGGCTAAAGCCTAGGATAGAAAGAATACTAAGGTAATAGTTAAGATAATATTCTATATTAAAAAAGGCCTATAGAGGCATATAAAAGGCATCGAGATAATTATTAACTAATAGGCTATATTTATGAAGCTATACAGCGAGAATAATCTAGGTACTAGGGATAAAGTAATATTTAAAATCTTAAGAGCCGACTCGTTAAAATACGCTACTATCGAGGCTTATACCTTAGAAATTAAGGTAGTAAACTAAACCTTATTTAAAATAGGACTAATAGTACCTAAATAGATACTTAATACCTTCTTTCGTATAGGTCTAGAGGAGAGTCTAGCTCCCCTATTATTCACTATAATTTAGGGTATTAAAGGGAAGCAAGAACCCAGTATTAACGATATAGCCGCTGCTATCGGTTAATATAATCGGATAATTAAGGATAAGGAAGAAAATCAGTATATTTTTATAGCTAGATTTAATAAATAGGATAAGCCTAGTAAAGGGAAGCCTCCTACTATACCTCCTACTACTAATAATAGTAAGAAGGATAAAAAGAAGGATAGGTACATTTACTATAACTATACTAGTCATAAGAAGAATAAATACTATTTCCTTAACCCTATATAACGCCCTAAAGGCTAGAAATTATCCGCTAGTAAAGAACCCCTTATAAAAGAGAACCTAAAGAAGTCGAATAAGGCTATAGTTCAAAATCAGGATAAGGATAATTCTATACCAATTAAATTATTTACGGCCAAGCAGAAATCCATTAATACCGATATAGTATATAACGTCAAGGAGGACGCAGTCTATATGGATACCGCCTCTAACGTATATATACTATAGGATAGAACCAAGTTTATATCCTATAAGCCGTATAACGATTCCCTTAATAGAATTAATAGTTAATGCCTTCGTATAGAAGGCATAGGATTTATACGCTATCCGATAATTATCGATAGTAAACTAGATCAAATTATCCTTACTAATATATACTATATACCTGGAATAGACTATAACCTACTCTTAGTCGCCACTCTCGAATAGAAGGGATATTCTACTACCATAATAAATAGTAGATTTAATATTATGGATTCTAGTAAAGAGAAGGTACTATTAGGAACGCGTATTAGTACTAGCTATTTACTAGATTTAAAGTATTCGAAAACACTATATACTTTAAAATCGTTATATAATCACCCGGTAAATTATTATTCTTAGGATAAATAGCACTAACGTCTAGTATACCTAAATATACAGGATATAAAGAAGCTAGCGACTATAAGTAAGGGAATCAATATTAACGAAGTAAATCGTCTTCAAAAATTAATTCTAGATTATAAGCTATATAAACCATATATGATAAGGAAATAGACTAAGGAACCGTCTCGTCAGCCTCGTCGCCAGAACCCTAATAAGCGGGAAATAGTAAAGGGTATATTTATATATTCTAATCTCGCAGGGGGAGGACTAATTAAGTAAACTCTTAGGGGACACTCCTATACTGAGTCCTTTATGGATAACGCTACCGATATAACGTTTATAACGATACTAAAGAGAAAATCCGACGCACTAGTTACTACCAAGAATCATTTAAACTGGATATTAATTTAAGGTTATCTGGTGAAGCGACTAAACACCGATAATAAAATTATCTATACTGGTCATAAGGTTCAGAACTTCCTAAAAGAACGCGGGATTTAATAGGAGCTATCTACTCCTTATAATCTAAATTAAAACCCGGTTACTAAACGCACTTTTCGCACCCTATTCGGGAGAGTAAAAAGCGTTCTAAATAATACCGGATTACCTTAATTCATATAGGGCGAAGCCCTAAATTTTATAGTTTATTATAAGAACCGCTCGCCTACTAAGATACTCAATAGAATAACCCTATTTAAGGCCTAGTATGGATTTAAACCCCGACTCGATTATATACATACTTTCGGCTGCGTTACCTATATATATAACACGGATCCGGTACTCAGGAAGCTAGATAATAAGAGTAGGAAATGCAAATTCCTTGGCTATAAAGGAATAAATTAATACCGTTTATAGGACCCCAAGAAGAGGTAAGTCTTTCGCGCCTTATAGGTAAGATTTAACGATACTATTATCAGTAAAGAATCAGGGGGTAAGACGCACGATAACGCTTAGGATTTCTTTTCTAAGGATACCGTCAATAATAATTTAATTTCAGTACAACTTATAAGCGAGGATAACCTCACCGGTAAGACTACTATTAATAGCCCTATAATTATACCGGTACCTAATAAGGCTGAAGTACCTTTCCAAGAAGCTGAAATACAGCTAATTCCTAAAGTAGAAATATTAGACGATGATTCTAAAGAACTAGTTCCGCAGCCAAGAGCTAGCAGGAACCGGGATAGAGTTAACTATCGCGAACTCTATAGTACTAGGCAATATACTAAGCGCGGATTTACACTAAGAGCTAGTAAGGCTAAGCTGGATAATATTCCTATCGTCCCGTTAACTATATAAGAAGCACTAAATGGACCCGATAAGGAGAAATAGTATACGGCATTTACCGAAGAGTTAAATAACCTCATAAGTAGTAGGGTTTAGGATCTCGTTCCGGTACCGCCCGGCAAGAAAGTACTACTAGGAAGGTAGGTACTAGTAATTAAGCTAGATTTAATAGGAGTACCTAATCGGTATAAGGCCCGTTAGGTTACTAAGGGATTCAGGTAAATCGAGGGTCTTAATTATTATAAAATCTTCTCATCAATAGTAAAGTCTTCAAGCTAGCGGATACTACTAGCATTAAGGGCAAAATACGACTGGGAAATAAAGTATTCAGACGTAGTTTTAGTATTCCTAGAAGCACTACTACAAGAGGAGGTCTATATCGAACAACCGTATAGATATATTAATAGGGATCGTAATATTACCTACCTACTAAGGCGTACTTTATATAGCCTTAAGTAATTACCCCGCGAATAATACAATACTCTTCGTACCTTCTTCTAGGTAAATAAATATAAACGTCTCGATAAAGACTATTTAATGTTTATTCATAAGAATAGAATAATAGTGGCCATTTATATCGACGACATTCTCATTCTTATATTTACCAAATCCGGTACTAGCTTACTAAAGTAACAGCTAGATAAATACTTCAGAATAAAGTATTTAGGTGAAATCTTATAGTATCTAGGTATAAAGGTCATTCGCGATCGTCCTAATTACACTATTTATATTAACTAGGCTAGCTTTACTAGGTAATTACTCGAGCAAATTAATATACTTAAGTACCACCCGACGGTAACCCTTATAAACTAAGGTAACGATATATAGAAGGCTCCCGACGGCTATAAAGCCGATAAGGAAGAGACTAAAGTATATAGATCCTTAGTAGGAGCACTATAATAGTTAGTGACTATAACCAGGCCCGATCTAGTATTTACCGTTAGTAAATACGGTCGTTATACTATAAACCCTACTAGTATTCATTTTAATACTATGAAGCGAATTTATAAATATTTAGCTGGTACTACAAGCCTAGGATTACGCTATAGGCCGAATATCCATAACGCTAGTCCTAACCCTAAGGGCAAATTAATACTCTGGACTAATAGCTTATAGGCCGACTACAAAGACACTAGTCGTGCTATATTAGGCTATATATCACAGCTATAGAATAGACCTATTACTTAGTCATCTAAATAATAAACCCTATACACCCTATCGACAGCTGAAGCTAAATATATAGCTTAAGCTAATACTATTAAAGAGTTATTATTCCTTAGCCTACTCCTTAAGGAGCTAGGATATAATAACGGTAACCTCAACCCTATTCGCCTTAATACTAATAACCAGTCAGCCATTAAGATAGCGTCAAACCCGGTAAACCACTCGCGTACCAAGCATATTCGGAACTACTACCATTTTATAAGGTAATTGGTATCGGAAACGCATAAGTTAGAAATCATCTATATTAATACGTCGGCCATAGTTACTAACTATATAACGAAGCCGGTAGGCCCTGATAAGTTCGCCTATTTACCGGCCATACTAGGACTAGCTATAGAGGGTATTATCTAATGGACTAGTGCTGTTATTAATATATAACGTCGTCGCTTCTAAATGGGAGTGTTGGAATCTGGGCAGAATCTGGGCAGAATCTCCACTACAGTCTAACTTAGTTAGGCTTAGCGTTGCTTAGTAAGCCAGCCTTACGCACCAAGTATGTAGCAACAGCAACACCATAGATAATAATCAACTGTTCAACCTCCACCACTGTCTATAATTAGACGTGCATTCCAAAGAATTTACGGGCACCGGGGTACTCGTTGCGAATATGACAACGGAGCTGAATCTTCGTAAGCGTACGCTAGGCATATACTAAGCATACTCTTAACTTACGCTGGGCTGGATCTACTGCCTTTGGAAGGTGATACCGCATATTATCTACCCTTGCACAATAACGTCGCAGCTGTATCGCGTCAGTATATACTCAGAATATACTGGAGTTAAGGTGCGTATACACGCCAATGTTAAGGGTAGAGAGGACGGCGCCGATATTAGGGGCCTCTATATATACTCAGTATATATTACGCAGGAAGTAACTATTATACTTACGGGTATTCTCCGGGGCGGTTATTTACGATACTATATATACTTAATATGTGCTCGGGCGTAACTGGAACCGAATTTACGGTTAGCGCCCGCAGCAAGGCCGGCACGAGCTGAAAATATAATTAATATATATAACGCGTCAGGCAAGAGTATATACTCAGTGTCCACTCAGTGTAAGACTTATAAGGAGGGACCTAGGTAGCGTTGGAGTTAAGAATGGGCCCTATTAAATATATTAGAAAGAGCTCGGTATATACCGAAAATATACTCACTATAGTAGTGCCCGTTGGCGGAGGGGTTAGCGGCGTTCGTAACGTCGGGGGTATTATAGTTGGCGCTTATAATAAGTATATACTCGGTGGATAGTCGGTGTATACAGCGATATTAATTTGAAGATAATACAGAACTGAAAGAAGAAAATATACACGGTGTATATTAAGTATATACGATAGAAAAGAAAGAGGAAAAAAAAGAACGCGAAGCGCAATAATAATAAATACGCTAAGGGCGGGAGCTAACACTCGGTAGAAGTAGAGTATATACGCGCAAGTTTATATTAAGTATATATCGTTACTCTAGGGGCCTACCTTTAAGAGAGTATACTACTCGGCTATCCCTACGTTAAAAGATCGGATATACCTATATCCGACCCGATTACGTAAATCTTATAATTGATAATTAATTAGAGACAGCGGACCTTTTCGATATAAAGATCGAAGGATAACCGAGGTTTCTCTTCCCTTAAAATTCTTTTTAAGGGTAGATTTATAACTAGAATCTAAACTAACTCTTAATAAATTATAAATTAAATACGAAAAGATTTATTATATTCCGAATTTATTTATTATAATATTATTTAGTAATATTTTTTTAGATAATTTCTACTAGCTTAATATAAAATAGGAAGATAATATAATTTTAATATAAAAGATTAAGGTTAAAATAAAGAGTTTAGTTATTCGAGAATTTAAAACTTAATTAAATATAATCGAATAGAATAAAATAGAAGTGGTTCTTAATATATAAATTAATAACGAATAAGTAATAATCTAAGAAAGGGAATTAAATTATAATCTAATATTAATTTAATAAAAATTTATTAGTTATTAAATAATTATACCCTTATAACTTAGGTCGAGGCTCGTAGATTATTCGTTAATAAATTTATTAATATATACGATATTCCCGAGTATCCTAAAACGGCGAAAGATAGTATTAAATATATTATTAATACTTATAGTCTTTATCCGGATTATATTATTAATTAAATTCATTCGGTAAATAAGGTTATTAATCGAATTAAATCTATTACTAATATATTATAAATAGGTTTAATATTATTATTATATTACGTCTCGTATAAACGCTAAATTAGAATTCCTAGATAACGTTAATTATTATTATAAATAATTACGTTATAGTAGTATAAAGTATTACTAATATCTTATAAACGAATTACGAATAGAATTTTATTCTCGCGTTATTAAATATAACTAGGAACGGATCTAGTATAAGTTTAGAATATTAAAATCGGATTATTTTTCTATTCGAAAGTAATATTAAAGAGAAGCGGCTAGGTAAGATTAATTAAATTAATTATTAAACGATTTCTATTTTTTTAATAAGAAATAAGTATTATTACGGGTTTATATAATAGTACTAGGAAGGAGCCCGATACTCCGTAAAATACTTAATATATAATTTAATTCTAAAGTAGACTAGAGTAGTAAATCTAATCTATTAAGAAAAGATTATAATTCTATTACTAATTTATATAATAGATATATACTAACCGGCCTAAATATTAAATCTAATATTATAACTTCATTATATCGATTAAAGCCGACTATTTTAGACTATTTAAAATTTAATAAATCGATGAAAAAGTTAATATAGTATTTCTATTAAATTTATATAAATAATATAAATATACCGGGACTCTTGAGTTATACTAGATTATAACAAAAAATAGTACTAGGCGGAAGGGTTACGGTAACCTCTTCTATATTTATTCTAAATTAGTTATAAATCTATTATTAATTAATTCTAGGGGTTATTTATTCTTAGGGTTACGGATTAATTATTAAAACTACTTATAAAGTAGTTTTTAACTAGATTATTCCTAAAAATCTAGTTAGAACACTATTCGTTATTCTTACCTTTCATAGTATTTATATATATCCCCCTCCTTTATTAAATACGCCGTTAAAGGAACTAATAAAGGGGGTTCTTTAAGTAATTAAACGGATATATACTTTAACGTTAAGAATATATAAATAATTTAATTATAATTAATTAAAAAGTTATTATTAATAGATCTAGCGAAATTTCTAATAAACCCCGAACTAGTATAGTTCTATCGGTTTTATTAAAAAATAAATATTAGTACCCTATATTATAGCTTCGTAAATATAGATCGCTTCGCGGTAATAATTTATAAGGAGTATCTTCTATATTATCCTAATAATCGGGATATTAAGGGGGTAGTACGCGAATATACTTTATATTACTCGGGAAAAGATTCGTAATATATTTAAAATATTTATATTTAGGGGAATAATCTAATAGTAATTTATTTCCTTTAGGAATAAACGACTTTCCTTTTCGAATAAACTTCTTTCGAGGTTAATATATTATTTAAATAAATTAAAGATATTAATTTAAACGAGGTAATATTTATACGGTATATTAAGAGATTAGGTAAAAGTAAATCGTTAAGAATTTTAATTCGAAATTAATTATTAATTCATTTATAATATATTATAGATATAATATTCGGTTAAGTTTATATTTCTATATAAACTACCTTTATATATCGGGATTTATTCACTCGGTTTTTCGGCCTTATCGAGCGACGAACGGGTAGAAAGGTTAAATAGGATTATATCCATTTTTCGTTAATAATATTTTAGGGGATTATAATAAATATAGACCCGAAATAAATATCCGGTAAGCCTACGAATTAATCTATTAAAATTATATTATTAACTAATTATAAAAGAATTCGGTTATTATTTTATATTTATTAATACTTCTATCTCTAAATATTCCTAGTAGACTTAAATAAAATTTATAATCGTTTATTACTAAGTTTATTTTAAACGAGGTATCGACCGGGTAGCCGGTACTACGGGATATAAACCTAATTCGATCTACGCGTAGATAAATACTATTTTAACGGCGGAAAATCGAGAATAATACTTTAAGATCCTCGAGTAAATAAAGAGTACGTAATTAAATATAAACCTATTTATAATAAATTTCTAATTTATTATAATAACCTAGGACGGGAGGACCAAGATTACCGATTAAATTAAGTATAAAGAATACGTATATATCGCCGTAGGCTTAAATTAGTACTATATTTTAATAAGGCGAGAATATTTTAACCTAATTTAAGATTACGGAAACGTTAATGAATCTAGTTATTATAAAGATAATATTTTAAATATAGGATTACCTTTCTTATAAGGGATTTTTTAATAAATTATTCTAAATTCATAATTAATTCATTATTAATTAATTAATATTAAAATATTTAGTAGCTACGAGTTTAATTAATAAGATATAAATTAAATAAAAGTTAAAGAATTATTTAATATTCGCTATAATTATCGCTACGATAGTGTATAAGCGAGAATAATAGCCTCCCTAAATTAAAACGGTAAATCTAATTTATTTTAAAGAGATTAGATATTAATTATTAATTAATCCCGCGTAGAGAAAAATCATACTCGTTAGGAATAATAGCGTGAAGAGGAGGTCTAAGAAATAATTATTAAACGATTACGTAATAATCGCGGTAATCGATTAATCTTTTAAATAAGACTAATCGACTAAAATAAAGATTTCGACTTCGAAATAAAATTAAATATCTCTTCTTCGGGTTCGGTACCTAATAGGGTAAAGATACCTTATTAATAAACTAACTCTATTTAAAAGGTTTATAATTTATTAGAAACTTATTACTATTTAATTCGGCTAGGACTAGATTATTAACGCCTTCGGAATTAATTTCCTAAATCTCTTTTAATCGGGAGTTAAATTTATTATTACTCGCCGTAGAAGGCTTAAACTTATTACGACGGGCCTTTATAAATTAATAATTATTCGTATAAAACTAGGCTTAATAGGCTTAAATATCAAAAAGTTAAATATTAAAAAATAAACGGAAGCGATAAAAGTTTAAGAAAATATAATTAAATATTATAAAAAGGAAGAGGGCGTTAGGGCTAAATATTAATTTCGATTTAAAGATTAATTAATAATTTATTACTATTTTATTTATAATAAATTCTAATCTTATTATAAAGATAATAAAGGTTCTTTTAATTTTTCCCCGTAAATTTTAAAATCTTTAATAAAGGCGACGAAAACCTCTCTAAATAATTAATAATAAGTTTTAAATTAATTAAAAAAGATTTATTATTATTATCCTCTTAATATTTATCCGAAGGTCTTCTACGACGGCTATTATAATACGATATTTAATAATATTTCCGGATATAAAATCGAAGAGTAGAGGTAAAGGAAAAAGGTTTTTAAAAAAATTAATAAAGAATTATAAATAAATTAGAGATATTTATCTTTATAGGATATATTTCTTCCTAGATAAAATCAGGGTTTTTTTTATTACTCGTAGGCTATTAATATATTACTAGATTAAAGCGATAAAAAACCTCGTCGTTAATAACGAATATACCGAAGTCCTATTAAATAATTAGTATTTAATAATAATTATTTTAGGTTCCTACTTATATTAATATAAAAATATAAAAAGCCGTCGGGTTTAGTTTTATAACTCGAGTAGCGTTTATAAACCTAAAGATTAATTAACGATTAATTCCTAATAAATTAAAAAGATATTAACCGCGGATTTCATTATCTTCGCCCTTAATAATAATAAAAGAAAAAGAATTCTTATAGGGGTTTATATATTAAAAGAGAGAGTCATTATACTATTTTAATTTATAGGATAGATAAGTCATAATCTAGCGAAGGGAGAAAAGATTATTAATTAATTATAAATAAAATATTAATCGATTAGCCGAGTATTTTATTATCCTCGTTATTAAATTCTATATTATCTTCCCCCTTATTAGAAGTCGTAGAGGGCGTAGCGCTCTTTAAGGTCCTATTTTTATAATAAAAAAATAAAAAATATTAATACTCTAGACGGACGAAGTATTCTAGGTAAATAAATTAATAACTATTTATTAATTAAATAAGGTAGAATTTATTATCTTCTCCTATATTTTTATATAGCCGATATCGCGCTTTTAATAAGATTTTTAAAATACGTCGTACTTTAGTAATATTGAGTTAAATTAACGGTTAATTATTTAGTAATAAATTATTAAAAGGATTATAATAGAGAATTAATACCGCCTATTTTATTTTTTAGGTACGTAAACTTCTTATACTTCTTTAAAGATTACGATCCTACTAGACTCTAGTAATAAATTAGAGATTAATTATAAATTCTAAATAATTAGATATTTACCTTCCTCCTCTTTCTAGAGGTTAACTTTTTAGGACCCTATTATTAAATTAGAATTAAAATATTAATAGAATACTAGGCTAGTATATACCTTACCTTTAGTTATTAATTTACTACCGGATATAGGACCTTAAATAACTATTAGTAATTAATTTCTAAGAGAATTATATTTAGATTATACCTTTCTCGCCGTTATAGGTCGATTAACTTAAGCGGGCTACGAATTAATTAATAAAAAAATAAGAAATATAGAAAGTCTTTTATTATACCTTTTTTATTTTTATACTCGAAGAGGTTAGTCCTTATTAATCTATTAATAATCGAATTATAATAGATTTAGGAATATTAATATTATTTATTATATAGAAGAGCTCTCGTTTTAAGAGACGATATCGAGTTTAATTAATAAATTAGTAATTAAATTATATTTAATAAACGAATATATTCTTTTTATTTAAATACTCGTAGGTAACGACGACTAAAAGGAAGTAATTAATAATTAAATATATAAGAAGTTTAAAGCGGATTATATCGGGTTAAGGAGGGATAATAGAAGATTATAAATAAGAGGTTAATAATAAAATAGTAATTAATTCTTAAGAATAATAATTCTTACCTTCGGATTTTAAGAATCGGCGATAATAACGGTCGTAGAGGGGACTTCGGATTTAACGGGCTAGAAGTAATTAGTTAGAAACTAATTAAAGATATAATAGAAAGTAATTAATAGATACTAATATAGTAGGGTCGGTAGTAGGAGTATTCCGCGCTTAATAAATATAGAGGGCGAGTTTTTAATAGAATCCTAATATAATAAAAGTAGATTAGTAATAAAATAGGTTATTAATAGGTTTTTATTTACCTACTCGTAATATATACCTTTATATTCGAGTTAAGAGGACCGTTTTTCCTTTAATATACCCTTAATAAATTATAATTATTATCGATATACGATTTAATATAATTTATTAAGGATCCTCGATTATAAAATAATTTCTAATTAATTAGTAAAAGAATAGTAATAGATTAATAATATACGATACGATTATAGTATAGTACTAGTATACCCGCTTCTTTATAATTAAGGTTAAAGCGATAAAAGATTTTATTATATTTTAAAATATACTCGCCGGTATCCTAATAGATTAGTATTAGAATTAGATTTAATTATATTAAAGCGGACTCTTATATTTTTCTCGAACGGTAGTAATCCTAATAGGCGTTTAGTAAAAGAGAGATAGAAATCTTAAGCGCTTTAATAAAACGCTATAATAGGAGTTCTCTTAAACGATAATATAAAAGAATTTTAATAGGATATTAATATAATAGGAATAAAATAATAAGAGAATACAATAAAAGCCTATTAAAAGAATAGTAGTAAATTATAAGAAAGATAAAGGTAAAGTTTCTAAAATCATTTTTATTAGCCTATAACGGGAACTAGTCCTAATTCTCGGTAAGGGTATTTAATTTACGCTTTATTTTTAAGAATAATAATCTCTCTTTTTAGGATATTCTAATTAGTTAGTAATAAAATACCTATCGATAAAATAGGGTATATTTAGATTTACTATAACGAATTACGTAAATTAGAAGTTAATTTTATATTTCTACTACTAGGTACTCTTTTAATTAATTATTAATTTAATCTCTACTATTTAGGACTTGGCTTAATTAATTATTTATTAAACCGTCTTTAATTCGAAGCGAGCGCGGTACTCGTACCCTACGAGGTAGAAGTATTCTTAAATCTACTAAAAACTAGTTTAAGATAGAATAAAAATCGATTATTTATTAATATTTATATTAGCGGCGTAGTTACTGTAGAGCGGATAATTTTTAGGGTTAAGACCGAGAGCGAGAAGTATTTTATTAATATTAAATTATTAATTTATTAATAATTAATTAGTAATAGGTTAGAGATACTCTATATATTTCTATTCTTCGTTAAGGGTAAAGGTAAGAGCTGGGGGCGTACTAGTATAATTTTCTTCGGGGTTTATTTAATTAATCCTAGAGATTAATTAATTAATAATCGAATTATAATAGAATTATTAACTTTACGTATTACATTATTATTATTACTAGTGAAAGTTCTATAGAACTCTAATTTATTAAGGATCTATTAGTATTATAGGATATATTAATTAATATTCAATTTTTACTATCGAGGGCGCGAATTTTTTATTATATTAATTTATTAGAACTAGTAGCTATAACTTTCTTATTATAAGATTTGATATAAGCCTTTAGGGCGGTCGGGGCCGTAAATTTATTCTAAATAAATTCGAAAGTAGTTAGAACTATATTAATAGATTAAGAATAGAATATACTTTCTTCTCGTAGAGTCTAATAGCCTCGTCCTCGTTAGTAATATTAAATCGATAAAATCTTTTATTAGACTAGATAACGATATTCCTTTCCTAATAAATTATGAATTAATTAATATTAGTACAGCCTTTCCTAATAAATTTAGAATTATTTACCGCGTTTTCTTCGAAAGGCTCCTAGTTATTATTACGCTCTTTATTTTTAAAGTATTTTTAATATAATTTAATCTAATCGAGTTTTATAATGAATTTTTAATTAATTAAAAATAGATTTAAGGAAGATATTTCCGAGAATTATTAAAGTTGAATCTATTTAAAATTAATTAGTAATTAATCTTTAACGGAATAAAAAAGAAAAGTAATTAAGAATTAAATAGATATTATATTATACGTAGTAAGATAAAGAGTATAAGATAATTTATATAAATCGAAATTAATTAGGAATTAAATATGAATATATTATAAGTAAAAATAAATTAGAAATTAATTAATTTATATTTTATTAGGAATTAGTTACTAAGAGAATAGGAAAGAGAAAGTTTTTAGGTTAAAGATTTTTATTTAATCCTAAAAGCGGGAGTTAAGGTAAGTCTAGCTCGTAGTAATTTATCCTAATATAGTATAAGTCTATCGCTAATAATATAAGCGATATTTACCTAAGTCCGATACTTTTTAATAAGAGAGGTAACCTATTTTTAATAGAATATAAATTAATTCTAAAGGAGAATTATATTAGTTTCTAAATAAATTTCGTCTCTTTAAGACTCTTAATCTATTACTATTTAATTCCTACTATATTATCTCTATTTATAAGAGTCCTATAACTATTTAATTTCTATTATATTATCTCTATTTATTATACATAAAGTATTATAGAATATTATTCGATTAGTAAATTATTAGTCTAGCTAAAATAATAAATTATTACTTTTTCTAACTTTTATCTTATATCTAATATTATTATATAATATAAAATAAAACCTCTAAATATTATTTATCTAGCCTTAATAAATAACTTATATTATTTTTTAATAAAATTTATTTTAAACTATATTTATTATTCTTATATTTAATTTTTCTTAAAATTAAATTTATTACTTTTATTAAATTAATATTTATTAGTTTAATTATAAATAATTTATTTATAATTCGTAGAGTTAATTATTAATATAAATAAAAGAAGTAGAGTATAAAATATATATTATTATTTTACTCGGAATTAATTAGGGATAAAACGGAGTTTATAAAATAAATAAATATATATAATTTTAAGAAAATATTAATATAAATCTAAAAAATATATATAACCGCGCGGTAGATAATAAAGATAAAGATAAATAATATTTTAGAATAATTATAATTATCGGTTATTAATTAATAAAAAGAAGAAATATATTATTAATAAATAAACATTTTTAACCGATAAGGTTTTTTTAATTATTAATAAATATTATTTATAATCTTATTGAGAAAGTATTTACGGAATTATTATATTAATAAAATAATTTTTATTAAAGTGAATATATAAATTAATAAATAAATTAAATAATAAAATATTTTATTAAAATAAATATAGAAATTAATTAATTAATCTCTAAACTTAATAAATTATTAATAATATAAGAATAATTAAATAATATAATAAGAAAATATAAATAATTGAAGATAATATAAATAAGTAATTATAATAATTATAATATTTAGAAAGTATTAATTTATTATTATTAATTAATTATAATTTAATATTAATTATCTTTATATATAATTTTATTTTCGTATTATTTTAATATATTACTTTTATATTTATATATTAATAATCTTTTATATATTATTATTTATATAATAATTATATAATAAAATATATTAAAGAATAGTAATTAATAATATAATATTAAATAATATTATTAATTTCTTTATAAAAATAATAATTATTTAATTAATAAAGTTAGCGAGTAAATATTTAATAAAAAAGAAATTATTATAAAATAATTTTTAATAAGATTATTATTATAGATATTTATTAAGAAAACGAATTAAATTTTATTATTAACTTTATCGAGACTAGAGTAATATTAAGATTTTAATATATTAAAACTAAATTCTTTATAGAATAATAAATATCTTTTATATTATATATTATAATATTAACTCTCTATTAAATATTTTCCATATTAATACTAATATAGTATAATTATATTAATTATAAATAATAAATTAACTCCTAAAACGATTAATATACTCTCTATTAATTATTATATTTAAAATATTTTACTCTATATCGATAACGAGCTCTATTTATATTATATATAAATAGTATTATTATACTATATTTTATTATCTTAAATAAATAATTCTAAACTTTTTATTAAAATATTAAATTAATTAATTTAATACCCTCTTTATTTAAGATATTTATAATAAATATTATTTATCTTAATAAATTACTATTAAATAAATATCTAATTTAATTAATATATTATTAATTATATTTTATATATTTCTGTTATTAATAAATAGTATTAGGTTTTTAATATTACTTTTATACTATTCTCTTAATATTATTACTTTTAGTTTTTATAATTAATTATTATTCTAATTATAATTTTAAAAAAAACTTAATTAAACTTTATTATAATTAATCTTATTTATTATTTATAAGAATTCTTATTATTTAATAAAAAAATATATTTTAAAATAAATAAAAGTTATATTTAATATTAAACGAGTAATTATTTAAATAATTATAATTTTTCTTAATTCGTTTATAAAATACCTTTTTAATATTCGTTATAAAAAGATTAAGAAGTAAAGTAATTTAATAATAATTTTTAAAAATATATTAAATTTAAATAATTTATTATATAATTACTTTAGGTTAAAAATAAAATATTTAAAATATTATTTATTAATATTCTTTAGAGGAATATTAAGGAACTAAAATAATATTTATAATTTTTTTTTTTTTAGAAAATAAATTTAAAAATATAAAAATTATAACTCCTTCTAAATTTAAAAAGATTATTATAAATTCCGAATAAATAATATAATTTATAGAAATTATAATAAAATAAATCCTTATTATTAAATTAATAATTAGAATAAAGAAAGATTTAATAAAACTTTAAAATTTATTAAAAAGAAATAATTTAATTAATTAAAATAATATTAATATTAAAATAAATACCTAGAATAAATTTAAAAATAAAAAGACTAAATTCTTCGATTTTAAAATTAATAAAAAGGATAATTTATTTATTCTAGAAAGATATATTATATATAAGAATATTTTCAACGTTAAGAATCACGTTAATAATATAATTAAATAATATAATTAAAAGGAAATATAAAAGTTTTATTTTTATATTTTAAAGAAATAATCTCTAAATAATTCTCGAATAAATCTAAATCTAAATATTAATATTAAAATATTAATATGTATTTTTATTAACTTTAAATAAATAAATCGTTTTAGTAATTAATTTAAAATAAAGATATTAGAAATTCTATATAAATTTTATTTTAATAAATATATTTATATTTAAATATATATTAATAAAATACCTAGATAATTTAGAAAATAAATATCTAATTTAATTAAAGCTACCGATATTTTTAATAAATATTAATAAATATTTATAGTCTATATTTATATTAGTTTTAATTTTTTAATTTTTTATTAATTCGCTTAATCTAATATCTTATTAAATAAATTCTATAACTTATTTAATATTAAAGAAAAAGTCTAGTTAAGAATAATATAAAATAATTAAATAATTAAATTTTTATTATCTTTTAAATTAATTTTATTATAATAAAGTTAATAAAATTATTAATAATTTAATTAATTTCGATTATAATAAAATTAATTATATTAAATTACTTTTTATTAATCCCGTTTATTAAAATATATTAAATACTCTTTAAATATAATAGTAACTTTACTAAATTTAACTACTATTTATTTAATTATAATTTATTAATAATAATATTAAGTATGTATTTTTTCCTTTTAAAAATAGAAATTATATTAATTATTAATCGCGCTAAAATAACCGTAGGCCTATAATTAATAATTTTGATTTTAATTATTTCGGGTAATAATATTTACTCCTTAAATATATTATTATTTATTATAAAATTAAAGTATAAAAGAATTATTCTTAAGAAAATAATATTATAAATTTATTAATAAAAGAGTAATATATATTTAATATTAATTATATTAACGATTAAGACTAGGATTAATAATAAAATAATATTTATAATAAATAAAACGAGATATATAATTTCTAGGTAGTTATTAATAAATTTAATTATTTAATTTATTTTAATATCGTATTTATAAAGAAGATTTTTAATTTAGAAATATATTATATATTTATTTTAAGAGTCGAGAATAAAGTGAAAATATTAATAAAGAGATTTATTCTAAATATTTAATAATAAATATTATTTAAGAGAACTAGGAGTCTTTAATAATTAATAATAATATAAAAATCTATTATTAAATTAAAACGAATAACGAATTATTAAAGTAGAAATTATTTATTAGAAATTAAATTACGAGTCTTCTAAAAATATAGGAATAAAATAAAGATTTAGAAAATATTAATATATTAATATTTTAATTAATTTAAGTTTTAAAATTATAAAAAAATTATAAAAAAATTATTTATAAAATAATTATTATTAATTATAAATTTATAATATATTTCTTTCTAAAAACTAGAATCCGTATAATAATAATCTTATTTTAAATTATTAATATTAATATTATTATTATATTATTTTTTAATATATCGTTACCTCTTTATATTTCTTTAAGAGAAATAAAGATAATAATAAAATAATAATCGAAAATATCTTTAAATAAATTTAGATTAATAATAATTTTAAAATAAATATATTAATTAATATATTAATTTCTTATTAAATTATTTATAATAATAATTATAATATAGAGTATTTTATCGTCGTTTATTTAAAAGATATAAATATAAACCGGCTAGTATATACTACGAAAATAAAAGTTATTCTTTTATAAATAATTATAATTATTAAGATTTAAAATCTAATTTATTAAAATAGGATTGTTTCTTCGAATTAATAAATATTAATATATATATTTTTATTAGAATTTTAAACGACGAGATAAAATCGGTATTTATATTAAAAATAAAATAAATATATATATTAAAATATTTAAGAATATAAAGTTAGGCTATATAATCGAGGTTTAATTTAATAATTACGATATTCGTAAACTCGTTATATAAAGAAATATTTATTAAAAATATATTTAATAACGCGGTTATTATAAATATTAATTTATTATTTTTAAAGTTATTTTTAAAGAGGTAAAAGGTAAAATATTTAATAAATTCTTAATTTAGAATTTTATTAATAAAGATAATTATATTTATAAAAAGGAATATCCTTCTAAATAATAATATTATTTATAATATATAACCGGAGTTAATAAAGATTATTAATTAATTTTCTATATTTTTAATAAAAGAAGGCTTCGTTAATATTCTAAAAAACGAATTATTAAGCCATAGTGCCTAGGGTGTTTATAGTAATGTGAAAGTAAATATGAAGCCTTAGTGGGAAAAATAATCTCTATATTTAAATAATAGAATTAATCTCTAAAGAGTTAGAGCGAGGGCTCCGAGCCTCCTATTTCTAAAGGGGTTCCGGAGTACCGGAAATTATAATATAATACTATAATATAAATGGCGTAACTACACCGTATACTCCCTATATAGGATTTATATACTATACTCGGTAGCTACTATAAAGCTAGTCTTAGTATAGTATAATAATTACCTCCCCTTCTAGGGGTTTCGCCCTCGAAACTATAAATATTAATTTAACGTTTTAATACTCCGACGAAGGAGTGTAATATAGGAGAATCTAAATTAAATAGGGTGTACGCGTAACGCCTACGCCTCCTATCTAATTTTATTAATCTTTTATCTTTATAATAATAATATATTAAGAAAAACCTTTAAACCTAGTAAGAAAAAGGGAGGGAAATAAATTATATTTTAAAGTTTAATAATACGTCGCGTATAGTTCGTAATCGGCGTAGTTATATAGTTATAGATTATACTAGGTATTTAATAAAAACCTTTAAACCTAAAGAGAAAAATAAGGGAAAGAATATTATAATTACTATCGAAAACTATAAGCCTTTATTACTAGTAGGGCTTTAACGATATCGGCGGTAGAGTAAATTATTCTATTTTATTATTTAGGAAGGACTCTAGTTATAGGAGTAAATACGTATAAATAATAATCTTAACGTAGGTACAAAGCCTTCGCCGACCTTCTAACTTTTCTTCTTTTATAATATCCTACTATCTTTTATATATATAAACTCTTATATATTACTATTAATAACTATACTATATTTAGACTTTTATTAATTTATAATAATCTCGGCCGTATCTTTAAGCTCTTTTTCTAAGGTCGTAAATATTATATATATATTCCGTAGGTAAGGCTAGAGTTAATATATTATAATTTAAATAAGTTTTTCTTTTCTTCTTTTAAATTCTTTCTTTAAACTTATAATTATTAAAATAAATAAATAGTTTATTCTATCTTTAAATAAGGTATTTATTTATATTTTAAAAGAATTAATATTATCGTGATATTTATTTTATTTTTAAACTATTAATTCTATACCTTACCTTATTAGCGATACGTATATAACTAAATTACTTTAATATTTAATATATTAGTTTAATCTCTACGGTATACGATATTAATAATAATATTTAGATATTTAATACGTCTTTAACTCTCGCTCCCCGTAAAATAACTACCCGCTCTACTTTTACCCCGCCTTTATTTATATTTTTATACCTCCGTTACTCTAAGCGGATAAACCTAAATAACTACGTCCTATATAATAAAATACTATATATAAAGTATATTTATTACGTAAAGAATAAGTATTTATATAATCCTATATATCGCTTATATTCTAAAACCGAATTATATTAATATATCTAGATTCTGTCTAAATTTTATACTTTTATAAATTTTCTTCTTAATTATTTAAAACGTTAAGGCCTTAACGAGCGTTTTCGCGAGTAGGTCGTTAAATATATAAAAGATATCGTAGCCTTCCTTCGGGAGATTAAATTTAAAAACGGCGATATTAAAAAAGGGAAGGATATATTATAATTAATATCTCGGCTTATTATTAACGTCGAGGGTATAGATAATATCTTTCGTACTCTAGTAAATTAATATAATTTAGATATAATTCGTATATTAATAGTTCTTTAGGGAGGGATTACTACCCGGGATATAAATACGCCTTAAAGTAGGACTATATAATATTAATTTAATAATTTTCTTGAATCGACGGACGAAGATAAAGCCGACGATAAAGACGAGGACGATACTTGTACGCGGCGTATACGAGACGCCTCCGAATACGATTCTTCTCCCGGCTTTAATCCCGCTACCGATTAATTTAATATACTTATTATTAATAATCTCGATACTATCGATTTTATTTTATTCTTTAACGATATATAAAAAGTTATAACGTCTAGTCGTAAAGCTCTTTTAGTTAAGGATAATATAAAGCCTCGCTCTTAATACGGCGGTATAAAGGATACGAGTCGTTATATTTTAAATAAATTAATATCTTCTCGCGAGGCTTCTAAAGAAGAAGTTAAAGATAAAGTTAATAATTCTAATCTTAGTTCTATTTTTATCTTTCGTTTTTTAGTTTAATTTCTCGGCCCCGGTTTTATTTATAAATAACCGAGTCTTAATATTAAGAAAGCTGGCCGTTATAAATATAAACCTACCCGTAAGCGCCCTACTAGCCGTAAAGATACGTCTCGCTCGAAGTCTATTAGTAAGAAATAACTAGTAATAATTAATAATTAATAACGTTTTCTTTTCCTACTCTTTACTTTCTATACCTTTTTTATTTTCGTATTCTTTTCGAATACTTTTTATAGTTCTAGCGCGTTATCTAAAGTATTTATATTAATTTATTTATTAAAGGTCTTTAATTATCCTAGTTATTTTATAAAGTAAAGTACCTCGCTCTTTACTTTCTTCTTTTTTAATACCCTTTTTATTTCCTATTCGTTTATATTATTTATTAATTCCGGTAGAGGTATATTAAGAATCGAAATATCGCTCTATTATTAATAATACGACTTTAGAAGCGATATATAGAAAATATTATAAATATAATAACTAGTTAATAATCCTAGGCGGTACACTTATATTCCGACGGTATCCAAAATCTTAAATAGTTTAATTACTTTATAAAAGAGCTTCTTATTTAATTATTTTTATATTAAGTTTTTAGTTAATAATAATATAAGGTTATTTATATTAAATAATTTCGGTTTATATCTTTTATTATAATTACGCTTTTACGCTTCGACCGTAATAATCTACGCTTTTATTAAATACTCTTTTAAAGTATTTAATTTTTTAATTCTTTTTTATACCGACGATATTTCTCCCCCGTACGTCTCGCCCTCGCGTCGGTAAAACGAAAAGTGTCTCGATCGTGGCTTAGGGCGCTCGACGGGCGCCCCGGGAGCCTTAAACGCGACATTTATCTACCGACTCGATAGGCGCCCGAGGTATACAGCCAAGGGGCCTAGGGCCACTCGAGCGTATACCGAGCAAGCCTAAAACCGCCACTAACGGGCACTAAATTAGGGGTGCGCCACCAACTTTGGACCCCCGTCCATGGCCCCTGTTCATGGTCATGGCCCTATTCCATTCATGGCCATGGCCCCATTCCATTCATGGCCATGGCGTATTCCATGGTCCTGTCGCTATCGCTACCCCCTAACTATCACTGTCGCACCCATAAACCCCTGACGTATGCCCTGGCGTATGGCCTACGCATTACCCCCGCGAGGATTTCGCCTGAATCGATCGATTCCGGGGATCAAAACTTACTGGCGTTAAGGGTGGTTCCGGGGGGTCGCTACCGTCGATAGGGGCGATTATAGAACATCAAAATTTTAGGTAGTAAATTACGTAATTTTCTAAGGCCAGGGCCCCTGAAGCTCCGGGTTTAAATTACGCTCGTTAGGAGCCCGACGCGTATCTTATAGCGGCCTCGGGCGCCCGTCGAGCGCCCGTCGAGCGATTTAACGCTCGAAGGGTACTCGGCGGGCGCTCGACGGGCGCTCGGGGCCGTT
>JAABUK010002390.1_pt1 | contig 33736 bp, 47 predicted proteins | sample 5559141 | NCBI WGS metagenome assembly JAABUK01 (sample SAMN10711869, study PRJNA513367) | rock metagenome | isolation source: Antarctica rocks | place: Antarctica: Victoria Land, Pudding Butte nord | collected 2016-01-03 | reverse complement strand
GATCGCCCATGTCATTTTCCCTCCCTTATTGTCCTACTTTCCCCCTTCTCATCAACGGAAAATCGTCTCCAATTTTTCCATCACCTTGCCCGAAACTCCACCTCTGACACCTCCAAGCGGGATGAGCTCGCGCAAATCTTCCTCCAATCCTCAGCACATCTCCCACGATCACTCCGTCGATACTAGAAGTCATTTTTACTCCAGCGGAACCCCTTCAGGCGGCATGTCCCCTCAATCCCCTTCGTCACCACTCTCCCTCCCCCCACTGCTTCCCGATGACGCAGACGATGGTCTCTCTCCTGCTGGCTCCTTCATCGTCTTCACTCCCGTCTCGACGAGTCCTGTCGGCCCTAGAAATCAGATCGCGTCCGATCACTGCGTCCTCGCTTCCATGGCGCAGATGCCTACGCCGACTTTCGGTAGCCCTGGCGACGAGTACGGTCAACGGCACAGCTTCCCTCTACTCCCACCGCACCATCCTTTGAGGAAGAAGTTGTCCGCTGTATTCGATCGGGAAGGCGCGTCTCCGCCTCACACAACCAAGGGGCATCCTTTGGAATCGAAAACGCACTTTCCTTTCAGCGCCAAGGTGGGTCTCTTGGTTTTCAAACTGTACGCTGCTGACATCCCCAGGCGAGGATGCTCACCATCACCAATCCTTACCACGGCTCCAAGCAGTCATACCCCAACACCCTCGCTTACCTCCTCCGTGTCCCTCGTCGACTCCGCCCCGTCTTCCTCATCGGTTTCTGCTTCATTTCCTTCGCTCTCGTCCTCGTCAACAACTCCATGTCCAGGTCGAGCCAAATGGACTCCATCCTCAAGCAGCAGCGTCAGATGCACTCGCGTCGCTTCATCCCCATCGACGGTCTTCTCGGTATCAATGACCGAAGAAATCAGGCCCTGATGGGATCTGGTGCTAAGGCTCGTGAGGCCGAATCCGCCGTCCAATCTGCCTGGTCCCCGCCTTCAAACGTTGAGACACTCGCTTTTGCCAGTACTCAAGATGAGTTCGCCGCGCTCATCTCTGTGCGTGGACCTCTTCTCACTAGGAGCGATTGCTGACATGCGCAGTTCATCACCTCCACCACCGCCAACGTGCTCCCTTCCCTCGACCCCTCTGTCCCTCTCGAACCATCCCTCGTTCTCGACTTTGACCCTTCTCGCCCGTCCGCTCGGGATGATCTTGACCTGCTCGTCACTGAGATCAGCACGATCTTCCCCGTCGTCCTCATGGGCAAGATGCGCGACCCTTGGCTCCGAGAGGTCAAGAAGATGCTCGCCGAGTTCAAGATTACGCCTCCTCCCCTTGTCATCGACGTCGACCAACGGCGCGATCACGCTACGTTCATCCCACTCATCGCTCGCCTCCTCGGCACCACGGAGCTGCCTCAGCTGCTGCTCCAAGGAAAGTCGCTAGGCTCCTACCACGACGTTCTCGCTCTCCGCGACGCAGGCACGGCCCGCTCAACCATCGAAGCGTCGGGCGTTGTATCGATGCGCGATGCGAAGAAGAAGAAGAAGGGTGTCAAGGAGAGGGAGAGGATCGAGAACGAGCGTATCCTCGGGCCGGCGCCGATCGTAGATGCGACCTAGGGACTTTTTTTGGGGCTGTGATGACTTTCGTTGCGGAGCTATGGTAGCGGCGATAGTTTATGCATGGCCAATTTCATAACTCTAGGCTACGTCATGCCGTAAGTCACGATGCACTTGTGCGACCCTTCACTGATCCTGGGAGCTGATGGCAACTGACGGTATCGTGGCTCTCAAGCTGTCAAGTCGACCAAGATGATCTAGGGGCTGGCTGCATTTGCATGCTCCGCCGACACTTGCCAATATGCCGTTCTGTACTTCTTTCTACCAAGCCGCCTCGACCACGAGATCAGGGCTCTCGATTCGCAGCGAGAGAGGGCAACTAGCAGAAGCATGCTGAACTGGACCTGACCGCCCACCTCGCTTGGACGTCCCGGGTTCAATGGGTAGCTGGAGCACTTACCATATCAGTGGGTGATGTTGGCTGATGACTCTTTGGCTCCACCCTGGACCCGCACTCTCTCAAATAGATGTTGGGCAGGCCTGAGGCCTTTGGCTAATGCTGATGCTCGAGGTTCTGTCAACGACAACGATCGAGGTTATTGAGAAGTGCGAGACAGTGCGAAATGGTAATATGCTGCCGCGCTTTACCGCTTGAAGAGCAGGGTGCAGGACACTCAGGACCGGATCACCAGCTTGCACGAGCCTGACAAAGAAATTTAAGCCATCTGCACTGGCTCGTGAAACTCTAAAGCGGCGCACGGAGACACCTCGAGCGTTCGCACCAACAGAATTCACACGGTTGCCTTGCCGCCATTACCATATTCTAGGTCGCCACGATCTTTGCCCATTCTGCGTTGGGAACCATTTTCTACTCCAGTTCCCCTTCTCAAGCAAAGTATCGACCTCTCCCCTGATCGTCTTCCACCTACTTGTTTTCTCTTCCTCCGTCATCTCCCAGATTGGTTTGGTTTCGGTTCTCCCTACCACGTCGTTTCTGTCAACGGCATAAGCGGTCAGAGCAAATATCGTATCCTCGTCACTTTGGTTGTCTTTTCGCCACCACCCATAGAAGCTCGATGGTCTTTTGCATTGCCCTAAACGAGGCGGTCATTAGCGGATGAACCCATTCGATCGGACCTCGACCACGTACAAGTGTTGGTGAGATCAGTGTACAGAGCTTTCCCCATCACTTTGCGATTCTGTATCTCAGTCGGATCCTTCAGCCAACCACCGAGGCATGCAAAGGTGTCCCACTTGCTGTCATCGTTCGCCTTGCCTGATGGTCGGGTGTTCCCGATCGTCATGGGAATCATGTCCGGGTTTTGATGATAGTACTCGTCGATCGCCATTCCTGGTCTTGTCCGACAGAAACTGCTTGCTGTCACCTCTGGTCGTGACGTAAACCTACGGGAATCAAAAAAGGGGTAAGCGTCGGGTCTGGAGAGTCAGAGTCTGCCCTCACCTGGAAGTCAGCTGGCTCAAGAAGTTGCGCGACATCTTATCGCCATCATGTCCAAGATCCTCAAAGTCAATCACAAGTCTTGCTTCCTCATTGAGAAACTCTACCGGGACTAGAGACCAGTCAGCTGGCGATACGCAAGACATGAAAGCCTCCAACCTTGGCCGTTTGTCGTCTCCTTCATCTGCCGAGCCCTGTCAATACATCGGTTGAAACGATTGATCTTGTCAGGCCCTTTCAATCTCCCATCCACAGAAGCCCACTCTGACGGTAACTTCGTCCTGATCTCCTCGGCCGCCAGATGGTCTAGAGAAAACCGAGAGCCGAAATGCTGGCCGTAGTAGTCTGCGACCGCTTGCCTACAGACCCAGTGAGACTGTCAGCAATCTCTAAGGTCATTGCCGCTCGCTCACCGTCTCCGAGTCGCAGCTTCGCCAAATCGCCGCTCTTCATCTGCCGTCGTATCCGTGGCTTGATCTGGATTGGTATCCAATCGAACGGTACCAACACTCGAACGGGTGGGATTGAATTCATTCTGGTCAGGGAAGGATTGGGACAAGTCTAACGGGTCCTGGGTGGTACGGATTTGGTCCGGATCGGTGTCCACCTCATCGGAAGTGACACTTTCAAGGCCTGGGCTGGAGTTTCGTTGGTCGGGCAAGGATTGGAAGGATTCCACCGGGTTTTGGTCCGGCCGCGTTTCATATGGATCGGTCTCCATTTGACTGAAGTTAGGCTCCGAAAGATTGGGGCTGGAGTCCTTCTGGCCAAACAAGGAAGGGAAGGATTCCTCCATGTCCCGTGCAGTCTGTTTCTGGGATGGAGAGGGGCGAGCCTGATTTGAGGAAGTTGGGTTTGTGTCATACTGAGAGGGAGAAGAGGGCCGTGTTGGATCCATATACCTCCGGTCATCTTTTGCTGGATCAGAAAAGTCAGGACTGGAAAGTACTGGAAGGGTGTCTTGCAACTCACCGAGTGGGTATCCGTTCCGTGTCACAGTGATCTTCAACCCGATATTCCCTTCCCCAGCTTCCCCGTCTCTTGGGGAGAAGTCATAGACATGCCCCGCTTGGAGCGCTGCAACGCCTCGGACAGTGATCTGGGCTTTGTTATCATTCTCACCATACTGGACAGAAACGTCTCCACTCCATCCCCCATGGCTGGAGTTGGTCCTGTCTGTGTCTTTTGAGAATCCTGGTCTGAGAAATGAGGGACCTCCCTGAGCACTGTATAAGGGAGGCTGTGAATCCATTCTTGAGCAATCTTGCATATTTGCACCATTATTTGAGGGATAGTAAGAAGCTATACCCTAAGGTCAACAGTGTTGATATCTTGGACTTACCTGGACGGTTGCTGTATGGGTTGCTCTGCGTGGGAAGGGTCATGTTTGGGTGGTACCCACTGTAGGAGGGATAGCAAATAGGCCCAAAATTTGTTGCTGCTGACTGAGGCAGAGTTGTTGTGTATGGTGATTGTTGTTGTCCTCTATGGCCAAATGGACCTGGCATTGAGGGTGAAGACACATTTCCACCCGTCCTTGCTATATTGGTGTCATTTGTAAATCTGACACTCTTTGCTACCATGCTTGGTTCTATACAAAGCAGAAGTCCTGGCAAGCAATGAGCTGTAAAACAAGGAAGGGGTGGATTTTGGAGATAGTATTTCAAAGATACAGAATCAATATATGGTGTTGATTGAAGGACATTGGATCTATCAGGAAGAAAGCTGATGAGGTACAAGTAGCAAACCTGCTCATGGTATGCTGCTTGACCATTCTGAGGGTTCGAAGTTGTGAAAGGAAGTGTACATGAAGGAGAATCAAGGTCAGACATGTGGCAGCTGCAGAGCAACTTCTCTGGCAGGTTCTGGAGTCTTCCACAGGATACAGTCAGGATGTCAGATTATGGCAGTTCCAGACCCTGGTCTTGTATGAAACATGGTGACAATGTGATGAAATGGATAGAACAAGCAAGATAAGGCAAAATTGATGTGGTGGAGCTGTTCATCTCCTTGACAGGAAACCTACCAGAATAGACTCCAGTATGACTGAGCTCCCTTCAAAATCCAGGTAGATTCACCCCAAACTGTGAGGTCTGGCTGGACCTGTTGAAGGGATATTGGTGAGCTCTGCTCAGACTTCAAGATGTTGAAGAAAGGTCATATCATGCAGAGAAACATAAATAGAAGAGACTTTATCACGTAAATTGTGGCAACCTTGAACCTGTCTTGAACCATTTCTTCCGTATGCTCTTCTCTCTCAAGGATGTGCCCAGCTGCGAGGTGACATCTGTCTCCCGCATATTCCTTTGATCCTCACTTATTAGCCTTGTCCCCTGCCTTTCTTCCCAGATATCATCCTGGTCAAGATAGTATGTGCTCAAGGCAAATGCAATGGGTGCATTGCTGGGTTTGATGTCATCTGCAACACATAGTCAGCCAAAGAGTGTTGGGGCCCTGCATGACTCACATGCGGCAGTGAGCTCTTCCCATTTGTCCAAGGCATTGGTTTTCCGGGATTCAATAAGGTCTGAATCTAAAATATTCCCATCAAGGGTTGCCCAGTTTTGCAACGCTTCCTCAGATATATTGCATTGACCATCTGTGACATTCCTAGCTGGCCGGAGAGTGCTTGCCCTAGGTTGAAGGAGATCGGGGTATCGATCAAAGAATTTGCTGACTGTCATTGGGGAGCCTTTCCTGGTACATCATATAGATAAGCCTCTTGAGTTGTATAAGACTACAGAGAAAGACTCACTCGGATTTGATAGCTCACAGCACGAGGCCTGGCCTCATCACAGCAGCTCCTTCCGTCGCTGCCTCTTGATCTCTCACCCTGCCCCTAGCCGGCCGGATCCTTCCAGGCTAGTAAACGTCGACCAATTTGTCATGTCGGGGACGTGACTCCTATATAGTTGGAGGAATATCCCGTGGTCGGGACTTCCTATTGATGCTTTTTAGCTTTGCGGTTAGTGTGACCAACTACGCCTTTCCGTACATGACACGATTCCACAAGTCGACAGGCTACTCTCTTCATTTGTAAACAGGGCTTGTGAAACATCACCTTCATCATTCAGAGGCCTTCCAAGGACAGGTCATGACATGTTGCAAATCGCCGGCAGGTCAAGAGATACGAGCTGCTTATCTGCGGGAATCCTGAATATGACGTAGTGAGCGGCATCTGCCGCGATAAGCCCCGGTTCATCACAAAGTTTTGACGACGCGGTGAAAAAAGCAGCTGAACATGAGCCCGACAAGGATATTCACATCGATGGGCGGTAACAATAATGAGAAGGAATCCAAGGTGAATGAAGGAGTGGTGACTAGTGTTCAACCGACGAAGCACGTCACCAAATACGCCGAGGCGTACGGAAATCCCGCGGAGCTGCTTGCGGTCAAGATCGATCCTGTCGAGGAGAGGTCTTTGAGAAGGGCGCTCGATTGGCAGGTGGGACCGATAGTGATGATCCTCTAGTACGTCTGAGGACCGGCCTTCAGCCTTGGTGATGTGCTGATCTGATGTCAGCTTCATCGCAGTATGTCTGTCTCGCTATGCCAGTCCATAGACGATAGCTGATGATAGCGAAAGTTCCTGGACCGAAGCAACCTCAGCAATGCATATGTGGGAGGGTACCGTTCTTTCATACTCATGCCAGACGCTTCACTGACCCTTTCCCAGTATGGGCAAAGACCTTCACTTCCCCAAAGACGGCCTATCGGTCTGCACCTCAATTTTCTACGCCTGTCAGTACCTCCCGTCTCTCAACTTCATCAGTTCACTTCCCCTTTTTCAGCTTACGTCGCGCTCGAGACTCCTTCGACCACATTCCTCCGAACCCTTCGACCTTCCCGATTCATACCGGGAGCGACAATCCTTTGGGGCGCTGTCGTCGTCGGTTCCGGTTTCTCGAGGAACTACGCCACTCAGGTGGCGGTCCGTGTGCTCTTAGGCGCCATGGAATCGGCTCTCAGCCCGTGTCTCTTCCTGTGGATGACCACGTTCTACAAACGCAGCGAGATGGTCAGTCGGAGCAGTTATCTGTACGTGGCTGCACCGTTGAGTGGTATCTTCGGAGGCCTGGTGGTGAGTTCGCCATGAACGGTATTTTGCCTCAGATCTGATGGAGCGCGTAGGCGACCGGCTTTCTGAAGATGAACGGCACTCACGGGATGGCCGGGTGGCGGTGGATCTACATTTGCGAAGGTGCCATCACTATAGGCATTGGGTTCATTGTGGCTCTAGTAATGCCCGACACTTATCATCACTCCCGCTTCCTCACCCATCGACAGAAGTACTTGATGGCAGCGAGAGAGGCTCAGGCGGCGGAGTACAATTGGGATGATGGATTCTCATGGGCGGAGGTGAGGAAGGCCTTGAAGGATCCGATGGTACATGTTTGCGCTTTCGCTCAGCTCGTGAGTCATCCCATCTTTGGCTCAGGGACATGCTGATCGTGCGCTAGGGGATCGATACATGCTTGTATGCATATGCGAGTGGTCTCTCCGCTGGCCGCGATCATGCTGATATGTGGCAGTCGACTTTCCTCGTCGTCATCATCAACCAGCTCGGCTACAGCTCGATTGCATCTCAAGGTCTCACAGCTCCAGCTTACGCTCGTGAGTGGAATATAGGGATGTCCCGCACGCTCACGTCATTGACAGTCGCCGCTTTATGCTACATCATCGGCGCCGTGATGGCAGACAGGAAAAACGTGGGACGCAATCTCCTTCAGCCTGATGATCGTCCCGCTGAACGATTTCTCCTAAGTCGCGTTATTGGGTCGCACTCCCAATGATGTTGCTTAGTTGCGTTGGCTTCGCGATCCTTCTCGGTGTCAAGAACAGTGTAGGCGGATCCCTAGCAGGCGCATTCATCGCTGGAATGGGGATTTACCTGGCTGTGGGAATCGGGATCACCTGGCTTAATATGTTAGCCTCCGAAATTCCGGTCACCTTCCTAGCTTACAAGATGCCCAGTAACGTTGCGGGATATCGCAAACGCTCTGCCGCAGCCGGCTGGCAGCAGACTATTGGAAATTGCGGCGGAATGTGCGTCATGGTCTCACCCGTTTCAGCTTAGCTGAGAAGGCTTGCAGTATCGCCGGTCAGATCTACCGTACCGAGGATGTACCTCGCTACGTGCTTGGAAATGCCTTCTCCCTCGGTTGTATGCTACTCGCTGCGATGGTCTTCACCGTCGAATACACCGTGTGGAAGAGCCGGAACTTGGCGAGGGACCGAATGACTGAAGAGGAAAAGGCGGAGCAGGACGCGAAAGGCGTTACAGGGGACCATCATCACGCGTTCAGATATGCTTTATGATATGGAACCGCCTATCCATCCCCCCTCGTTGGGTAGATGAACTTGTGACATGCCGACTGAGTGCGAGGAACCTATTCATGGGTCCTTTGACTGAAATCAACGGAGATGAGCGATTTATCAGCTCGCCATGGTTATAAGTAGGACATGTGAAGCAACGATTGGGTTGTCACTTCACTGCTGCAGCAGAGACCAAGAGGGCGATTCGACGCGTTGCAGAGCCTGGAACCGATCTTTGGAAATCAGGGCTCTGTCCGCCCCTATCACTGGAAAGGGCCACAGGAGACGATGACCGTCAGTTGGACCGATTGAATCGGAATACCCCGTCTCGAAATCCCCTGATCTTGCAGTCGGTCCTCTGTCCGGCAGACGCCGGCCAACGTCTGTGAGAGTAGCGGTTATGACCTTTTGTGGCTGGCGTGACGCTTCCCGAGCGTCCTCCACTTTGATCACAGCTCTTACTAAAACCTGATTCGATTCATCTCATCATGGCTAGGGACGCCCGATTCGCTTTCTGTCGGCAAAGCCTCGAATTTCTGATCCGCCTACAAACATCTATCCGAGCGCCGTAAAACATCGTGACCTCCGCCAAACCCTTTCCCGGTGCCCAGTCCGTGCGCTTAGCATGACGAGAAAACACTTTTCGAGGCACCACCCCCGGCCACTGTCCATCTCACGTTCAGGCCAACTTGCTCATCCTCCCCAGCCGATTTGCCGAGCATTTTCGAGGTCTATGCAGACGGGACCCTGTGTCTTGCCCATTATTGGGAGAGAATGTGGCGCCCGGAGATCCGAGGATCGAGGATGGTCTGGCAAAGGATGGGGATGTGAGGACAGACGCTCCGGGATATAGCGTGTGAGCGGACGAGGAAAGGGATGCAAACAGAGCAACAGCTGATGATAAGTTCAGGTGTAGGGATGGATAATTTCTGGGCTGAAGATAGCGTCGCCTTCCTCAGCGTGTGTACGGCATTGTATCCTGTATGGGCACGACTGATGAAGGCATAGTCGGCTGTTCCTTTTCTTTCGAGCAAGCGCTAATCCAAGCCAACCTCACACCACGACACCTCGACCTCGGGTCTACCGTACCCATGTACAAAACCTCGTTCCCCCTGTGTCCCAGCGGAAGGCCGTCTTTACCAATACCGATAGAATTCCTGACTTGAAAATCGCCGCAGACTTCGGTGGAAACATGGTCGTCTCGATGCGACCCTCTCAGCCCGGCCTGATCGAGCGAGTCCGAGACATCACTCGACCATTCCACAAAGTCCACGGCGAGTCCGTAGCTTGGGTGAGGAGTCCTCTCTCATCTTGTGTCTTACCCATCTTGAACTGACGGCAGGGATCGGATGCGGCGGCCCAGCTTGGAATTCCAGACCTAAACAAACACGACTTCGGTGACCTTAGACGTCGGCTAGGTCAAATTCGCATACACGAAGGTCGGGCTGTACTCCAGATCTTTCGCCGCTCAAACTCGAATCTGAAAAAGCGGATATGCATTTGTATACAGTGGAGGTCAAATCTGATAAGTAGCCAGGCTCGAAGGGGGAAATGGGCGTGAAGTTCGGTGAAAGTCCGTGCAGGGAGGTGCCGCAGTGATATGGTAAATACAATGTTGACTACTTCCAGAACCCCTCTCCTTAGTCTGCGCCTAGCTCGACCTTCAGATTGGCAATCGCCTGTTCGAGCGAAGGCGGTTCGTGGTGTACAGATTGTTTCGGCGCACCACCATGGCCTGAAGCAGCGGCGGCGGCTTCGCGTGCTTCTCGTTCCGCCCGTCTTCGTCGAGCGGAAGGGAAGTCTGGAGCAGGAAGGTTGAAGAATACCCAGGGCTGATTCAATCAGCTGGGAATAAGCGGCAAGCGGCTATCTTACTGGAACGCAAGCAGCAACGGCTCGACGCATCCCGATGGTAAGACATTGCAGACCGATTTGATATGCAGCTGCTCATTTCAGCGGCGTCTTAGCTGAAAGCTCACCGTTCATCCAGCCGAAGCCCTCCCTCGGTACGTATCGGAAGTCGGTACCTTGATTGCCGCTGACTGTTAACTCACATACAGTTGCTCACTCACTATTCAGCGTCCACCATGTGACTCAACTCTACCGCGTCGAACTTCTCGGGCACAATGCCGTTAAAGTCAACGAACGACAGAGTCATCCTGATATCAGCCGAGTCTTGAAGCGTCGGCTTACATGTAGACCCAACGGTAGGCGAGCCGAGCGGAATCATCCAGGAATCCATAGCGCTCAAGGCCGACCCAGGCCATGATTTGGTGAGGTGGCCAGCTGAAAGGGTAGTCTGAGAAGGGTCAGGGCGGACGTAGTCTACGATGCTGGAGCTTACCCCACTGTCGATTGGGCCGGTCAAGAGAGATGATGCCTCTCGACTCCTCGGTACCCGAGACGAGTCCTCCGGCGACCTCAAACTTGGGCAGAGCGAACCGACTGATGTCAGCGCCGCTTACGGCGGGTTGACCTACACAAGCTTCAGAGCCTGCTCTTCCGAGGCACACCCTGCCCACAAGGGCCACAACGTTGTGACAGACTCGTACCGCGCTTGTCTTCGCGCCTTGGTGTCGTAATCAAAGTACATGCCCAGGCCGTCATTCCAGCAAAGACGGTCCATTGTGTCCTTGCGGGTCGCAGCCCGGTTATACCAGTACTTGCTATCCATTTTTCGAGATGTGGAAAGCTCGCGAGGAGCACCCGGTGCCAGACTTTCTGGGGTTATAGGCCAAGGCGAGAGCTCGAATTCTTCATCTAGCTCGAGTTGATCGTTGAAGATGAATTGGATGGCCTGAGCTATATCATTTTCATACTGAGATCAGCGAAGAACATCTCTTCGGCTCACTTTATAAAGCAGCGAGTTCAGATCCACCGTGGCCAGATCGGCGCACTTCTTATCCAATCGATATGTCGTGTCATGGCCAGATTCTCGCACACCCCGATCGTGTAGGAAATACTCATCAAGCTCGGGCTCCGGGATGGTTCCGTCATTGTACCGGTCAATGTACTCATTGACGGAAATGCCGAGTCGTTGAGCGAAGGGTTGGAGAATATGTGTAAAATGCGTAGCTTCGGTCTCAGGAGGAATACCAAGACCGGCGGGTCGATAGCGAGAAAGACCGGAGTGAGGGTCTAGAGCGGGTTCGACAAGCCAATATGCGTGGTACTCCTTGATCGCCGCCTTTATTGCACGCTTTAGCCAAGCTTTATTCTGCTCCATCTTCGTCCGATCGAGCTGATTAAAGATCTGAAGAGCGAGATCGGTAAAGAATGGCGGTTGCGATCGGCATAGGTACTTTCGTCAGCTTTATCCCAGACATAGCACTCACGTAACTGCGGTTGCCATTCAGAACCTTGTTGTAATGCTTGATTTCGAAGATGCAGTGGTTGACAATACTCATCGCAAGGTCAATCTTACCGTCGACGAGGAGACCCAGGGCCATGAAGTACTGTCATTAGCCGAGCATCAAATGGTCGACGTACGCTATCCCAGCCGTACTTCTCGTTGAATCTCGCGCCAGGAACAATAAAGGGCAGAGCCTCGAGCTTGACCTTGTTCGTGACTGGGTCCACCTTGCGGTCCATAGCGAGCGCAAGGATTCCAGGCTCGTTATTCAATGCCTTGACAAACGCAGGATCGTCACATTTGAGCGGCAACATGACCACTTCGAGGTGAAGATTCGGCTTCTCACGGGCACTGGAAGTCAGCCTGAGGGATTTGTGAAGACTTGCATCTGTCGGTAATGCTCCGCCATTTCCTCCTCACCGTACGGGACATATATCAGGGCTCGCATTTGCCTTGAGCGATTCTTCGGGTCGGCACACGCGACCTCGAGGCCTTCTGCGTCGATTCTTCGGGTAAGAGCATTCCAAAACGAATTCTTAATCATGCGGGAAAGACGGTCCACAGGGTTTTCTGCGAGACGCGCCTCATCGAGGACGATGCGTTTGCGGCCATAGTCACGGGCAAGAGCGAGCTCTTGCAGCAGGTTGGACAGCATGTACGTGCCCTGACGTCAGTATGCTCTTTATGACGACTCACCCTGATGTCAAAGGACTTGTGCGCATTGGAGCTAGCGGTACCCAGGGATAGGAGTTTTGGCCCGGAATCGTAGATGGAGATTTGGAAACTGTCGTCAGCGGGGACTCAACCTCAATTGCGCACTTGTTGTCAGTATCCTCCTGTTCAAGTACGATTCTCATCGTCTCCTCGACGTCAATCAGGAACCGACGCGGGGCCGAAGGTGTGATCTCGTCTTCCATTGAGCACACTCAGTCTGTGTAACTCACCATGCGACAATCTCCGATTTCTAGAGATAGTCTCCCCGCCCATCTGCGGCGGTCTCCTCTTGTTGTAGCCCGTCACATCCGCCTGCAATCAGCTTGATCCGCAGGTAATGACATACGTTGCTAAAAGTCCTCGCCCGACTCCACACTTCCTTCCCTCCGTAATACTCTGCGGGTTCGCTATGCACATGTGGCAGTGCCGCTTCCCGATGTCCGATGTCGCCTTGCGGCCGAATGACTGGAAGGGCGAGTATAGGCGGGGAGGTGGATTTGGGAGTTGGAGTTTCGGCGAACCTGGCTCGCTCAGCAGGATCGTCTAGGCGATTGCCAATATCCTCGTCATTCGGAGTGGTAGAAGCCATGGCGCGGTTCGACGGGGGGACATCTGGCTGGATGAACAGTAGGTTACGAGGCGCAGGTAGCTGGCGGATGTCAGCGGTGTTGAGTTTGCCAGACTCACCCTTGGCTTGACGTCTCCGTAGCTCCCGTTCATACCGGTTGAGACGGAGGATCCTCCACAGCTGGTTCCGGGAAGATGGACTGGTTACTGGCTCAGTATCTCTTGATAGGCAGGGAGACGAAGATTCCAAAAATCTGACCATGAGTTAGCGGTGATTTGTGTGAGGGAATGGGGTGCGAAAAAGCGTGTGACTCTGCTACGCACAGCTATGGGTCCTGTTTGATGCAGGATTCATGCAACTCGCCGCAACAATGAGTTCCAGAGCGTGAGTCGTCTAGAGAGCGGATGAAACGAGGTGAGTCAGATCTAGGGGCGAGTTCAGCAAAGGTGGGCAGATAGGAAAGCACTCGAAAGGGGTTTTAGCAGAACAGAGGACTAACCTCGGATAGACGTCCTTTGATCGGTTCAAACAACGCGGCCGTCCAATTAAAGCTCTATACGTCCGAACGGAGGAAGGTAGGTCGGTAGGTGAATCGGATGACGAGCTGGATTCGTATGAATGGCTCGAGCTCCGAATGGCCCCTCGAGTACAGGTGTGATGGGAGGAGACCGATGGAATGTAGTGCGGTGCGTGCAGCGAAACTAGACTCTGTGGGTAGCTGAGCTCGTGTATCACGCCGAAGCGAGTGGAATCTGAGCTAGAACAGGCGGTAGACGATAGCGTTCTTCGTTGAAAACGCATGTATAAAATTATTCCATGCCAAACCTTCAGCAAGCCTGCTCCGATTCGGCTCTGCACCGATGCCTGTCGCTGGCTTAAATACCTGTACTCTGAGTCCCTTTGTAGCCCAAAGCGTTATCCCAGTTTCCTCTTGATTCCACTCCCTGTCTCCTTGAGCGTGCGCTTCTCCCCCATGCGCTCAGACAACCCTTTATGGTCAGTCACGTTGTGTCAAGTGACATCAATTGACTCGTGATCCGTCAGGGAGATCATCGAGCCGTACCTCGTCCGCTTGGGCCTCTACACTGTCTCAGACCCGAGTGAGTCTGATGGGCCATACGGCGAGCCAATCTTCCTAGCGTATGGACGCTACCTGCTTCCCCCTCACCCACCTCACATGTCCTTGATACAGGACCCCGCCGTCTCCCACACTTACCGTCGCATCTTCTTACCTCCGTATGAAGCATTTCCGACTCGACAGGAGGCGTACGACAGTACCGCGGTCACCCACGCAGAAGACGTTGAGCTCACCGCGGACGAATTGCGAAGTGGATTAGCTCGAGGTGGAAGGTGGGTGTTTTACAGCATCTGGGAGGTGACGGAGGAGCCCAAGGGAGGCTGGGAGGCAGGCGGGAGAGGTCGTGGGAGAGACATGGTTCTCATTCACGGTCGGTAGCGCTCGAGCGACTTTCGAAAACACTACTCATGCGACACTCTGCTCAGGCCTCAGTGACTACGGATTGCGGTACGCTCCGCACGTCCATCACTTCCTCATGGCGGGCTTCCGCGTTATTATCCCAGACCTCCCGGCAGTGTGTCTTTTCCATCCCTTTGGCGCTCTGCGTTGACAGCGAAAAGTACGGTCGTTCGACAGGGTGAGTGAGGATATGAAGACACGGCGCCGCTGACTGCATCGTAGTATCCACTCGCATCTCCCTTCTATCCTCTTATTGCCAGCTGCGCTCCACGCCGTACTCACGGACATGGTCCAGAATGACGTGAACCGCGGTCGAGAGCAGAGTCAAGTCTTCTTGAGCGGAGCGTGAGTTGTATTACGAGCTCCGAGCACAACGATGACCAGATGATTGCAGGTCAATGGGTGGGTGGACAGTGTAAGTCCTGCTCAGTAAGCACTGGGCTGAAGCTCCAGACTCTATTACCTCATGAAATATCCTCCGACTTCGTCCCCGATGGGAGTGATATTTTCCGCAACTCAGGCGAACAAGCCTCCTCCTGTCGAAGGCTTAGAAAAAGATAGAGTGCAGATCGCCGGAGCCTTCGTGCTCTGCCCTATGGTGGAAAGTAAGACTGATGTATTTCCCAGTCGTCGCTGAGATCGATACAGTTGCCAAGAATTCACGGCCATCCTGGATCGTGGAGCGTATCGGGCGTGTCATTGTTTCTTTCGCGGGTGCTCTACCTCTTGCCAAGTCAGTCCGAGGTGAGTCATGTGAATGGAGACATCGGAAGCTGATCTGGGGCAGGAAACGTGTCAGATGATCCAGCGGTGGAGACTGACTTCTACGCGGATCGTACGCTTGCGACATCTGGCGGCTGAAGGATAGGCTGATCTGCGTAGCACTTTGTTATCACGGATACCTTCGAGTCGAGACGGGCTTGGCCCTGCTTGAAGGAATGACTGAGCTTGAAAAGCGGGCGAGCGAGATCGACATTCGTGAGCCAATGTCAAGACGCCAAGCTGAGCTGATACGTGCCTCAGCCATCCGAATAATTCACGGCTCGGGAGACCGAGTGACGAGTCACTTGGGCACTCTCAAGCTGTTTGATCGATTGCCAAATGAAGACAAGGAGATTGAGATCTACGAGGGTTACGAGCATGGTGAGCAGTTCAAAATCTCCGTCTACCGTCAATCGATTGAGACATGTTGGCTTCCCAGTCATGATCAAGGTGAGCCTCCCCAACTCTAACGCGGTACCATACCCACGTCTCCAGGTGGGTCGAGATACTGCGGACGACGAGAAGAGGCAAAGAGTACTGGCGGACTGGAGGAGCTGGCTTCTGCAGCGATGCTAGATGGGTAGTCCCGACGAGAAGCACTTCGTATCTCTTGTATGGCGTTCAAAGCCATCCCCGTCACTACTTATGGGCGTCAAAACTTCCCGCTACCTCGGCGTCTCCACACCGTACAAACTAATTTTGCGAGAGCTTCTGTGCTTCATTTCCCCATGCATAAGGTGTTGAACGATCTTGCAGCAGCTCCCCAGCTTGTATGCCAAAAATCTGTTTGGATCTTGGACTGATGCGTAGCTATGGCATTTCGCAACGATGCAAACCATGGCTCCCTCTCAAAGTGCCACAAATAGCTGTAAAAAGCGAATTTCTGTCCTTGTGGTACAGTCAAAGCAGCACAGGCATGGACTGACTCCCATGTACAATTACTGAACCCAGTGAATATGAGGCTGAGCAGTCTCAGTCTGTGAAGGACCTTGCTCCATTTCTGTACTTTTGTGGGTAAAAAGAATGAGGTCGGTTCTGGTACCCAAGGGCCGCCACAAACAAGTCTAGAAAAATGCCCGAAATCTGTCGACGCGTGTGTTAGACGCGTAGAGGGGCAAAAAAACACACAATCATCCAACCAAGGAATGCTCCCCTCTCTGATTCTTGATATTCTCTTCTCTCCTCTTCGAAGTCCTCTCAACATCTCGAAATCCACGTCTGAACTATCGTCAAGCCTCTTCCAGTAGATCCTCTGCAGGTCAGTTTACTCTCCACCGAGGTCGTCTAGGAGGACCGTGCTCATCATGTCAAACAATCGCCTCTTCCCCGGTGCACCGACCTCCTGTTTTGATCCATCTCAAACCGTGCTTGCCTCCGCCCATCCTGCCATTCCTTACTCTTCAGTCACTCGTCTTTCTACGAATAAGCCTTCTCGGACATCTAGAGCGATGCGTGAGGTGATCTCCGTAAGTCTACCTTCATCTCCATCGCTCGACACCAAGTTGATTGATCCTTCATCACCTTTCAGGTCCACGTTGGTCAAGCCGGTACGTCTTTGTCTCGACCATGGAACTGTCCAGTCTCGTCCTGCGCTCATCAAAGTGACAGGTGTCCAGATCGGTAATGCTTGTTGGGAGCTCTACACCATTGAGCATGGCCTGAGCGTGAGTCCACTCCCTGCGATACTGCCCGTCTGGTTCCAGTCTGGTTCCAGGTCAACGAGCATGCTGACGAGTCAACTCTCCTCTGCCCATTCTCTCCTCTGCTCCCGCCAACGTCCATTACCCCTCCAATAGCCTGATGGGCGTCTCATGGAGGGCTCGCCGTCGAGTAATGATGATGGCTTCTCAACCTTCTTTTCGGAGACTGGAGCGGGCAAGCACGTTCCAAGGTCGCTCTACGTATGTTCATGTTCTGTCTCTGACCATCGAATTGCCTGACAAAGCCAGGTCGATCTCGAGCCCAATGTCATCGACGAAGTGCGCAACGGCACTTATCGCAGCCTATTCCACCCGGAGACAATGATCACAGGCAAGGAAGATGCGGCAAATAACTGTGAGCCCATTTTCTCGGTTCCAGCTGACAAGACAGACGCCCGCGGTCACTATACAATCGGGAAAGACCTCGTCGACACTGTCCTTGAGCAGGTCCGCCGGCTAGCCGACAACTGCTCAGGTCTTCAAGGTTTCTTTGTCTTCCACTCTTTCGGGGGTGGCACAGGCTCGGGCTTCGGAGCGCTGTTGATGGAGCGCCTTTCCACTGATTACGGCAAGAAGTCCAAGCTCGAGTTCTCTGTCTACCCAGCGCCGAAGATGTCCACTTCGGTCGTGGAGCCGTACAACTCAGTCTTGACCACTCACACCACTCTGGAGCATTCGGACTGCTCCTTTATGGTCGACAACGAGGCGTGAGTCTGCATTCACAAACAGGGCTGATCTGTAGTATCTACGACATTTGTCGCCGGAACCTCGGCATATCGTCGCCCTCCTTCACCAATCTCAACAGGCTCATCGCGCAGGTTGTGTCCTCCATCACCGCCTCTCTTCGCTTCGATGGATCCCTTAACGTCGATCTGAACGAGTTCCAGACCAATTTGGTACCGTGAGTGTGATGCTGAGTGTCTCGTGTTTCGCTGATCCCATCAGCTTCCCGCGGATCCACTTCCCGCTCGCAACCTACGCCCCCGTCATCTCCGCCGAAAAGGGTGAGGAATCAAAGAGGTTTGGCTGACCGACAGCCTTCCATGAGTCCAACTCGGTCTCAGAGATGACAATCTCCTGCTTCGAGTCGAACAATCAGATGGTCAAATGCGATCCCCGCCAGGGCAAATACATGTGGGCGGCCTCTAGATGACAGGGACCCGACTGATGGACCTTATAGGGCGTGTTGCTTGCTCTACCGAGGCGACGTTGTCCCTAAAGACGTCACTGCCGCAGTAGCGAACGTCAAGACCAAGAGGACCATTCAGTTCGTTGACTGGTGTCCGACCGGGTTCAAGGTGGGTCGACGCGCAGGTATGCGTGTCTCGCTGACCACGAGCAGCTGGGCATCTGCAACGAGCCGCCTGCTCTCGTTCCCGGCGGCGACCTCGCCAAGGTGTCCCGCTCCGTCTGCATGTTGTCAAACACCACTTCGTGAGTTCAGCCCCAAAGCTCTGACTGATGTCAGTATCGCTACCGCTTGGGCCCGTCTGGACAACAAGTTCGACCTGCTGTACTCAAAGCGTGCCTTTGTTCACTGGGTGAGTTTTCATGTGAATGCTTACGTGTTCTAACGGCGTGTAGTACGTCGGCGAGGGAATGGAGGAGGGCGAGTTCTCCGAGGCGCGTGAAGATCTCGCCGCGCTCGAAAAAGACTACGAGGAAGTTGGAATTGACTCCGTCGAAGCCGAGGAGGAGGAAGGAGAATATTAGGCTCGAGGTCTTTCCAGTTTGAAGCGCCGACTTTTGATACCTCTCACCCGCTAGTCCTTCCTTTTCGTTTTAGCTCATCCGAAATTGTGCCCTCGGAGACTTGCGCAGTGTCAGCGTCCATGCTACAAGCGAATGAGTTGAATTGCAAGCGGCAATTCCAATTCTCGCCTTCTTTCCTGACTTGAGGGAAATCGCTAGAAAAATGGCGAATGCAGAGTAGGATATCGGTAGGATTGGCGCGAGCCAGAGGTCTGGCATTCGAAGAGTAGTCATCGATCTGCCACTGTGTGTACCCCAGTCTATTACTGATTATGCAAGCGAGAACGGAGTGAGTCAGATCACGAGACAGAGCTGACGATAGCTCCCATCCTTCCCGGACCTCGACAGGTCTCCAGAATGGTCCAAGCTTTCCGGCAAAGGCTCCTTATACATCTGTAGTCCCCCCTCTCTCCCCGCCGGATGAGACCCCTCTCGACGATGAGAGCAGCGACCTTCCCTCATCTCGCGATTTTCCAAAACGGATCAGACAATCTCATGTCGACCCCGCTGGGACGAGGGCGGCACCGTCATCAATCGAAACGGCGTACATCCGCTACAATATCCTCAGCCGATACCTCCAACCTCAAACAGCTTTCGGAAATCCTCGACGTCCTTTTCGAGCTCGTTTTCATTCTTCGCCTGTGACCGGTTTCCTCTCGCCGATGTGGATGTCTAGCATCGATGAAGAAGCTGGGAGCGATAAGGACGACGAAGACCTGCTTACTCCGGATCCAATGGGGAGGAGATTGACCCTTTCAAAATACTGGCACCGTACTACGATGTAGGTTCATGTTACTTTATCAGAGCTGATTCCAGAAGCCGATATCCAGCTCCACGTGCAAGCTCGAGGAGGAAGATCTTATTTGGAGCCACGTCCCCACCAAAGCTATCGACTTTTCCGCTATCAAAGGCCATCTCCCCCGAGATCCACGGTATAAGCGTCCCATCGTCATGGCGATACTCTGCATCATGCTCTTTGGCACTTTCCGCATACTTTCTTCCTTTCAACAGGCAATCGAACGATCCGCTCTCATAAGACAGGGGGTACTGGGTGGCAGGGACCAGGGCGGGCGTCGCAGCTGAAGCAAAAGTATGTTCAACCAGGTCGACGCGAGCTTATTCCGCAGTCTCAGGTTGACCCCGAGCTTGGCTTTATACTGGAAGCCCGAATCGAGATGTTCTCGAAATCCATGGCAAGCTGTCGTAATACCGCGAGCTGCTCGCCTCATGAAAGCCTAATGGTCGGAATTTACAGGAGAGCGTCCGTTTCCGTCACACCATCCTGATCGAACAAAACCTCATCTATAACAATCATGAACACATCTATCCATCTAAGGCATAATGCACTCGTGCTATCTTGGCGAATTTTCCGTTTCCTGCGAATCTCGGTCTTGAGTCAATGTCCCCCAGCGAAAAAGCCCGTATGTCTGCCCCGAAATGAACATTCCTGTACCGTTGAACACGATATCCTCAGAGGAAAATCAGCCGCGCGAGCCCGGGCGACCTTGGTCATCGATAATATCCGCCTCGGCTTATCTCCCTGGACAGATTTGCCTTCTGACCTCACTGAGCCTTCGCCTTCTTGAAGGCAGGTACGTGTGGCCGGGGTACAAGCCGCTCCGTAGCCTATGATCTCGAGAAGTCAATATCCAAGCTGCGATCCCCGGTTGGAACAGCAGAAACGGAGGGAGCGCAACTGGTTGTCTTTCCCGAGGCTTTTCTGAGCGCCTATCCAAGGAACCTAGATTTCCAGATCGGCTCTCGCTCGGTCGAGAAGAACCCGGAATGGTATGTTCGATATGTAAGAGTGAGTGGGATCTGCGGATGAGACACTCTCCATCTCTGATCGCGTTCGTCAGTCCAGCGTCAAGGTGCCCGAGGGAGTCGAAGGTCAAGACTGGCTCGCAGGAGTGTCCTCGCAGCAACCCGAAGATGACTTCTGGGCTTTCCAGCAGTTATGTCAGACTTCGCTTGACCATGATTTGGTGAGTCCTACTTACTACATGGTCTCTCCTGCTGAATCCACTGAAGCACTTATCCATCGGAGTGGTCGAGTGCTCGCTCGTTGGCGCGAAACTTTGGTGTACCAACCTCTTGTTCGGCCCCGATGGCAGACTCCTTTCCCAGCACCGAAAGCTTCAGCCCACAGCTGCTGAGGGGATCGTGTGGAGTCAAGGAGGAGGATCTTATCCCCCCAACCACCCAAAACACACCGGACCCAAGTGGTGAAGGGGAGAGGGGCTTTAGGCAGCTTGCCGGTCGTGCAGATAGCGATTGGGACGATCGGAGGGCTGATTTGCTGGGAGAGTACGTGGCTCTCGATCACCCAACCTGTGAAAGGGTGTTTACTGATGTTTGGTAGACTACATACCTCTAGCCAGGTATCTTTTGTATCAAAAGGGCGTTGAGATGTAAGCCGCTTCCTGCATCGTGAGCAAGCTAGACTCAATCTTGAGACAGATACACAGCCCCGACAGCAGATGGACGACTGACCTGGCTTCCGTCAATGCAACACGTCGCACAGGAAGGCAGATGCTTCGTCGTATCTGGCGAGCTCTGCGGGGCGAGTATGTCTGAAGGCATTCCTCAGTCAACCAGTACCAAACAGCTGCCGACTTTCCCGAACATTACCCTGCTCGTATGGCAAGTTCGACCGAGAGGCGATCAACGCCTTCGAACAATGGCCAAGACGCTTCTCCAGAGGCCAACGGAAAGAGTAATTCAGTGTGGTCTAGAGGCGGCAGCTGTATCATAAATCCACTCGGAGAGGTGCTGGCCGGACCTTTGTGGGACGAGGAGGGGATCCTCTACGCAGACGAGAGTTCCAGTGCGAGCTTTGAAGCGGGTCTCATACAAGTTCAGCTCGACCTTGATTCCTTGCCCAACGCCAAGCTTGACTTCGACCCGGTCGGACACGACTCTCGGCACGATCTGCTCTTGAGACTACTCAACGAGGGTTGAAGATGAAGTGAATGCATTTCAGACATGTAGGGGAGTGAAATCTATGCTGTGGCTTTGTATGCATGATTCCCACGCTTTGAAGCGTCGTACTCTTCTCCAAAAGTAGGTGCCCTCAAACGAGCTTCCGCCCCTCGTACCGTTTTGATGACTTTGATATCAGGCCCACGTCTCCAAAGCGTCTTGAAATCTCCAAATTTTACCTCGACGCCCATCTCTCCTTCCTTTGAGCGCGTAATAATCCTACCAATAATTCGTTCCCGAGGTCCGGAAGTTTCGCAGACGAGTTCTTCCATCGACCCTCCTCCGCCTGATTCATTACCGATCAATATCCGTCATTTTTCCAGCCATTGACTCGGAGCCCATTCATGTCAACGACCTTGTCTGCTCGCGTCGGCCCAGGTGTCATCAATCCAACCGGTTTTGAGTCTTGTGCCCGCTCCCGAAGGCTTCCGACATTAGCAAGGAGCAGAGACGGGGCGTAGTGCCAGCGGACCGCCGCAGAGCGGCCGTTCAGGGCGGAGAGCTAGGCAAGGGGATCAAGGCGACGACTTGATAAATAATCCGCTTGAGAGGCGGAACATCATTGCTGGGATAGGCGATGGAGAAGAACCCGGAAGCTCAGAGGGAACGAGATCGATGCGTTCAAGGACGGAACTTTTCACGACACGATCCCTCAACTTGCCAGGATTCGCTTGAGAGTGGTGCATCGGAAAGCAAAAGTACATGTCAGTACGTCGTCCGTCTCATGTTCGTCGCTCAAAGCTCGATTGGGATCGCTACTCTAGTCCGACCTGCAATGTCAACCCCTCCACTGTTCGCCCCTCCGCCCGGGAAGGCCTCCTCCTCACTCATCTCTTCACCCATTATCACCCCAACGTCTCAAATCATGCAGTCTACCTTGTCCTTCCCGTCCACTTCCGACTCAGCAGCTGCCTCTTCCTCATCTCTCCACCGTCGGAACTCTAGGTCATCTAATCGCTCCGGGCTTGTACCTTCGCCCCATAACGGTAGTGCCAGTTTGATTGGCGGACGATCGTCACCTCAGGCTGAGAGCTCGACCTTGGTTAACGATCCTCGTCAACCAAGGTTTTCCGCCCCGAGGTCACTGTCTCGCCAAAGTTCAACGAAGGACAGCAAAAGACCGTCCAGCCTCCTGATAAGAAAGGAATCGAGCAAAGGGAAGGGGAAGCAAAAGGATGATGTGCCCATGTCATCCGACTGGCCAAAGCCGAGCGAAGGCCAGGAAGGATGGCGGAGTCCCATGTCGGAAAGTAGCAATGCCGAAGTGTGAGTCGACCGCTGCTTTTCAATAGCTGACCCCTTAGCATCGAGACACCTCAATTGATTGTGGAGCGAGATCCGGGAACCGGCAGGAAAATGATCAACCAATATTTAGTACGCTATCCATGGCATGGCTCTTGTCTAATCCCGCTAGGTGCTGGAAGAAATAGGCCATGGCTCTCATGGGAGAGTGCGTCTGGGACGAGACATGTCTGTGGATCTACCAGCAGGCGAAGAGGGGGATATCGGCCTAGGCATCATGGGCAGTGCATTCTACGTGGGTGATCAGCTTGTTTCCGTCGCTGACAAACAGGCCATCAAGATTGTCGATCGCAATCCGAAGAAGAAGCGTTTGACGGGATTTAGCGGACAGAAAGGCGGCATCTCGCGGAATGACGGTGGAAAATTGGTCAATGAGAGCGAGTAAGCGACTCACTCGGGACACACGGCGCTGACAGGGCAGAATTCGCAAGGAGATCGCCATTTTCAAAAAGGTCAATCACCCGAATGTCGTACGGATGAAAGAGATCATTGACGACCCGGATTCGAGCAAGCTTTACATGGTACTCGAATACTGCGAAAACGGGGAGATACATTGGAAAGATGAGGAAGGATCACCTGCCCTCAGCGTCGGTGAGATTCGGCGGATTTTTCGCGATACTCTCTTGGGTTTGGAATATTGTCAGTCGCTACATCCACATTGTCGCTCATTTTCAGTGCACCATCAGGGCATCATACATCGCGATATCAAGCCCAGCAATCTCCTTCTCGCAGGCAGTGGTGTCGTGAAAATCTCCGATTTCGGCTGCTCCCACTATTCCGAGGCGCTCCGCGTTGCATCGGCTCAAAGTGGATCTGAGGGTGAGGAATACATCGGCGACGTCGAACTCGCAAAAACCGCCGGCTCCCCGGCCTTCTTCGCTCCCGAGATGTGTTATTCCGGCCTTGAAAACGATTTCGGACCCCGCCGGTCACTATCGCCTCCAATTTCAACGGTCCAGGAGATTCCTGCACTCACTCTTCGCCCACCCTCGGTGGTAGAAGATCACGTGGAAACCAATTCCAGTCGATCGGATCCACTCGTCACGTCCCCCGGCGGGCGGACTTTCCCGTTGAAACCGACTCTCAGTAATGACTCTAGCCTCTCGCGGCGTCCAGATCCCGCAAGAACGCATTCTTCGTCGACCATTCAACAACGGGAACGCCTGCCAATGACCAATGCCATTGATGTCTGGGCTCTGGGCGTTACGCTATACTGCTTGCTATTCGGTAAAACTCCATTCGACGCCCCGAATGAATACCTCCTCATGCAAGTCATCCCGACCGCGGATTTTGAAATTCCCCCATTCATGGGCAAAGACCGTATGCAGACAGGCCGGCAAGGAGGACTCCGCGAGAGCGAAGAAGCGACGGAGTGCCTCGATTTGCTGAGGCGTTTACTGGAGAAGGATCCCGGGAAGCGGATCTCTCCGGAACAGGCCAAGGTGGGTGGCTACTTGTTGCCATAGCTGATATCAGCGTCATCCTTTTACTCTCCGTGGCTTATCAGATCCCACTGCGTGGCTCGCAAGCACCGATCCTCATGCTCAAACCTTCGTCACTGTCTCTAGCGACGAAGTAGCTGCCGTTGTCATCAAATCGAGCAGTTTTCGGGACAAATTCCGCAAAGGCATCAAGTCGATCTCGCATAAACTCCAAATTTTTGGTGCGAATGGGCGAAATCGGAGCCGCAGTATAGGAGACGTGGACAGCGCAACCTCAAGCGCACATGCTTCAAATCGCCCTTCGAACACTAACAGTCAGCTAAGTCTGCAAGGAACACCTCAGAGCACGCCCAACAAACTCAGCTCTGGCTCAAGAGTGGCATCGGGCGGTAAGGATTCTTCTCCGATCATCAGTCCGCAACCACCCGGTAGTCTCTCCCGCCGCATTTCCACCCTCGGAACAAGAGCGCTGGACGTTCCTTCATCTCCCAGACCCCAGACTATTCAGCTAGCCTCGCCAGACCTGAGAACCGAGCTCATACCGACAATATCCAATTTCAACGGACAGCCTGTCAACCGGGCTACGAATGGACCTGCGAACCACTCTGGCCACCGGGGCTTCGTCGTTCACCGCAATCTCTCCTCCCAACCCGTTGCGCCAGGTCATCGAGCGCCGACACTGGCTGCCCCGATCACAACCAATCCTCCTCACTCCCCTCGACCGATGGCCTCCTCTAGCTCTCTCGACAAGCTGAAGAATGCTGCCGATATGTCGCCCGCCAAAAACCTTCGCCGTCGCCAATCAAGTGACATCGACGGCCGTGGGTTGCAGCGATCCCCGAGCGACACGTCCAGTATGGGGAAAGGATTTGGTAGCAAACTCGTGAGGTTGCTGTCCCGGAACAGCAGCCAGCGGTCACGTTTGCGCAAGAAGGACAAGGGTGCGAACGGATCGTCGGATGTCGACGAATCCGTCTTCGCGTCAGCCGGGACATCGCCTGCTGATGCCATCCATCGCGGTAGTCTGGAAGGCCTACCCATGCCTAACGTGGCTGCATCCGAGTCGGGTTTTCCTTCACCAGGATTTGGCGGCCTGCCAATCGGAGATCATCTCGATCGTCCGGGTGCGCTGACATGGGAATCGCGGCTTCGCAATGGTTCATCAATCAGACGAGGTTCGAGCCTGAGCGAAGAGTTCACCCGAGGCGTTGACGAGGAGGAATTCGACTGGAACGAAACTCTTTCCGATGATGACGACTACGACGATCGTGCAACGAAACCTGTCCTTCCCAATAGTGCCCCGAATCTCACGCCACATTGCCGGTCGTCAAGCAACGGCATACTGGGCCTTGAGATTGATCCCTTACCCATACCGCCTCCGGCCTCGATCGCTCCCACTCTGGCCGCCATCCCGGTCTCCTCTCCTCTTGGACCCGTTGACCCTGCAGCAACCCCTGCTTCGCCGCGACCACAGCCCACGAACTCAGCGCCGACCAGTCCATCGCTCCCGTCAGAATTTGGTCACAGATCACCATCTCGCGCTACTGCTAGAGCAGCTCATTCGCCCTTACGTGCCAATTTTGCCGCAGATCGGGCTAGAAGTCCGCTCGGCGTCGGAGAAGACGTCAAAAGCAGTACCATGCGGCTTGGTTTAAGTCGGCAGACAAGCGCTCCGATGCCAGAGGACGGTGAGGCAGATGAGGGTCTCGCCATCTCGATCGGTAGTCGCAGAGGGAGGAAAGTGTCCATACTAGGGAAAAAGTCTTACTTAGAAGATTGATTATCCCTGATCAGCAATGAAAGCTTGTCTTCCAGGATGCGAATCGTGGCATCAAGCGTAGCATAGGCACTGAGCCTTACATGAAAGTATATGAACATTACCTGGGTATAGACCTATGGACGCTACCTGCCTTTGCGCTGTAGACCTAGGGACTCCTCGCCGGTATTTGGTAGAACTATTTACGTTAATCAAGGCTATCAGAAGTTACGGGTAAACGGAGATATCAACAGCTACGGTGTATGACAGCTACAGGGTATGGAGTACGGCTATGTCTGGAAATACGGTATGATTAAAAAGACGACCAGCATCAGAAGAAGTTCGCCGCAATCTGAGGGAGAAGACTGCTAACGATTAACACGAGATTTGCGGATGAGAATCGTGTAACTCACGAAGCAGCACCCACACCCAGGCCGAAGATGAGGGCACCCCAAGCGACTCGCTTGGCTGTCTCTCCCATGCTATTCTGGTCGACTCTCTTGCTCCTCTTCACCACTCGTTCCTTGCCAGCACCACCCGAAATAACCACCGCCTCATCTGTACCCTTGACCCTCTTCACTCCTCGGCTCTCCTCACCAACCTCGTGACCCTGATCCTCGAGCTCCTCTCCGGCGGCGGCCCGAAGCCGCAACTCACGTTTGAGATCCATGACCAACTGCTTGGCGGACTGAATCTCCGCCTCCATGTCTACCTGTGCACCCGGCTGTGTTGTGAGAGTAGTCGTGGCTTCCAGCGTCAGATGTCGCCTATCATCGTCAATGGCCATATCGTCTTGAGCAGCGGCAGTTCCGGGGCGAGGGCTCTGCCTCCGCTGACGCTTGGGGATAGGCGAGGCGCTGTCGGCGGTTAGTGATGGAATGGCAGGTCCACTACTGGTTGCCGGTGGGGTGGGCTTCTGGCGGGCTATCTCGTCGGCAGCTTGCTGAGATCGTTGCGACTTGCGGTAAGCGACGTTGGGATCGGGAACGGCTCGGGCAAGGGCCTGCTTCGGATCAGCAAATGTAACCAGATATTCATGGTTGCACTTACCGATACAAGCTCCGAGATACCGTATGCGGGAGCGAGGTGGATGGCAAGATGCCTGCTGACCCTGCAAGAAAATCAGCCATGATCCGGCTGAGGTAGTCCATTGACACGTACCACTGCCCTGCAAGCCTCACGGCTTCACAACCGCGTCCACCGTTTGTGTTGCGGGTGTCATAGGAGGACTTGACCTGGCGGAGGACGTAAGGACATCGCTTCGATGGGGGAGGGGCGACCAACCCAATCCATTTCACGTTTCTCATCGTCCTCTGTTGCGCCGGGGAAGGCGACTTTGTACATTGTGGTGAGAGATACCGCATTGGTGTCGTACCGACGGAGGATAAAGGCGTGAGAGTTCGGGCCGGGCTATTCGAGATCAGTAGATGGTCATGCACGCCGTCGACATTACTCACAGTTGGCACCTTGATCCTACCCACGACAATCTCCCTCGCCTCGCGAACAATAGTCTGGAATTTCACGATAGTGACATCTTCGGGCACTAGGGAACAAGAGTGTCAGGTCAAGGCGTAAAGCAGAAACATGTAAGACTCACAGTTCATCAGATGAGGGTTTCTCTTCTCCTCTGGTAACCTGGGTCTGTTTTGATTCTGAGGGATCGGAGTGAGATCATATTGGCCGGCGTCTACGTTCTCGGAACCAGGATAAGGCGGGGGTGGTACTCTGCTGAAAGTGGCGATGTCCGAGTCGACGGTATTGGTGGGAGCATGTGGCATGGCGATGAAAGTAAATGGAAACTCTGCTCGAGACAGAATGAAGTCAAGAACAGGGGGATACGTCCAAACGCGCCTGACTAGGCTCTGATGCGCCACCATTCTCCGAAACGCCGATAAAGTGGCGACACGTGCGACTCGCTTCAACAAAACTTTCTGTGACCCCAAAATTCAGGACCACTAATCAGACTTCTCCAGTCACCATGCCAAAGTCAAAGCGAGCCAAAGTCACAACACTGTCCAAAACGCCCATAAGGAGTACAAAAGCTTCCAAGACATCACTCGTCAACGAGGTTCGAACCCAGCTGGATCATTATGATCATGCTTGGCTCTTCAGCGTTGGCGATATGCGAAACGAGGGACTCAAGCAAGTCAGAGCTCAATGGAGAGGGACAGGTCGATTCTTCTTTGGCAAAGGAAAAGTCATGACCAAAGCTTTGGGTGATTCGCCTGAAGTGGAATATCAAGATGGATTGAGTCCGCTTGCAAAGGCGAGTCTCCCTTCACGGATGGTCGATTATCTACTCACAAAGAGCAGAGGCTTCGAGGACCGGTCGGCCTCTTTCTCACCTCCCATCCTGTGGACGACACCCTCGAGTGGTTTAAGACGTGGTCCAAACCTGAATACGCACGTCTGGGCGGCCTCGCTACGAGGGATATCACCTTGCCAGCAGGTCAGTCTGGACTCAATCACCGTAATTTCCTTGGATTGACAATATGTATTCCCAAGGACCTCTTCTAACGCCTTATACCGAGCCACCTTCTGGTGACCCTTTCCCGCATTCCATGGACCCCCAATTCCGCGCTCTCGGTCTCGCCAGCACCCTTATCCGAGGGGTACCTTCCCTCAACAACCCCCATACACTCTGTCGCAAAGGCGAGAAGCTGTCCAGTGAGAAATGTAGAATCCTCAAGCTCCTCGGTCTGCAGATGGCTGTAAGTGTATCGATCGCCGTTCTTCAGCTGACATGTAGGACTTCCGAATACAACTCGGATCCCGTTGGTCTCGAGGTCATGGTTTCACAGAGGGGAAGGATCTTTCGCAAGAGGCGGCAACCGGATCGGAGGACGGTTTGATGGACGAAGATTGATTGTTTCTGGTACCCGTCATGCTATGACCGACACAGGTGCAAGATACATCTAACACGACTTACTATACATTAATTCATACAACGCGCTCTGTCGCACTTTTCCGACATTAGATCTCCGTGTCACTGCCCTTCTCCCCCAACAAGGATGTCAATCCTCCTAGAGCTGCGACCTTACCATGACCACTATTTATACTGCGGGTGAGGTGATATTTGAGCCCGTTCGCCTGCTTGTATACCTTCCCGCAACCGGAGATAGGACAGAGAAACCTCTTTTCGCCTTCCGCATCGCTCGCCGAAGCCTCGTCCTTCGCGGCAGCTTTCTCCGCCTTTCTTTGCGCTTTCTTAGACGCCTTGGCTTCGACTTGCTCTGGCGTGAGGGGCCTGCTTCCAAGTCCAGAGTTCGGCGGGGCGAAAGACAGGAGGCTAGGAGGAACCCCATGAGGAGGCGTCTCGGTTCCTTGTGGACGAAAGGCTGTCGCCCATGGGCTCTGAGGTGTAGTAGATTGAAATCCGGTAGTGCGTATACTGGTAGGCTGAGGCATCTGAAGAAATGCGGGGGGCAAGGAGGGCCGATGAGGTTCTTCCATCTCGATGTCCTGCATACCGGGAGGAGTCGGAGCGTCGCCGTGATTCTGGTGAAGGTGAAGACTTCCAGCAGCGATTTGAGGCGGAGCTATGTGAGAGTCCCCACTCATCGTTGCAAACTGTTGAGATGCTTCTGACCGGGAGCCTTGCGCATTCAGGGGATTGCCGTTCTGAGCGGCATTCAGTGCAGCCATTCTGAGGTCAGGAGCGAGATTGGCGTGCTCTTCCTCGTAACTGACCGTGAGCGACAACTCAGTATGTATCGACTTACTGCTCCAAGAGTTCATGCAGGCCGTTCAGCTGTCTGGCGCAACAGCTAAAGTCCTTGACATATTTGGCCTCAAGCTCCCTGTCCCTCTCCCGTCCGAAGCTGGCTCCCATCGCGCCTAGACTACCAACGTAGCTGCCTGATGTTCCCCAAGGTGCTTTGCCAGGAGCCCAATGAGGTGGAGAGATGCTCATGCCTAAGGATGAGGAGCCATGTGAGGACTGTGCGCCTAATGTTGCGGCAGAGAAGGAGAGGTTGACACCGTAGGATGAGGGGTGATAGCCAGAATGCGGATTTAAGGACGGTGAGTGTTGGATGTGATTTGAAGGGTTCTGCGCGTAGCTATCACTGTCCATGAGCCCTCAATTCACTGAAAACCATGTAGAGTAGGCTCACTCTTGTCCCGTGAGATCTTCCCCCTTCAGTAAAGGATCCATTTCGCGTGCGAGGCCTATATTCGCATCATTGCGCATCCCAGAATTCCAGCGCGAGGGTCCGGCCATGGCCGCATTGACGCGGGTGACGTCTTCGTGAAGACCAAAGCTGTCCCCGCCCGCTCGAATCGGATTGCCTTCATAGTCTGTGGTCACCGCGAAAGGCGCGGGCCGAAATGGGATCATAGAGGGCATGTGTATCGCCGGATTTGCGGTCGCTTCCCGCCGAATCCTGGCTCAGACCGTCCAGCGTCGGGGTGAAGTGCGATGACGATCGGGAGCCTATAGAAACCTCTTCAACGTATAAACATAGGGCTCATCTGAGGGCCACCAAAGCAGAATTTGAAGGTGGAAGTACGTCAAAGCATCGGCTGATCTCCACTAACCCGGACTTACCGAGTGCGGTAATGCCGTAATTCTGATGAACGGCGCGTTGATCTTTGTCGTCTCTTTGGACTATCCTCAATCCGACAATCGTCCTCCTTCTTTCCGATCTTTCCACCATTCGCGACTCGGTCTCATTTCCTATAATCCTGAGATCAAACAATGACGAAAAGGTGGTTCGCGGTTCGAATGAGCCGGCCTCCGGGCGCTACTCTGCTCCTCGTCGCCAAGAGCTCGCTGCTCCATCGCATCGTCCTCGACTGTCGCATCGCCCTGATCTTCTGCGCTGCTCCACATCACCTTGTCACTCTCTGAACCCATCTCGAGACGCTCGGGCTCTCATCTACGAACCGCTCCGACGCTGCCTTGATGCGATCCGTTTCGTAGCTTTTCGGGTCTGCAATCGCCGTTCCCTTTCCGCCTTGGTGACTCAGACTGAAGTCCGCGAGCGACTTAAGCAGCATGGCTTCTGTCGTGGCTCAATAGCCAAGTTTGCCGCAGCGCCGAACTCCAAGCCAGGCTTATATGACATATACGACTTTGTTCAAGCCACTGCAAGTTTTTCTCTTCATAGCTCCGGCAGGTCGTGTAGGTGTTCAGCCTTCCGTATCATCTCGATCGTGTAATGATTTGAATCTCTTGCAGCTCGGTCCGATTCGAATCCCATTGCGCATGGTTCAACGGCGGGTTTCATCGTGACCCGCAGTGTTTGTAGGAGCGCTTGGAATGTTTAGATTGGCATGCTGCAGGTCCGCTTAGGATGACGTGCCAGTGAGAGAAGTCTGCCTCATTGTCGCTTAGACATAACGGTAAGCATGATGCCAGAGAAACCCTGATTTGTGACAGCTACACGACCGCAAAGACCTCATGAACCGCGACCGTAAGATTTGCCAATAGCTGCGTCCGCACTCAATCGGGCCTGTCACCTCACCTTTTCTCTTAGATTGAGCTCAGGCAGACCACATACCTCCATGACCATCCTATGAGACGTCTCAGGGAGCTTCCCTGAGCTCGCCACCCTTAGACCTCTGCTCGCTATGCAGGGGGTACTCAAATCAGCGGAATAATGAAGGGCACGTGATCCGGTGCGTGCCTGATTTTTCTTGCTCAACACTATCTCTCAACATCCAATCTCGCATTCGCCCTTTGACCATCTAATTTGGTGGCCGACGCGCCCAGCATGCCCCGCCGTGGACCCCGGCGTTACTATTGCAATAATTAGAGCGGCTACTCGGACTACACGCCCTTAAGACTCCTCCTGTCACTCCTGCTGTCACGGAGGATCGGATCGGGGGTTCCACAGACTAAGACTGGAACACGGAGTGTCTCTGACTTGTCACTGGAGGTATCGGGGCTGTGACCCAATGAGGTGGACTTGAGACTAGGACGAGAAGTGTGGTATTGAGAACCACGGTTGACGTATGATCCAGAGCTGAAGGCTCTGTTGTCACGTGGCTGATATGAATAGTTGGTTTCATACCGCTACGCTAGCAAAGCTAAAAACACCAATTGGAAGTCTCGACCTCCGGGAAATCCACCAACTATATACGGGTCAAGTCCCCGACATGACAAGATTAAAGTAAGAGTCACTAAAAGCCACTGAAAGTCATTTAGAGTCACTATAGTTACCTAGCCTACTCATAGCCTCTGCATCTCTAGCCCACGCTACTCGACACTTAACTCGGCTACACCCACGCGTGTCCTCGAGTTATTCCAGCTAAGTTCGACCACGGTAGCCCGACTTTGCCGAAGCTCAGACGATTATCGCCGATTCTAGGAGCTGAGCGTCGGGCCTATTTGCTGGTCGACGTAGTACCGTGACACTCTCCCCCAGACAATCACCGTTTCGCTTTGCCCCTTATCCACCAGTCCACCATTACTCCGCTAATGTTGGATAGACTATCGGCCGCAAGTCTCGATGATGGATGAGCTAACGCACTGCGTTCGCACAATATCCCCTTGATGGAATAATAGCTTGTCTTAATACACTTCCCGCAGCTTGGGTGGGGCCTTGAGAATTAACACTGTACCACGCCCGCTGTACAAACCCAAAACCGTCAGGATCATGCTGTCACGATCGCATATCGAACCACGACGGCAAAACCACGTTTTCGCCAACTATCGCCGAGAGTCGCACATCACAGGACGCCCAAAACGGTGCCGAGATTCACCTTTTGCGCCACTGCAGAGATCGAGACGCTGATGTTTGGAAGACGAGACACGGAACACAAAGCTATGGAAGTATATAGGTATACATCGCTGAGGGATAGCCTCAGCCGATTCGAGATTGAAGTCATTGAAGTCATTGAAGTCATTGAAGTCATTGAAGTCATTGAAGTCATAATTCTCCCGAATTGATCAACAAGAAACACTACGACCAATATCCCAGACAATATCGATGATGATGATCCGCTTAATGTACAACCTCTTGACGAAGGCGGCATCGATCCACATCTCTTTTCAGCGCATGCTCTCCTTGCAAGCACAACAGCACCACAATCATATCTACAAGCCCGTCACTCAGGCGAGTGGGAGCAGTGGGAGCCAGCGATGCAAGAAGAGCTTGCAAAGATGGACAAATACAAAGTCTGGGAAGTCGTCCCTCGATCACCCGATATGCGCGTCGTGGGAGCACGTTGGGTGTATACTAGAAAGACTGATGGAGAAACCGGCAAACCATCGGCATACAAAGCTCCCAAAGGATTCAGTCAAATCGAGGGAATTGATTTCAACGAACTCTTTGCTGCAGTTGCACACAAAGACTATTCCTCTCGCGTGTCAACCATCTCGACCTTGAATGCGATCAGGTCGATATCAAAGCGGCTTTCCTCAATGGCGACCTTGAGGAGACAATCTATCTTACACCACCAGAAGGTATATCGGCAGACAAAGTCCTACATTTGCGGAAATCTCATTGTCTCAAGCAATCGCCACGCTGTTTCAACAAAGCATTTGGTCAAGGGCTTACTCCAACTCGAGCCGATCCCTGCATTTATACCAGACGACAAGGCAATACATTCCTGATGCTGTCAGTCCACGTGGACGATCAACTCATTGCGTGCAACAGCCGATCAGCTCTCG
>JAABUK010002389.1_pt1 | contig 33736 bp, 47 predicted proteins | sample 5559141 | NCBI WGS metagenome assembly JAABUK01 (sample SAMN10711869, study PRJNA513367) | rock metagenome | isolation source: Antarctica rocks | place: Antarctica: Victoria Land, Pudding Butte nord | collected 2016-01-03 | reverse complement strand
TCACAGCAACACAGGCGATACAGTTACAGCAACAGCAACATGAGTCAAGACGCAGCTTCTTTCTCACATGACATGTGATTGTTGGTTGTGACTACTTGATGGGTTGTCATCAGGTACTGTCGCATGACAACAATCAGAGCTGACACCATTCACCATCTTACACACACAAACCCTGTTAGCAGCATCAACAGCTGCAAGCTTGAAGGTGCACATTCAAGATCATTCACAAACCACGGTGCATGTCATTTTGTAAGCCTGACACCTGGCCATTCTGCTGCCTGAGTCGACAAGTATTTCATTGTCAAAGGACAAAGGCACCATAAGAACACAAAGCATGTGCACACAGTGGCAGTGGCATCAGTATTGCAAGTACAAATACAAGGCCAAACAACATGACCATTCACACGGCAAACATCTGACCTGTCATGCCCATGAAGGGCGCTCCGGGGTGGCCCCAGTTCTGACTGTATGGCCCTGGGGCTGATGTGGGGTTACGCCCTGCCTTACTACGCCGCTTGGTGCCACCTGGCTGAGGAGGTGACATATCCATCTCATGCACACTGGCTGCCTTGGGGGGCCCTGCCACAGCTTGCATGGGGTAGCCCCCCTTGGGGGTCCCTTGAGCGTACAAGCCTGCCATGACACATGCTTCGGGTCAGGTCAAAAACGCTCCATGGTACCTTGTGCACATGTCCTGAAGATGTATGAATGCCCCTTGTAGCAGCCATCCATGCAATCCTGCAGCTCTTACGGGGGCATGACAACACACATGAGCTTGGTTGAGCTGTAGTGATGTGCATGCTTCAAACACTGCACAAATGTCTTTCTCCTGAAACTTGTTGGGCCTGAAACTCATTCGGTAATGGTGGTTGCAACGTGGCTGCTAAGACAGGGGCCTCAATGAATCTCTTGGGCAAGAATTGCTGGGCCTTTGAGCTTCCACTGTTGGTGATTTAGGTCTTGATAAGTAAGCAAGCGTGTCTCATGTTGATGCATGTTGGTTCACAGGACTAGGGTTTAGGCACACCTAGTAGGTACCTGGCAAGAACAATCAGCTGCAACGCCTGTAATTATTATTATCGTTATTGTTACTATTATTGTTACTATTATTATTATTAAGTGAACAAGCAAAGGACAAGATGAAGTCACCATTAGGCTCTGATTTAGAGGAGGCCAGACTGCTGCCATACAGATCAGCAAGAACCCTGTTGGGGTAGAATGGCTCCTGCTGGGGGTCTGGAGACAGGGCCTGGGGTGACCCATCACTTGCCCCACCCTGCTGCTGACCATGCTTCCTCAGAGTGTCTGCACCACACAGGTCAAACACATTGCAGACCACATTTCCTTGAACACGTGTTGCTTCTTGTATGCACATGCATTGGATGACTGCATGCTCTGTGAGCGTCGCCCTTTCTTGAATGGTCTGTAGTTATCATTATACAGATGCCACACACATGTCCATGCTCGCAAAAATCACATTTGCATAGCAGCAGCAACACAGTATGCAGCCATTCTTGGCGTGCAGTGGTCTTCATTGTACAACCAACGCTGCCATCATTGGGTGCGATCATTTGGTGACATGGCAGCCACCACAGCAAGGAGTGTATTCAAGCTGCAAAGCACCTGCAAAGTGGCGGCCTTGTTTGGCTTGAGCCTGGTGTGAGATGGATTGCTGCCTGATGACAGGGTTGGCAGCTTGCCCCACAGAGGCCTTACGGGTCCTCAGGGGGTTCTGAGGGACCTGCTTGCTGCGTGCATCATGCAGAGCCCCAACACTGTTGATGCCTGTAGCCTACATGCCAGCAGCAAAGAACTAAAGGCCTGGATCACAGGTCTGCTTGCTGCATGCATCATGCAATGCAAGGTCTGTGGCCTACACTTGGCGGCAGAGCTCTGCATGCAAGAAGTGCTGGCTGTTTTTGCTGTGTGCCTGTTGCTGCGCTGTAGCACTGAGACTGCTTTGACCTGCAGAGAACACCCTCACTTGCAACACAAAGATGATCACCTCATGTAGTCATTTTGGGCAGGGTTCTTTGCCACATTGCTATTGCCTGCAACTGAGAAGCAGCTAGCACGCTTGCTTGTGCTGCAGCGTGCAGACATGTGCAGCTCAGATCTGTCAGTCACTGCAGATCTCATGTAGTACAAGGCCACAGACTGTAGACCTGGCTGGCGGAGGTTTGCATAACTCTATGCAGTGTGTACAAACAAGGCTCATGGCAAGCATAGCGCGCTTGATGCTTGCCTGGGGCGCTTGTTGTATGCATTGTGTGCTGCACCACTTGGGCATTTGGTGCTGCCACCAAATGCATGCATCCAGAGCTCAGGCAAGCAGACTGACAGCACTGCATCACACTGGCTGAGCAGCATTCTGCTTTTGGCTGCCCTACAGGATCAATGTTGCATGTGCCTCATGAAAAGCCTGCTGCAATGCCAACCTGTGCATCCTTTGCAGCCTTGGCACCAGACAGACTCTTCTTCTTTGTAGGGCTGACAGGTGCGGGCCCTGGGCCTGTGCCCCACTGCAGCCCCTGGGGGGCATCTGAGCCCCCACTGGAGCGGCCCTGCTCTGCTGCCTGCTCATCCATGCCCATGCCATTATCCGATGTCAGCATCCTGCAGAAGAAAACCATGCTTGCCGTGTTTGATGTTTCAATAGCTTGCAGAAAGCTCTATGACAGGGAAAAGCTCATAGACTGATGGAACAGCCACAAAGCTTGGGGCCATGCCATTTATCAGCATACATAAAGCCATCAGTATTGTGTGTCATGCAACTCAAAGCAACTACCAAGCATGCACCCACATCGCATGCCTTGAGTAGAGGGGAGTTTGGGCAAAGGAAGCATATTTTGATTGGGGTTGCCAGTCCCTTGAATGGGACTCAACCACTTGTTTGCTTTTAGGGTTCTTGTATTCAACAACAGATGCTCAGCAGAATTTTGATGACCATGTTAATAACACTCTGACAATGAAGGAAGCAGAATACCTAAGCTGCTGCTGCAAGGGGACACCGCCAATGCTCCACTGCAGGCCCCCATCTTGAACAGGCAGGCTGGTGTCACTGCTGTACTGGTATGCGCCCTCCTTGTCGCCCTCTATGCCGCCACTATATGGCATTGCCTCAGACTCTGACTGCTCTGAGGACTGCCGCCTGAACCCTTCCTGCCCCTGCTTTCCCTGTGAACGCAGCAGCAGACAATGTGTGCCTGAGTTGCTCAATGAGCTGGTTGATGCATGTAATGCGCAGCTCCTGGGGTCTTGTACTGTTCCTTTGCCTTGTGTTTAGGGATGTATGCAACAGAAGGTCCAGGCAGTGAAGTGTAACTTCATGCCTGAAGTTGGAGTGTGTACTGTCTGTTTGCACATCAGCTTTGCAGGACAAACATTCCCTCCAGATATTAAACACAAGTTTTCATGACGACTTTGATTGTGCTGTGTTCCACGAATTGAGGAGGTCATCGCAACGTCGCAGTGCTTGGTCATACAGGTCTGCCTACAGCATGATTGCAGACTCCAAAACGATCACATGTGGTCCAAGCAGATGCCAACAGACAATGGGCGCGCTCTATGCAAGCTGAACATCGCCCTGCATCAACCCACCTGATCAACAGAGGTTCTTTGCTGCTGTATGACAGCAGCCTTCTCTTGCAGGCGGCGAGAGTGCTCTTGCAATACTGCTGACTCGGCCTGCAATTTTCTGAGCTCTTTCGACAGTGTTGCTGCTGTTCTGTCTGCCTGAGTAGGTGCATCACTTGCATCTGTTGCCGTCTCTGCTGCACTAGCAGGTAATTCCACCAGCACATCTGCCGATGCTCGTGGGCTTGTATCCTGTGTGGGCTGCTGTGCCGCAAAGTCTCCTGCAGGCTGTTCTGTGTCTGGAAGAGTGTCATCTGCTTGAAGAAAGGCGCCTGCTTGCACAGACAGCCCTGCTTCAGATGCCTCTAACAACTGCGGTGCGTCTGCATCAGGATCTGCGGCCCTTTGAGATGTCTGCCTGGCATAGGACGCTGAGCTACTGTCATTGACAGGAAAATCTGCTTGTGGACTGTCTTCGCCCTGCCCTGGCCTGTCAGGCTCTGCACTGGCCTGAGCCCAACTTGCAGCAGCCTAGCAAGCAGCGTGTACGTGTCAGCGTGTTGCCACCACAATTTGAGATGGCTTGCACGCTTGAGAAGCTAGTGGTCCCGGCGTTGTACCTCAGCGGCTGAGATGCTGTCTTCAGCCACGTCTTGCACCAGTTCTCCCAAACAAAGGTCCACCTGGTCTTCCGAAAAGCTTGCCATAGCGCGACCTCAACAACAGACGTTCAAGCCTGCCGCTAGCTTTGATAAGCTTGCGTGACCATGCTGGCGTGTAACAGCGAACTTCGGTCAGAAATGACCAAGGGCAAGCGCGCACTCTCGGGCTGCGCCTGCTGTCAGCTGTAGCTAGCTTTCATCGAGAAGTCTAGGCACCTTTGAAAACGACGAGCAAAACTTGAAGCCAGGCTACTGACACAGAGCTATCACCAATCGACCTATTTGGTTGTGAGCTGTGTCATGTGCCAGCTATATGTCGCGCTTCTGCCGATGTTCCGGTTTGACCTATCGTGCCTTGCTGTGAGAATCTGGATAGGGGCGTGTTCAAGACTGCCCTTCATCTTTGCCCTCGCCCCTTTCGTTCATCTGCGCACTGTTCTCGGCTTTGACTGCACCTCTGACCAAACTTGGTGTCACAGACGTTGCCGCTGCAGTGTAAATGGGATGCAAGTGCTGAGAGCTGTTGTGCTCGCACTCCTCTACAGTTCCATCGCTGCTCAACTGAGCGACCCGATTGCTGGTGATCACCAAGTCAAGTCGCACATAAACAAATTTCTCAAACGCGCAGCTACACAGGACGAAAATCGGCTGTTGAGGTGCGACATTCCGCAAGCGCACTGAACTGGCAAGAAAGAGCACGAAAGCTGATAGTATGTGCATGCAGCGACGAAGAACCAGGAGACAGCCTTTGTCCTCAAAACGTACAGCTGAAGTGGACGACCGAGGTTTCCTCTAGCATATACGCCACTCCGACCATCACCGACCTATACAGTGATGCGCACAAAGATATCATAGTTCCTGCCTTCGTGAGTCAGCTTGAGGTATGCAGCGCACGCTACTCAACAAACGTGTTTCCGCCAATCTGCAATGTGCTCATCTGCAACCTGTTGCCCCGCAGGTGCTGGACGCAGCTGACGGCGCCCGAGCAACACACTGGGAAGGACAGCACCAGTCTGCACTGCACACATCAGCCTTGCTGTTTGACATTGACTTCGACGGCATACAGGACATCCTGATTGCAACGTATGATGGTGATGTGCTGGCCTTCAAAGACACTGTAAGAATAAACTGTACCTTCAGCTGTTGAAACTTTGAAGTGTGCTTGTTGGTGATTCGTGTACGTGCGAATCATCCAGCAGGTGAACAACTCCTGTCTTGATGCAGGGAGAGGCCCTGTCACTGGCGCACAGCTTCTTTGTACCCCCCCTGAAAGTGCGTAAGGACTGGTTTGAGGGCCTGAACCCAGATCCTACTGACCACAGTCATCCCGATGTTGGCAACATTGCTGATGCCCAAGCCCTTGAAGACAATGAGGTAAACTTGCCCCACATCTGCATCTTCCTCCCTGCTGTGTCACCGAGATCTATCTGCCATCATTGAAGCTTGAGGCCCTGCTCCCAAACAGCCAATTGTGGAGTCAGCAATCATTTGCAATGCCAGCCTGTACAACATCTGAGATGTTTGCAGGATCTGAGGGAACTTTCTAAACGGGTCCAATTTCGTGGCACACAGCAGCAGCAGCAGCAGCAACAGCAGCAGACAAGAACACAGGCAGCAAATGATGCAATCTCACAGCAGGAATCTGCCAGGCGACATCTGCTGGCAGATTTACCCCAAAATGCAGATGCTGCGTGAGTACCAGCATTTGCGCGCTCAACTATTTTGGACTTCTGATGTCACCCATGCTAGCAATGCACAACAACAAGCACAAATGCAACCGAACATCAGTTGTTTCTCACCCATGCAAGGCTGACACACCAACTATGCAGCGGCATGCAGGACAAGCGCTGGGGATCAACATGTGCATGTGTTTTCAATTGTTGATTAACCTGCATTCCGAACTCATTCCTGTTGTGCGATTCTTGTCCTTGCAAGGCTGCCTTCCAACCAACCTCACAAGTTGCCACCCATCCCATCTGCTGACAGGCAGGCTGAGCTCACAGACGCTGCAGCTTCAGTGGCTAACGACATCATCCAGCAGGCGGAGCAGGAGCCAACTGTGGACCAGCAAGATCTGCAGCAGCAGCAGGTGCAGCAGCTGGAAGCAGGGACAGACCAGTCCCAGGAGCAGCAGCAGCAACAGCAGCAACAACAAATTCTACAGCAACAGCAACCAGCAGAGACTCAAACTCCACAGCAACAACAGGAACAAGGCACAGCTTCACAAGAAGAGCAGCAACAGCAACAGCAGCAGCAGCAGCAGCAACAGGTAGGGCAAGCAGGGGCAGGCATAGCTGCTGCTGGTCTGACTGTTGAGCAGGCTGCTGACAAGACACATGAGCATGCCATGGCCGCCATGATGGGGGGGCCGCCGCAATGGGGAGGGCGCTTTGACAACAGGTGCACCTCCACCTGTAAACAGTTGTTTTCAATCCTATTTTGTCGTTTCTTCCGTGAATTCAGCAGGCTTTGATTTCTGTTTGATTTGACAGAAGTAATGGATTCCGATTCGGCATTTCTTTTGCTGATAGTCTCAGTCAGCTCTGACAAGAATGTCTTGCGTCGCTGCAAAGCTTTCTGACAGTTATGCATGCTCATTACAACATGGCATTCGCAATGACAGGCATGCTCGGTGTATGCTCTTTGTGGTCTCAAGCAAGCACCGTCCAAATGTCACTGACTATCATCACACACTGTGATGTTTTCCACAGACAGCTGCAACCATGCTGTCTGTTCTTGCTCATGCAGATATGACGATTACCTGTTGGACGATGCCCCTTCATTGCATGGAGACTATGACGAGGTGCGCACTGAGCACGGCTGGGAGGTGGACTCTTTCTTCCGCCCCCCTCGGGTACCCGACAAGGGTCATGTGTGGCTGGACCCCCATATCCTAGCTAACCCAGCCATTGCTGACATTGATGGGGACGGTCAAGAGGAGTTGGTCATTGCAGTGTCATACTTCTTCGACAGAGACCAGTACAGCCGTCCGGTATGCACCATATAGACATATCAAACTCCTTTGTATATGTGGCAATGCTGCTTGCAAGAGACCTTTGCATGCCAGAAGCAGGCTGACTTGACAGTGGTGAGCAATACATGCATGATTGCATTTGCACATGCATCATGCCGCAGAAATACTGTCCAAGTACACATACTGCATAGCATGCAAAGCACATCCCATTCAAGATCGTTAGTCAGCCTGGCGTACTGCCTTGTTTGCCTTGTTATATCTTACCTGCTGCACTTTGAGGTCACTACGCCAGAGGAACCACTCTAGTAAGCTGTCGTTGCCGCCCAAAAGGCATGCACAGTTTAGCAGCCTCATGCACTGACTAACGTGCTTCACCACAGGGGCGAGCAAAGACACTGCCCAAAGACGTTGACATCAGCCAGTATGTTGGTGGAGGCATTGTTGTCTTCAACTTGCGGAGCAGAAACCTGAGGTGGCAGCAGCACCTGGACCTGTCCACTGACCACACCAAGTACAGGGCGTACATGTACTCAGCACCTACCCTGGTGGACCTCAATAGAGATGGCAAGATGGAGATTGTTGTTGGCACATCCATGGTGAGTCTGCTGTGCTGTGCTGTGCTGTGCTGTGCTGTGCTGTGCTGTGCTGTGCTGTGCTGTGCTGTGCTGTGCTGTGCTGTGCTGTGCTGTGCTGTGCTGTGCTGTGTCAGCTGTGTTGCGCTGAAATGTACAGTGCTACGCTCTCTGCTCTACCCTGCTCTGCTTTGTGTCTCTTCATCTCCTTCTCTTTGACTGATCGCCTGGTCAGATCATAAACAACATTATTGCATTGCACGACACACTGTTTGTGCTTTTGCCCTGAGCCATGCCTGCATCGTTACAAGTACTTGTTTTGTTTTATGCAGAGATATAAAGTTTTGTAATATTATGAAAGGTGAATTGTGTTTGCTGCAAATTTTTCTTTGTCTGTGTTTGCCATAGCAACCAAGATATGCTCCGTGTAGCCATCAGAGAGTGCTGGACTGTAGGGCAGATCCCCAAATGAAGCACACCTGATTGTGTGTGCAGGGCTTCTTGTACGTGCTAGACTGTGAGGGGCGTAGCATGGCCGGGTGGCCTCTGCAGATGGGTGACATCCAAGCCCAAGTGGCTGTTGGGGACATCAATGGGGATGGCTTTGTGGAGGTGGTGGCAGCTGATGCCAATGGAAACGTGGCTGCCTTCAATGCAAAGGCAGAGGAGCTGTGGGAGCGACATGTGGCCAGCCTAGTGGCACAGGTCTGCACCCTCCCAACACAACAATAATAACAATAATACCAACAATAGTAATGATAACAATAGTAATAATGATGATGATAGTAATGATGATAATAACGATCACGATCATGATAATCATAATAGTAATAGCAACAACAATAAGAACAATAGTGATAATAATCATAACAGTAATAATAATAGTAATAATAATAATGATGATGATGATGATGATATTTCCAACGCTTTCCAGCTCATGATGAGCTAGGTACATGCAGGACCAGACTTGTCTCTCCAACGCAGTCTGTCTTGCGCATCCCTACAAGGTCTTCCAACATGACTATTGCATACTTGTGCTGCATCCCAAGCAGTCCACAGCTCACAGCAAGATCTGTGTACCACCTGCAGGCTGCATGATGCATCCTGTGCAGGCTGCTGTGTGTCCTGCTGCCAAGTCTGCACCGTTGATTGGGCTTCTGTAGGCTCTGAAGCCACATGGCATGCGTGCATGTAGGCTGGACCAGCTTGTTTGTGCTGATGTGCTGACACTCCATAAGTTGCCTTGACTCCAGCTGGTACAGTTATTGTGCTTGCTACCCTAGTCTTGGCAATGCTGACAACTGCTGGCAGGATGTTGCACGGCACAAACTGCACATGCATTCACACTCTTCTCACGAACAGTCTGCATGACTCTAAACCTCAAGCAGACGTCCAGCAGCTATTGAGCTTTGTCCTTGATCTCAACTCGACATGACTTGGACAAGCTTTAAATGTGAGCAAGCTTACCACGGCAGTAGCAATGTTGTAAGCTCATTGTTTGCTGATTGTTTCAGAATCATGTGCGACGGTGGTGCAGGCGGTAACATTTGGTGATGTCAATGGAGATGGTGAGCTGGAGGTTGTGTTCGGCACCACCTCTGGCTATCTGTATGCAATTTCTGGCAAGACAGGCCTTGACATTCCAAATTTTCCTTTCAAAACCCACGGCCGTATTGCTGCCTCGGTGCTCATCACTCAGTTGAGTCAGGGGCTGAGTCAGCAACTTGTGGTCATGTCGTTTGATGGCCATCTATACATGGTAGATGGTATCTCAGGTGCGTCGTGCTGCTGTGCTGTGCTATGCTGTGCTGTGCTGTGCTGTGCTGTGCTGCGCTGCGCTGCTCTGTGCCGTGCCGTGCTGTGCTGTGCTGTGCTATGTGACCAGTGATCTCTGATGTGCTGCCATGACTTGAAGTTTCTTTGTTTCAGCCGGTCTACGCCATACTCAAAACCATTCAGCTGTTATCAGTAAGTTCACCCAGCGCTTGACCCCCCAAAATGCAAAGCTACTCAACCTCTGTTCCCATTATCTGAATCCAGACCGGTGGCTGTTGTACAGCACTCAATCCCCAAAGTGCAAAGCTGTTCAGTCTCTGCTCCCATCATCTGAACTTAAACCAGTGGCTGTTGTGCAGGGTGTGCAGACACCATGGACATTGGTGAGCAGTCCTACAGCATGGTGCTGGCAGATGACCTGGACAACAATGGTCACATGGACCTGCTGGTGTCTACCATGAACGGCAATGTCTACGCCTTGGAGACTTCTGCTGTCTACCACCCCATGAAAGCCTGGACATCTGTGGCAAGACATGCTCGCTCACCTCATAGTTTACCCACTGTTTTGAGCATACTACCCAATGATGATCTGCACTGTTTCAGGAGTATATTGCCTGAACCACATTTTTGCTTTTGCACCTGCTGTATGCCATGCGCTGTGTTTGATGCCTTATGGTGGGGTGATGTTCTGACTTGTGTCCGTTTAGTTCAAAACACAAAGCTGCTTACACATGACAGCCCAGGAAACCCTCCTCGGTTTGCTATCAGGCGCTCAGAGGTGACTTGGTGCAGGTGCATGGAGTGAACTGCTTCACAGCGCGCTGGAACTGGCAAGGCATTGCTGCGACAGCAGAAACCCGGGCCCCACGTGACATGGCCGGCCAACGGTTGAAGATCCGCTTCGAGATTGTGGACCGCCGCTTCGGTGTGCTTGCGGGGCCTGTGCAGGAGGGGGAGGTGGACCGCAACAGGCTGCAGAGGGGCCCTTACACAGTGTATCTCACCCTGCAGGTATAAGTCAGGGATGCTTGCCCTCAGATATGGTCTCGTTCATGCTTACTCATGCCTGGCTGTACTGTGTACTTGAACTCTGCAGGTGTTTGTTGTTGAGCTCATGCACCCAATGGCATAAGCTAGTCTGTCGGGTTTCAGGCTTTCGGTCTTGAGTTCGGCATTGCTTTGTGTTGCAGCAGTGTGTGCAGCAGGCATGGTGCATGCGCAGGGAATGTCATTTGCTGGTGCAATCAAGGCTCTCTGCTTGTGGGTGAGGGTGTCAAGGGCCTCTGCATGCAGTAGTTTCACCTGCAAAATGGGTCGGCAGCAGTAGTGGCATGACTTGAACTGTAGGAGTTTGCAAAAATTGCGTCTTTCTCCTGCTGGTGGGCCCCCCGGGGGGAAAGGAGGGGGGTGCTGTGTTTGATGCTGTATAGTGGAGTAATACTCTGCTTTGTGTCTGTCTTGTGCAAAACACAAAGCTGCTTACACATGACAGCACAGAAAACCCTCCTCACAAGCATTATTGCTCACCTGTATAATTTGTGCAGGGAATGACAGCCACAGTCATTGGGCGGGGGGAGGCACCTGTCATTGGGATGACTGACTCATATGTACTGCCAGGGGTATACACTTTGGAAGTCCCATGCCCCACCACCAGATCAACAGGCACCATACATCTTGAGATGTGGGATGAGGACAAACTGTCATTTGTCCATGACTTCAGCTTATCATTCCACATGCAATATGCCAAGCTGCTGAAGTGGCTTGTGGCGCTGCCATTTACCATCATGGCTGCAGTCATCATAAATGTGCTCAGCAATAGGGACAAGTGGTCATCTACTGCCCTACCAATGTTTCGGAGTGATGTATTGCGACCTGACCGAACGAAGTAGCTTTACTTTGTTTTTTTCCTACAGACAGTACGTAATGCTGTGCATGCACTTGCTGGCTGTTCGACCAATTACAACGCAGTGCGTCCATTATGATATAGTCCAGACCACGCCCAGGCAATACAGTGACATGAGGGGCTGGCGCAGGGACGCATAAACATTCACGTGATGCATGCGCTGGGCGCTGGCCTGGCGTCGCCTATGTGTGACAGTACAAATTACCAGCACTCAGCTATACCATGGCTGCTGCAAACAACAGCCATACCACAACTTGCACACAGACTGTGACAATCCACATTCTGTATGCAACAAAACCCAGGCCTGATGCTGTACTGTACCTTGGTGCTGGTGAGTTATCATTCAAAAGAAAACAGCTGTTACAGTAGTGGCAACAGCGCGGTAGTTCATTACACTGAGACTTCTGAGCTTTCAGGTCATGACAAGCTTACAACAGTGGGTGAGTATTCGCCTAATTGGTCCGCAACTAGCTCAATACACACATCTATAGATACAGCCTAGCAGCATGCTTTGTCAGATTGGCCCTGTGTGTGGTCAACAAGCACTACATCATGACCTCAAGTCACTTTGTTGACGCTGTGCCTCACCACCAAAACAGGTAGGTCATAAGCGCACAGAATTTCACAGCACTGAGCTAGGCCAAGTTTGGCTTGAGTGGAACACCAGAAACAAGTATTTCTACCTAGGGAGTTTCTTTAGCTGATAAGTACTCGCAAGCTATGCCTCATGTGTCAATTATTGCGCTGCTGGCACAGTGCTTTGACAACAGCAAGACCTTCATGTCATTAGTCATGTGCTGGTCAGCCAGAGGAAGCTGCTGCAGCAGCTGTGGAGCCGCCACCTGAGGATGAGGCAGCAGCAGCTGCAGAGGAGTCGCTGTGGTGGAAGTTGCCATAGCTGTCACCATAGTAGCCACGCCCGTACTCATGGTTGTAGTTGCCCCCATACCCATGGTCGTAGTCATCTGCAAGTGTCATTAATGATTCTCAAGGCTACTTGTGTGTTGTCACCAAGGAGCTCTGGCTTTTTGAATACATGTCAGACTTTTGCCGCTGCATGTGACATGTGCTTTACATGATGTAGCAAGCAAAGTATGCAAAATGGCACAACACGTATTGCAAAGCAAAGGCCATCCTTGAGACTGTTTACACAGACTTTGCAGAGCATGTTGAGGACATCTTGTATGTTAGAGAGAGTACCTGAGCTGGCAGCAGCAGAGGCAGCAGCAGCACTTGAATGCTTGAAGTAGCCATCATACCCACCTGCACCAGACAGGTCCATGCTTTCACAACTCAAGCATGTTGGTTGTGTTACTGCTACCACTTGCAAATGTGGAACACTGTCAGCAACAACCTGTTGCATTGACTGTACATGTGTGCCATGACATGTAAGCAGATGAGGCTTGTTGACAAACAAGGCAAAAATCACATTGACTTGCAGGATTGCTACCTGAGGATGCAGCTGAAGCAGCTGCAGAGGCATCACCACCATTGGCGGAAGCTGCAGCTGATGCTGAGCTGGACTCATGGTAGTTGTGGTAGCCGTAGTAGTTGTAGCCGAGGAGGTGTCTTCTGGGGCCTACCCCTGCCGCTTGCCCTGCTGCATGATCTGCACATGAAGGCCGCCACGGCTTATCAGTACCACTCGTGGTCACCAACTGGTAGCACTGCCCGTGCCAGGGCTGTATATTATACGTTTGTTTATTAAACGACAGCTTGAAGGGCGCCTAGCTTGCTGGTATGCAGCAAGGCACGGCAACACCCCGTGCCTCCTATAAGAGCGTGCATCAAAGTGCATGCTGCAACGAGGCCGACCACGGAGGTCAAAGGCATCACAAGCGGCGTCCTGGGCCTATGCAGTGGCGGTGCGTGCAAGCATTCTGTTTAGTTGAAGTTTGAGCTTGATTTACCTGATTTCAACTCTCTTGTCGCGTGAGCTAGCGTAAAGGAGAGCAATAGAAGCACAGAAGAGGCAAGTCCTATCGCCTTCATTGCAGTCGCGGAGACTCGGCGGAAGCGAAGAACCACCGGCGGCCAAGTGGTTGGCTTTGGGTGCCTGCGCTCCGCTGGACTGCTGAGCAGACGGCAACAGCTGCTGCAAAAACTTGTGTATTGCTGTGAAAAGCAAGCTGCGAATACTTTGCGTGGCCCCGAACTGGAGAGCAAAGCTGCTTTTGAAGACCGTCATGGCTTCCAAGCCAGCTGATGAAGGCTTCCCGAGTTGCGGCTGCCAACAGCTTCTGCCAGCCGCAACACTGTCAGGTTAGAAAGCTGATGAAGCTAGGCCGAGCTGCCTGAAGCTTTCAGTCTGTTGTCCTGTCCAATAAAAAGTCACAGTGTGTCACGTGGTTATATTGAAACCAGCCTGAAAAGCATAAGCACAAAAGTCGTTGCTGTTCCATTTGAACGTATGTCAGCTCGGCACTAGTGCTGCAAGCAACGAAGAAGCTCCACAAGCTTGGACAAGGCAGCAACAAACACAAGGTCAGCTTGCTCAGCGGTTGTCTAAAACAGTTTTTTCGTGGCGGACTGTGAAGTGCCAGTGCTGCCACCTCGGGCCAGTCCACCAGTGATACATGCATTTGGAGTGGCGGCACGGGCACTAAAGCAACACCGTGCTAGGCTTTAGTCACTTTGAACTGGTACACAATGTTCTTCTCAGACATATTGTTTACAACAGAAACTTTGTTGCATGGCATGTCATGGGCACCGTTTTGCCCACAGTTGCAATGTTACATACAGTATATGTTATTTGCAACTAAGCCACACTCATCACGGACTGGTTTGAGGTATCTTTCATACCCAAGGGAACTAAAACAGGATCTCTCTTCTCTCAGGTAATGTACATTAGCGTGAGTCACTCTGAACGAAAATAGCAAAGACATGAGTCTAGACTCTACAAGTACAGAACACAACATTGCATCGCAGAGACTGATTGACGTTCAGCTACACATTCACTCAGATGGCCATCTGGCCATTTCTCTCAAGATTGATTTTGTCTTCTCAAGCAAAAGCATGTATAACATATGATAAAGCATACCCTGACAGATGCTGTCATGCAAGCATGTCAAATAGCCCCTTGATGAGGCAGTATCAGCCATTATGTTGACTGGCGCGCTTCCATTCGTTTAATACAGATGGTGGCGGCTGGTACTTCTGCTGACTGTGCTGCTTCTGCAGCTGCATCTGCAGCTGCCTCTTCTGCTTCCTCTCGCTTTCAGACCTAGCATGATGCATGCTCCTGACCTTCCGCTTCATTGCCTGCTCCTTCTCTTGCAGATGCAAATACCAGCGCGATGACTTGAAGCTCATCCTCATGGGCTTGGTCTTAGTTCTGAGCACACCACCTAGCGCCCTCACATAGTGGTCTGGGTTATGGTACCTGGATATGGCACCATCTGGTCCATATGCACTGGGCTCGCCTAACGTGTCTAGCGGGTGAGGATAGTTCATCAGGTCCATGACAGCATCCCTGAGAGAAGCAGCTGGCTTCCCCTTAGGTGCATCTGAAACTGTGACGGCAGTTGAGGCTTTGCTGACTGCAGCCAAAGATGTATAGGGCAGCTCAGCAGAGCTGCCCTTTGCTTTGCTGACTTTGCCCTTGTGGCTGCCTTTCGCCTGTGCAGAACTGCCATTTGGTTTGTTGGCAATCTGGATGGCAGCATGGCCAGCATCTGCCAGCTCACCATTTGCCATGGCAGCAAGGCTGGGGGCTGCTTTCTTTGAAACGGCCGTCACATTGGGTTGCCTGAGGACCCAGAGGCCGGGGTGAGCAGGCAGCATATCATGATATGGTTCGTCCTTGGCAATGAAGCGATGCTCCTTGTCAGGTTGCAGAACCATCATCTTGCCCACAAAAAAATACATCACAACCCTGCAAAGCAATACAAACCTTTGTCAGTGGAATGAGGATACAAATACAGTGATCAACTTTGTTGCACAGCAGGCTGGCACCACGGTGTGCACCTCAAGCTCAAAACCACTGCTACTTATACACAACTCTGGGCGCCTGTCTCAGTTGCATCAGTCCCCTTGCTTGCCAACAGTGGAAGCATGTGTGCAAGCTGCTATTGCATGTGTGCAAGCTGCGATTGCAACTTGTGCACAGTGAGCCATCAAAGTACCCAAATCCGCTGCTGCAGCATGCAATGCGATATAACACTAAGCTGAGCAATGACAAGATATAAGCCCAACACACGGGCATATGGACTGTCACCTTCCGTTGCCCATGAGGCAGTCATGCTCCCTGAAGCCCTCTCCAACCCTCCGCAGCAAATCAGCCACAAGGGTGTAGTCACACGCAAAGGCACGCGGTACAATGTCCCTGGTCATGAAAATGTTCCGCACACAGCCAGCGTCCAAGCCCAGAGCTTGTAGAATGCCCTGGCTCTTCTGGTGGCCATGGTTGTCTGTAATGGGCTCAGTAGCAGACGTGTCAGGGGATGCATCTGAAGCAGAATCTGTAGCAGTGCTGACTGAAAGATCAGTGCTTGGGTCTGCGCTGCAGGGTGCTGAGCTATCACAGGCGTTGCAGCAAGCGCCTTCACAGAAGATGGCTGGCGCGCCGAAGGTATACACAGGTGCAATGGCAGTCTGTGGAAGGACTCCTCGGTATTTGTACATCATCATGAGCAATGTGCCCAGACTACCGCCCAGAGAATGGCCCTGAAGAAAGTGAGAAAGTCAGTCTTTTTTGTCAGGTCAGGAAAAGGTGCCGAAAACTGGTGTCCTGACCTGGTATCCCTTCCCTGCCCCTTTTTGTGTTATTAAAAAAGCGATTTTCAGCAGCTGGAGCACATCAAGCAGCAGCTTTTGGTGGTCATGAAGCTGAACAGGCTGCATGTTGCTTGGTTGTTGAAGAACTTAACAGGCATACTATATGACTTGCCAGCAATACAGTAACACCATGTGGTGAGACACCACTCATTGTGCACAAATGATAGTGCAATTCAAGATGTATGCACAAGCTAATGCACCAATTTCCAGATGCTTGTGGTCGCTACATGAGGTGAACACAGTCTTGTCTTGCAAAGTGATTGAGGCAAGCTTGCTCAGACGACTATGACCCACCGTGAAAGCTACTTTAGCAAAGGGACTGGAAGCCAGCTGTTCTTTGACCATGGGCTTGAACCTCTCATACAATATCTCGGCAGCCACATACACTCCCCTGTGAACCTGCACCACACATGGCAGCAATGAAATGTCGCCTGCTGCTACACAACTACAACATGTGCAAGCATAGGATGCAACAGTTGACTTAAACCTTGCTTGCTTGGCACAACAGACAGAGTCCATAAGGAACTTGCAGATACTAGTGCATCAGATACCAGCGCATGAAACGGCATTCGCCACAACCTGTGTCTCATGCAACAGGTTACCAGCTAAAAGTATGACTACTTGGCTGGCAGATGGAGTGTACCTTGACACCCAAGCTCTTGTCCTCAAACACAACAGGATCAAAGCTCAAATTCACCCTCCAGTGATCAATGGTCTCAGAGCCTTGGATGACAAAGTAGCGTGTGTGAGACACAGGGTCATCACACACAAACCACTGGGTGGGGTCTGCAGCTTGAGATTCTTTGGGAGCTTTGCTGTGCTCCTTGTTGAAGTTTGAGCTGACAGCTGCTGTCACGGTTGCAATAGTAGCAACAGCTGTGCTCTGACCTGCTGCTGCTGCGTTTTGCATGCGGCTGGTCACTGCTCTGAAGGGGACTGCATTACCAAATGAGGCAAACGGAGCAGCTGCATTGGCAGCTGCAGCAGCCGCAGCAGCCAGACCTTGTGCCACAAGCTCAGACGGATTCAGCTGCTTTGACTTCTTGGGCTCTGCTCCAACTTTCTTGGCCAATGTGGCAAGAGCTGCCGCCCGCTGCTGTGCCTGCTGCTGGGACTTGGTAGGGCTGATGACCTCCTGCTGTGCAGTCTGAACTTCCTTTGAGCTTGAGACCATGCCATCACCCTCATCTAGAGTCTGCTGAGCTGACTTCAGAGCATCTGTGCTTTTGAATGCGCGAGATGTTGTGACCAGGTGCAAGCGGTGCCGCCGCCAGAGGGACTCTTTCTACAAGGGATCCAGGTCAGCTACTTAGCTTGGGTAACTACAGACAAGAGACCATACACCGGAAAAGGCAATTGCAGCAGCTTGGTTGTGCAAAATTGAGGCTGCATACCGTGAGCTTGTGCATGTAGTATGTCTGAGCGCAAAGGCTGGAAACCATGCGCACATAGCGCGTCTCCATCAGGCCAGCACCTCTGAGATACTTGCTGATGTCTGCTGCAGGCTCTTTCTGCTTCTTTGCCTTTGCTTTGTCTTGCACCTTTTCAGCCTATGCACGAGGGAGGATGTTGATGTGCTGATGTGGACAGAAAGTACACAAAGCAGGCACACTACGATCTCGTAAATTTGTTTACCTGCTCAGCTCGTTTGGCTGTATCGCCAAGTACGTTGCTGTCTGTGCCTGAAGTCATCGCCGCCTCTTCTTCCGCCTGGAAGAATTTCAGTACACCCCACAACTGCCCAGCTGCCGCTCTTGTGCTGGACAAAAAGACACGACCAGGACCACCGCCTTGCTCTTTTGTTTCAACATCAGGCACCTTAGCCACAGAATGAGCGGGCGCCTGGGTTGCAGAGGCAGCTACAACACGCATAGGCTTGCGAGAGCAAGAATACAAGCTAGGCCTGACGTTGGCAACATGGCAGAAGCTCGTGCTTGCTTGCTGACTACTCAAGACTCTGTCATACATTGCAGGCATTGAAGCCATCCTACCTTTTGTGTAGGATGGCAGCAAAATGCGCGCGTTAGACCCGTCGCAGTTACTGAGATGCTTCGAGCAGCAGGTTCTGACTCAGTTTCCTTGTCAGCATTTACAATCCCGCTGCATCTGACGGACGGGAGGAGGGATGACGGACACTAGCGTTCCTTGCACGAGATCCGCGTTCACCCGCACGGATGACGGACACCTGGACGGACACCGCAGCACAGGCTCACACGTGGCGCGTGGCAACATGCAAGGATGGAGCACGGAGGCATGAAGAGATGTGGTTTGCATTGGATGACTTGAGATTTCGTCTTGCAGGCTTGTACTTGGGCTTTTGAAGATGAAAAACCGGTCCAGATTGCCTGAGTTGTTGGATCCAGGAACATGTTCTAAGGTCCAGCATGTCCAGAGCGCAGCTCAATGTCAGAATGGATGCAGCACCGCAGGAATCCTGTTCAACCTCTGACGCTCAACATTTGCACCAGGCAGAAGCACGTCTCAGAAGGCACCTCGAGTCACATCTCACCATGCTTTGAAACTTTGCAAGGCACAGCTGCATCACTTGACATTAATGTCGACATCAGCGTTGCCAGGCTAGAGTTCCAGCAAGGTTCACACATCACTGCATCTCATCTTGAGATGCCAGTTGCACCCAAGTAGCTTCATACTGCCATACACGCAGTGTATTGTCCACCTTAGCTGATGCTTCCTGCACGTCTTCATCCTCAAGCATTGAGTAGTGTCGGTGACCTGAGCATAACCACTCTGTGTCACAAATTCAAGCATACAAGAGCAGACACAGGGAGCAACATTGAAGACGAAAGCATTGTGGGTCATGAGGATAGCGCAATCATGTACAGGTCACCATGTCTCAACCAATCTCATGCAGCTTACACCAAAGACCAGTGTTCGATTCCCCCGCCCCCCCGTATTTTATAAAACTCACAGTGTGGGGTATGGAGCTACTTGTGAGTCATCAGACATCCTGGCTTGAAAGCACAGGTGAAGGAGTACCAGTGGATGATGACCTACCTGCCAGACACGCAGACCAGCCTAAAAACCAACTAAGCGATGTATTACTCATGCTGACTAAGCAGGCCCAAAATCCAGGAAGCATGCAATTGGTGGTGACAGACATTGTGTACATGACTGCGTACCTGAGGCGGTAGCAGCTAGGGGAAGATATGGGTGGAACTGGAACCCATTGAGGGTGTCTGTGGCAGCCAGGAAGGTAGACACCGGCTCGCCTGTTGTCAAGTCAAAGCTGACCACCTTGCCATCACTCCCACCTGAGCATGCAAGAGCATACATCAGACATCCCGGCTTGATCTGGTGTGAGTTTGCTGTTGTGACAGACCATACGACACAGCCAGCACTGCAGACTCCTGCTGGTCTTGTGCCTGAGTAGCATAGGTCAACACTAGATGAACAAACGTTATCACAGTACTCAAGCCTGCACCTGCTCGCCGCTACATGTTTGCATGTGCACATGGAAGAAAGTCTCTGACTGATGCAAGATGATGTGACAAATGTGACGCAACAAGCACAGACTGACCAGTTGCTAGATGTCTTCCCATAGGTTCTATGTCAAACTGTATCCGCTGGTTCGTGTCGCCCGTGTCTCGCTGCAGTCTGTACACTACATCGGATGTGTAGCGTATGTCCCAGCACAGGATGTCTGTATCCTTGCGAGCTCCTGTGTATAGAAAGTTGCCATCAGCAGAAAACTTCACCTGAAACAGTGCAATGCAGATGGAGTTCCTCACAAATCACGCTGCCACTCTCATGCTACTAACATGCATGGTGATGGCTCGTGGTCACCATCACATGATCACGTGCCTGTAGAGGAGCATAGATTACAAGACAGCAATGTACTTGCTGACTTGAGCATGCTTCAGCAGCAGCAGCAGCAGCAAAGGCATGAAGCCATATTTACATGCTGATAATATGACAACAATGCCTGCCGCGTATGCATACCCTCTCGTCAAGTCAGCACTTTGCCAATACTTGCCCCCTGGACATGCTACAAAGGGGGGAGCAGAGAGGGCACCTGGGTGAGGCCTCCCTTGTGGCCAGACAGGATGAAGGCAGCTGAGCCAGAGGTTGCATCATACACAGCAGCTACAGACGAGTAGGAGCCTGCTGCCACCAGGTTGGGGTCATCTGGGCTGAAGTCAAGGCATGAGATGATGCCTGCACATGCATCTCACACTGTCAGCTAATGCTTGCTCGTTTGCTGGTGGTTGTGCATTGCAATTGAGAAGAGCAAGCAACAACTGTGAGCTAGGTCAGTAGGCAGTGAAAATGGCCTGTGAGAAAACATGTTGAGTACGTGCCATTCACACATACTTCCAACACTCTGTGCCTTGTAGATTTTCATGCATGACAGGACACTGTGTATGGGACTGTACAGATCATACTCAGCCGCGTCTTGCAGCTTGAAACCAAAATGTGTTGGTGTCAGCCCCGCAATGCAATGGCACACATTGTGTGTGTAAAGTGGTCTCTGTGACAATCAGGGACTACAAAATCTCAAAGACACAAGTTGCAACATTGGCGACAGAGTTGAGTGGCAAACCTGGCTGCCCATCTTGCCCTTTCTGGAAGGTTGTGATGGTCTGACAGTCCCTGCCAGGCCGTGACAGGTCAAACACCCTGATGGCTTTGTTGTAGCCTGCCCAGATGCGGCTGCCCTGCCCATGAAAGGCTAGGCTGTAAGCTGCTGTAATTTCATCCGCTGCATCATAAGCTCTGTAGACGCATCTCAGACTCCCTGAGCAAGCATCCCATAGATGGATAGGATGAGCCTGTGCGACAAGGTAATTGCGAGTCAGGATTGGCTTTGACGAACTTGTTTTGATGGGATCAAAACGCCAGTCAGCGTACTAATGACAGGGTGGTAGAGCAGCCTACTGCTACTGATTTTGCAAAACGGTCTTTCATGCAACAGCTGCAATGCAGCGTGTGCCTTACACTGCCAAACAGGCCAGCAACTCAGCTGGCTTCACAAGTCATCTTGGGGCTGCTTCAAAATGCTTGAAACACGCAAGTCACGCACAAGAGCTGCTGCTAGATAGGACTGTGACCTGCGGCAGTTTGTTGAGATAGAGTAGGCGCAGCAATGACTCACCCTGGATGTGGTTGCAAAACAGCATGACACCGGGTCAGAGGTGTGCATACGTGAGTACCAGGCGTAGTCATACACCAGCTCACCCTCCTGCACTTGCAAGGCTGCTGCAAAGCTGTCTGTTGCTGTTTCATCATGGAGCTCAGTTGCGCTCTGAGACTTGAGCTCACCGCTGTAGGCTTCAGCAGGTAAATCAAAAATGCGTAGGCTGCAAACACAGTTTTGGTTCAGCAAGAACAGCAGCATGATGAAGGCAGGACAACTGGACTTGATATCAATCACTCACCAATTATCGTCACTGGCTGTCAGGAAGCATGCACCGTCTGGAGACCATTTGACACCTGAAGCAAATTGTTCAGGCATTTAGTCACCAGCAACAGAAGCAAGAACGTGACAGCAAGCTGCAAATGGTGTGATGGAGTATATCACCTTTCAAAAAGTTGGTGTTGGGGCATATGGTCGCAGCACCACCTGCAAGGACAGCAGCGAAAACAGATAGCGTTCACTGCCTTGCAAGCGGTACAGTAACGAGTCACAGCTGAACAAAGTTTACCTAGATATTGCTCACGAAAATGGTAAATCGATCGTGGTGGGCGATCAAATTGCAGCTGCGCTGCGTACGTTGTGGATTTTGCCTGATCAGTCGACGACTCTAGTGCGACTTCAGGGCCTGGCGGGTCAGTCTCCTGCATCACCCAAGAGCACACGGATTGTCTTTGGCATACCTAGAGATGATGTCGGCGCGTCATCGGGCGGGCGCCCTTCTCGACACGGTTGTTGACCGTTTCATCACCGAGAACCCTGCCTGCCCTCGAGCGTTAAAGTTTTGACCTAAGCAAAACTGCATAGAGGCGGCACTTCTCTGCCAAAGCACCCGTTGTAGACGCATCTGTCACGCGTGTGTCCTGCGCCATGATGGGGGACGCACCCGTGGAGGGTATTGCAGGCGAGATATATGCCAAGCATCGCAACTCCACCCAGCCAGAGTCTCACCAAGTATGTGCGATTCTCGGAGCTGTATTGGAGGTCGTGCAGGCAGAAGGTCTGCAGCCCACGCCCACGACTCTGTTCGCCGCGCTGATGTCGTCCTTGGAAAAGTCCGAGACCCAAGCTTCCGCACAGGTTCGCCACCAGCCCCAGTGTCATACACACCGCGCTACTTATTGTTCCAGGCTTCTGTGACCATGAGGCACTTGTGCATCAGGTGGCTGGAGCAATGTGCACAGTACTAGCCAGTGTGCTTGGCAGAGTGCCAGCTCAGATATTACGCTCCAGGTTCAATGCCTCAGTTCAAATCATGCAGAGCATAGTGGAGCAGAATGATCAGCAGGTATGCATCCACAGCGCACCACTTAGTTTGCAACCTTCTCATACCATAACAATGGTACTAGCACAATCAGGTGCTGATATGCCCTTCCAAATCGCCTCTGCAGGCTGGGACACTAAGAGCAGCTTTAGCATGCTTGAGTTATATCACAGCAGCAGTGAACCCCACAGAGTGGGCCCCCGCATTGCGCCCTTTCACACTGCTGCTGCGGTACAGCACAGACGCTAGGCCCAAAGTGCGCAAGCGTGCTCAATACAGCTTGGTGGATGTGCTGGCAGCCTTGCAAGGCACACCTGCACTGCAAGGTGCAAGCGATGCTGTCCTCAAGGGTGAGCTTGTACCTGCTACACATGCTGGTTGATGTGCATGTGTCGCTTGCTACACCACATGTTCATTGCGACAACACCCAACTGGCTGCAAATCTCATGCACATGCTTTGGATCCCTTTTGGTAAGATGGTGTTATTGCCCTCAGTCTTAGTGAACACAATCTTTGGTCTTTGAACACAATCGTGTCATCAAGCTGAGGCCATGCATTGTGAGCATGCTTGTCTGCATTACCAAATGAATGACGGAGTCTCAGCATGTTATAGTCCCTTCAATATGCCTGACATCATGCAGCAAGAAAAATCTCACACCCTGCCATCCATTCATGTTCTGCGTTCTGCTGCACAAACAAGTCTTGTTGTTTGCTGTAGTGTGTGAAATCATCCTGCCTGGTCCTGAAGCCGCTGCCAGGGCTGCTGCGGCAGCCTCCAATAAGAAGAGGAATGAGGCTGAGGCTGCCATTGCTGATGCTGTCTCAAGGGCGCTTCACATGCTCGGCTCCCTCAAGCAAATTGTTTCTCTACTTGCAGGTCAGCCATAAGACGAGTATAACTTGTGTGTCACTATTTTGCCTAACATCTCATGATGTGTCAGCCTCAGGAGGAGTTTCATCACGGTTGCCGTGCAGCACTCACAATGTGGCAAGGTGTGAGTGCCAAATCTGCCTGTCACGCTTTTTAGCTAAAGCCAGGTCACCTGCCCGCCTGCACTCTTGTATGCTTTTGCCAGCACAGCTGTGCAGTAGCACAACACACTGCCTGTACATGCCTAGTCATGCAGAAGCCAATGCCAGCTCCCATTCCATTCCAATCCAAGGGGGCACAAGGCACAACTTCCTGCCTTGACGCTTCCTTTTCAAAGTTCAGCATGGCAATCTTATTCTGCAGGCAATGTGGTCGGTCCCTTGAGTAAGATGCTACTGAAGCTGTACGTTCTGCGGCAGCCCATGCTGTCCAGAAGCACGACAGACTGCCTGGAGATGCTGTGCTCATCCAAGAATTCACATCTGGGCAGTGCTGCCCTGGGGGAGCTGCTACAGCAGGTGTTGCAGCAAGAAGCTGCCTGGGACAGAAAGGACACTGACCTCATGCTGGCTTTGACCTCCCTCATTGAGAGTGGATTTACCAGGTGAGCAGCTCAATTTTGCATTGGTTTGTCTCAGATTCTGTGCACACATGCCTCATGTGGGTGGTGAAGAATAGGCAAGACAAGAAGGATTCTGCCCATGCATGGCATTGACCAGTGGGCTGAGTGCTGTTTGAGATTTAGCTAAACTTCACAAGATGAGGTGCTGTACTGCCTTGCCCTTTTGTAGCTATCAAACCTCAGCTCTATGCCTCACAACGCAGATCCCCTTTGCACACCACCTTGTTCAACCTTGTCACGTATGCAGATTGCACGAGCTGGATGCATCTGCCTGTGCTCTGCGCCTGCCTCAAGCCTTTCACTCGCTGCTGCCTCAGCTGTGCGCTGAGCAGGAAGGCGTGCGCTTTGGCACACAGCAGGCCCTCAAGAACCTGATCCATGACTGCCTGGATGAGGGCATGGTGAATACAGCTGTCAGCAGGGGCAGCATGGGCAGCATGGGCAGCAGCGCAATGCCACCTGCCCACAACATTGTGGTGGCTGTTGCCAATACACTGACTGTGCGCTACCAAGATGGTTGGATCAATGCCTTGTCAGGTGTGATACCTCTTCATTGTATGGAGAGTGCTGTTAGGCCAGTGTGGCAATGCTTACCAAACCTCTGATTGGTTCTCTTTTGCTGGGGAATCTTAGAGCATCCTGTGCTAAAGCATAGTATAGTAGCTCATGTGGTGGACAGCCCACTGTTGCATGTCAGAAGGTATATCTGCTTACACAGAGTGTTTGGACAAGCTTTTCAGACCTGGCTGTGTTCATTGCTCTGACACAGATAGCTTGTGCCGATGGTTGTATGACTGGCAGTGGCAAAATAGCAGAGCCTGCAGAGAAACTAGTGGCTGCTGTTCCTCTGTAGAGGGTGTTGTGCCTGTAAGAACTAATGCTTGTAATGCAGCTTGATAGTGCTGCATCTGTTTGCAGTTGCTGGAGAGCTGCTAGAGAAGTTGGGGTCAGATGGGGCTCCCCTGGCAGAGGGGCTGCTGCTCAGACTGGGTGAGATGTGTGCGGGTGCGTCTGATGCTGCAGAAGAGGAGAACATGGATGAGGGCTCCAACAAAGTAGCCCTGGCTGCTCAGAATGTACTAGGGCAGGCAATCAGGGCCATGGGGCCTCAGGCTGTTCTTCAGGTCCTGCCCTTAGGGCTTGTTGAGGTGAGATGCCATTCTCGTCCTGCATGCTGTCTCTATTGCATGCCCTTGTTGCAATGAGTGCAGCACAAGAGAAAGCTATGCATAGTCTGTGTGTGATGCCAGTCTCAATCTGTATGCTGTGTCTGTTGTATGCCCTTTCTGTAATGAGTGCAGCACAAGAGAATAGCTATGCGTACTCTGTCTGAGATACCAGTCTTGACCTGTACGCTGCTTTGGTAAGCGCCTTCCTACATGAAGCACCAAAAAGTGGTACATGCTGAGACTGTGTTTGAATGGTCAGATGCTGGAGTGGCAAAGAGGTGCAGCTGCTCAGCTGCATGGACTAGGCGCATCTCATAATCTGCTTTGCCCTATTGTCCTGAGCACAACACACAAAGCTGAGCACTACTGGTAGAGCCGTCAGTGCTGTAGCAGAGGATGTGCTTGAGCCATCATACTACTAGTCACAGATAATACCTGGGTAGCCCAGTATAATACTTGGCTTCTCATTGATGCTGAAAGGCGTAGTATTTTCTTTCCTTTTCCTTCACAGATCATGATTTGATGGACCTATGCTTTGTGTGTGTATGCAGGCCCTGGAAGGTAAAGGGGAAGCAAGGACTTGGCTCATTCCTCTTCTTCGCCAGCATGTACAGGGCGCACACCTTGCCTACTGGGGCAGTGAGCTTCTGCCCCTGGCAAGGGCCCTTGGCAGCCGAGCAGCCCTGGCCCAGCAAAGCCCTGGCAGGCAGGTTGAGGCTCAGCAGTGTAGGGCTCTGGAGCTGCAGCTGTGGAACACATTGCAGTCCTTCTGCAGCTGGGCCCTTGACACCTCCACAGCTTTCAGGTAAGTCTGATGCTCCTGCAGTTTGGATGCATCTGTAGCTTTGCTTGGTTAATTAGCTTCTTTTTGGGGTCAGTTTTGCTGTTGATGTGCCTATGTTACCTGTTCACATTGTGGTACTTGAAGCTCATGTGGCTGGGCACATGCATGCTGGGCACCTGCATGCACAGCTAGCCTGCCTACAGTGGTCGAACGGCAGTAACTGGCCAGTGTGTTTGCATTGACTCTTGACTTCTCAATATTGCCAATAGCGTTCATTTACTGCAACCAAGGCAAAAGTGAGTGAAATCAGCATTATTCAGGATTCAAAATTTGTTGCCGGCAGCTGCCATTGTCTGTAATTTGACCCACTGCAACCTTCTCCAGCTGTCAGGTGCAGCGTATCCATGTGAGGTTCTTATCGATCTTTAAAATTGCCGGAGCCAGCCTTGTGTTTCTGGTTGTGTGGCAATGTTGCCATGCTGTTGTGTCCGGCCACTGATTGTGTGTGCTGTGCTGATGCCGATGATGATGAACTAAACATATGATCAAGCTTCAACCGATCACACGCAAGTGTATGAGGACCTATATGTCTTACCTATACTGAGGCATCAGTCAGCACTGTCTTACAGTTGTAGGGTAGTGTTGTGTGCACCCCCTTTTGGGGCAATCAGCCTATTTTGTTTGCAATCTGGAAGCCTGCAAGACTTGTGTTGCACGTACCTAGCTCATCATGAGCTGGAAAGCGTTGTTATTATTATTATTATTAAGGCAGCAGTACAGTCCAGTGATGAAACACAAAAGCGTTGTTGAGAACCTAGCATGCCCTCGCATGTGAGGACACCCTTTTGTCACTACCCCTGAGGACTGCACCTGCAGCACCTGTTTGTACACAGGAGTTGCTCCTTTACTTGAAACTGCTGTCATCGCTGAAAGCAGACACTGTTTCTGCATGCCAGGCAGGTGCATCTGTTTGTACACAGGAGTTCTTCCTTTACTTGAACCTGCTGTCATCGCTGAAAGCAGACACTGTTTCTGCATGCCAGGCAGGTGCTGTGTTTAGGATTCTAACTGCCCGTCTGGGCTGAGTCAGCAGACCTTCAAAGCAGAAGAAGACTCAGTCTGTGTGTGTGTGTACTGGTTGCAGGAGCTATGCAAAGGGCATTGGCACAGCCTTTGAGAAGCGGCAAGACCTGCGCGTCATCATCTGCAATGCCCTGGCCACTCTGTGCCTGCAGAATCGCAAAGCCCTTAAGGTACACTTATACCTGACCTAAGACCTTGCTAGATGCTAAGGGGTTGTGCTTGATGTCTAGGACACTCAACCTTAAGCACTGGCTCGCAATGGCCTGTCGTCATGAAATCTATGTCATGCGCCAAAACAACTGTTGGCTCTGGCTGAAAATTGTATCGCTCTACATGGATATATGGTGCAGCTGTGTGAAGGTTGTTAGATCAAGGGGGAATAAGTGATGTATGCAATGGGCGTTGTTAGTGTGGGTGACATGCGTTTCATCGTCTTCTTGTGACTTGCATTCTTCAAGTTCATGTCATTTCCTTCAGCAGATGACTTTGCGGTGCAGGCTGCTGGTGTGACAGAGGGGGTGGGGTACTCAGACCCCTCAGGCATCCAGCAAAGCAATGCAGATGATGAAGAGGAACAGTCAGATGTGGTCCTCCCCAGTGAGGTGCCAAGTCATTATGACTTGCAGACAGCTCAAGCGTAAGCTGCCTTCCCAGATGGTTTTGAGACGTCACACTGTTTTGGCACCTCTATGCAAAGCCGTAACTGCTGTCACACCCCTACTCATGACTGATACAAAGATCATCATGCAAAGTGACAGTTGCTTCACAGCTATCTGCTGGTTGTTTGCGCCTTACACTCACGCCCTGTGCTGTCTGAAACTGATGCTTCCAAGCTTGTATAGCTGAAGCTCAGCCTTGTACTCTCTTCTCCTTGGCTTGCATTCCCTGTGTGTTTGCTCCTGGCAGGCTCACTAAGCTCCTGAAACCTTTTGCACAGATCCTGTGTCTCATCCTGTGTTTCGGCTTCTTGCAGAAACACTCAAGTGCTGAAAGACTTTGCTAAGAACTGGCTGCCCCTCTTGTTCAATGCCTTCATCGCCACAGACAGTCAGGAACGTAACAGTTATGGCTCTGCCATTGCTGCCTACGCCACCATAGCAGATGCTGCCACCTTGTCACACTTCTTCAGAGAAGTCATCAAAAGGCTTCTCAAGGTATGCAATTGCCATTACTACCAATTACCTGGTCATGGTTCCATGCATATGCAGATGCTGTGTGCCTGCTTGCTGTTGCATGGTAAGCGCAAGGTGCTTTCTTTGTGACACTCAGCAAGCTGTTTGGTGATGGATGACTGATAGGCTGCCAACAAGAGGCCTGCTAATGCTTGCTCCGGTGTCCAAGTTGAGAAAACAGCAGGTCTTTGACAGCTGTATTGACCGACGATTAAGCTATAGCACACACGAGGGTTGTAAATGCACATGGTTCATCTGCTACGACAGGCTTCAGTTCATCTCAGTTTGGCAGTGCACATTCTTCATAGGCCTCAGTCAGCCTCTAGCGCTTGATGAATGCCTATCTGTGCAGCTAACAAGGGTAGGAACACCCATACACTCAAGCCAGTGCACACATTTTACACATTGTGCCTTGCCTGTCAAAGCACACCTCCACAGCAAAGCCAACTCAAAACACAATATGGAGTGCCTGTCGAACCCTGCTTGAGCAGCAAAGCCAACTCAAGCGTGAAAACCAAACCTTACAGCTGCCATACAGGTAGGAGAGGATGAGGCGGCAGGGGTACCAGCGATTGGGGTAGCCAGGGAGGGTGGGGCCACCCCCACTGCGCGCAAGTGCACCTACATGGAGCTGGCGCTGTGCCTGGCCCCCGGCCTGGATGTCAACGGCGTCAGCATCCTCTACAAGGCTGCCAAGCCGTCTTTGCAGGTCAGCACAGCGCTGTTGTTGCTGCTGCTGTCAACAACAGCATGGGCCCTTGTGCAGCTATTGCTGAGAGTGGTAGTATGGCTCATGATTGTGAATAGTCCAAGCCTTACCATGGGCTGCAGGCGCACGCATAGCAGGCGTATGCAGCTGATGCAAGGCTACAGCCTTGAGCCTGTGTCTGGTCATCCCCTTCCCTGTCTATCTTGCAGTGACTGTTGCTCAGAGCAGTGACTATTGCTCAGAAAGTCAGATTGCAAACTGTACCGCAGCCTGTACTCACCTCTTGGTCAGATTGTGTCTCCTGCATCTACGCCCCATCCTTGTTGCTGAAATCGTGTGTCAAAATCAATGTTGGTAATTCTGCTGAGTCTGATACAGGCTTGAATGCATCATCAGTTGCACTTTGCATGTGCTGAGGACTGCCACCATGAAGCATCACCTGGATCTGATGTGGTGTGTGCAGGAGCGTGACCAAGCAGCTCAGAAGAAGGCATACAAGCTGGTGGCCTACATCTGCGAACACCGGCCGGATTTCCTGAGGGCACACTGCCAAGACATGACAGACTGCCTGCTGGCGGGCGTGGTGACGTCCATGTCGGCTGCCAAGCGCTACCGCCTGCGCTGTCTCAAGGCCCTCATCCTGCTGCTGCAGAGCAACGACGCTCCTGAAATCCACATGGCACAGACGTTGCAGGATGCTGGGCAGACTGAGACACGCCAGCAGGTGAACAACTAAACCTGTTCTGGACATGGTCTGATCAGTTTTGTTTCGTTTTGTTGATGGAATCTTTGGTGAATTGGCCTGAGGTGTCGCCGTACAACCCTTCAAAATCTGAGATTGACTGAATGACTTCAGCTGCCAGCATGTGTGCTTGTTGGGACATGTAAGTAGGTTTTGTGTTTGCTCTTCACAGGTGGTCAAAGATCCTGCCCGCTCTTTTCAATCCCGAAACGTCTATTTTAATCAGAAGTGTCATCCCTACACTGGAAATCTAAACTCAGAAACGCTTGGGGACAGTAAAAACGCGTTTCTACATCGCGGAGATGTTTTGGGTCATTGAAGAGTTAGGAAAACAGCCAGCTGACCTGTTGGGTTTGGCTGTGTGCAGGTGGTGGGGAGTATGGTGAGTGAGGTCATCCTGTGTGTGAAGGAGGTCAACCAGAAGACTCGCACAGCTGCCTACGAGCTGCTTGTCAGTCTCGCCAGGGCCATGCATGAGCAGCACCCACCCCCCCTGCCCGCCCCGGGCCAGGACATGGATATGGGTGGGTCATCTCATCACTCATCCCCTGTGGTTGCTCTTCTGTGCAACTACATGTATACATTGGCTGCGGCGCTGATGCGAGATTGGAAACAGTAACAAGAGTGATGAGAAACCACTTACTGTACAGCACTCGGTTGGTGTTGGCCAGAGGCATGATAGCAACAGTAGAGCTGGTTCATTTGCTGTATTGTGGTGCTGCCCAGATGCATGTTGCTTACTGCTGCATCGTCATCCCTTTGAAGCACCTTTCGAAGCGGCGTTAGGCACAGCTTCTCTGTCTCCTGCTGTCAAATTTGGTGCAACAGCAAACCTCCTGGTGCGTCAATCAGTCAGACCATTTGTGGCATTGGTTTGACTGGCTTCTTGATACCCTTCCAAACATCACAACCAGACCCATCACAGTTCACTTTCCTATGAGGAATCTGTTATAGCCATTCCATGAGAGGCTAGATGGGTTGCGAGGGGGTGAAGCATGTCATGAGCAACAGATTTTGCCTCTCGTAGCACATTTCTATTCCAGGTGCTTTTTACAGCACTTACCTTCCTCTGCTGAGGCTTCAGACTGCATGCACGATGGACAGAGATTACACATCCCGGCCAGTGTGATTTGAAGCTCTCTTATCTTATCATGTGGCTGACATGCTCTGTCTGCATTGCAGAGGCCTCAGACAGCATGCACAGCAGAGGGGGGTTGCATACCCTGTTCAGCATGGTGCTGGGGGGTCTAGTGGCAGCCACCCCCCACATGGTTGCAGCCACAGTCATGGCCCTGGCTCGCCTCCTGTACGAGTTTGCTGGACCTCTGGAATACATGGTTGATGACTTGCTGCCTGCTGTGTTGGCACTGCTGCGGACCAAGAGCAGAGAGGTTGTGAAGGCTGTCCTGGGCTTTGTTAAGGTGCTTAGGCTTTCTTTTTGCAGGCCTCTGTAGTCTTGATACCAAGCACACTGCATGCTCACAAGCTGTGGGGAGCATTTCTGCCTGGGTGATCCAAGGCACGATCTTGGGTTTTACACCGGCTGGAGCAATGCTGCAACAGCTGTGGAGAGAGCGTTACCCCTGTGTTTTCTGTGTTACATCATGTGCCTATGTCATCAACGCCTGCATGCCTGTCACACATGCTTCTTCCCACACGCACCTTGCAGTGGCTTTGCACCCAAACAATAACATTACTCAATGTGATTTCCCCTTGGCTGTAGTTTATTTGGCACCGCAGCAATACAGTAATGTAATGCAGCAACCAGCTCTGGGCTGCCGCCTTGGGAGGCTCCCATCATGATCGCTGAAAAGTGTGAACATTTCTTGATACAGCAACTGTGCAGAACTGTGTGCTGAAGGCTTGCATGCTCTTTGGCAGGTGGTTGCCATGCGGCTGCCAGTCCCAGTGGTGACTGTGCATCTGAAGGCCATCCTGGACGGCATCTTGCTGTGGAGTGCTGACACCAAAACCCAGTTCAAGCTCAAGGTGACCTGCTTCATAACATACACACCAATCAGTTAATCCATCAGTATGTATTCCATGTCCTCGGGGGCAAATGGGGCCCAACAGACAAGAAGTTCAGTTCAGTGAGTTCACACAGACAAGATTTGCTTCCTAGTTGCAAACCATTTCCTAAGGAAACCACCACCACATGTATTTGGTTACAAACTCATACAGTCAGCAATAGTACAACCATGCTGCAGGAGGTCCAAATGCTGTGACCTGATATGGCTGTACATATCACAACATCATGATCATTATTGTCACATGGCATACAGCACAACTGACCAGAGCTCCGGGCTGCTGCCTTAGGAGGCTCCCGTTATGATCGCTGAAAAGCGTAAAGTTTTCTGTTCTTTTCTTTCACAACTGACCAGTACATTGACACCAGCATAAAGACAAAGGTCACCATGAAGACACAAATGGTGGGCAGCCCCTTGTGGTGTAGCATTGTATGAATGGAACCTGATAGAGCGTTATTGACAACAGCAGCTGTCAGTGAGGCATCATTGGAAAGAGCAGCTATCAAAAGGATGTGTCTGTCTGTGAGCAGGTGCGTGTGGTGGTTGAGCGGTTAGCCAGGCGGCTAGGGTATGATGCCGTGGCTGAGAACATTCCTGAAGAGCATCGCAAGCTTCTGACACACATCCGTAAGGAGAAGACCAGGAAACTGCGAGAGGACAAGGCTGAGAAGGTGCGTATGCGCTGAAGCTCTCATCTTGCAACATGTGTTCACAGCACTTGCTGTCCAAGGGGGTCAAGCACATGTGACAAGCAGAATTGTCATCACATCACTTGCTGTTCAAAAAGGTCAAGCACATGTTGGCAAGTAGTGATGTGAAGGTGCAAATGGCTTTGTCACAGCATGCCCACAGCGTTTGTGCTTGCTGGCTGTTGCTTGCTCTAGAGTGTCTGGTGTGTACAGCCCTGGGCTACCAGTGTATACGGTAGCTGCATGATGCATAGGGTGTTGTCTTCATGCACAAGCAGCTTTCACCCTTTCCCATTGCAAAAGCAATTTGCATCCGTGGTGTCAGCTTTGCTACCCATTACCATTGTCTTCATGACGACCCAAGTATACCATGCCTGCATGTGTGAGACTGCATTCCCAAAATAGCGCATCTGTTGCTTCTTGTCACTTTACAGAAAAGACAAGAAAAGAAAAGAAAAGAACAGAAAAGAAAAGAAAAGAAAAGAAAAGAAAAGAAAAGAAAAGAAAAGAAAAGAAAAGAAAAGAAAAGAAAAGAAAAGAAAAGAAAAGACTAGAAAAACAAAAATAAGAAAAGAAAAGAAAAGAAAAGACTAGAAAACAAAAGACTAGCCTAGAAAACAAAAGACTAGACTACGCCTTTCAGCGTTAGTTTATTGTCACTTTAGACACAGAACACAGCCCTGCTTTCTGCAGATGGAGATGGATGGTGGTGATGCCAAGTCCAAATTTGGTGGCTCCACCAAGCGAGGCCGCACAGCCGGTGGCAGCGAGTGGGACTCCCAGGTCTTCTCAGACGATGAAGCTGAGGCGGATGTGCGCACCAAACTCGGCGCTGCTACTCTGTCAGGCGCCACTCGCAATGCACGCACTGCAGGTAGGCATACATCTACACTTTTGGTGTACATGTATATATGTCACAGCATAAGCAAGACTTCATACTCTGGACTGTATATATCTGACCCTTGGCAAAGACACTGCGAGTCAAACGAATGGGTGAATGGTGTTGGACTATCCCTCTGTCTTGAGTGATGGTAGCACATGCATGTATGGGCAAGCAAGTGCCAGCAAGCACAAACGCTGTGGGCATGCTGTGACTACTTGCCAACATGTGCTTGACCTTTTTGAACAGCAAGTGATGTGATGACAATTCTGCTTGTCACATGTGCTTGACCCCCTTGGACAGCAAGTGCTGTGAACACATGTTGCAAGATGA
>JAABUK010002388.1_pt1 | contig 33744 bp, 31 predicted proteins | sample 5559141 | NCBI WGS metagenome assembly JAABUK01 (sample SAMN10711869, study PRJNA513367) | rock metagenome | isolation source: Antarctica rocks | place: Antarctica: Victoria Land, Pudding Butte nord | collected 2016-01-03 | reverse complement strand
AGCCTCGACTTGAGTTTTCGGATCTGCGGGATGTCCATGCCGGTGTCTCCATAAAGCCTGGAGACAAGCATAGTTTCACCATGTGCGACCGATCAAGCCCCAGCGACCTGGCGCTGTAGTATTAGCACTCCCGACGATCCACCGTCTCGCGGCAATCGCGAATTTCTTGAGCCCTTCTCCGCGAGGCCCTGACGATCGGGAGGGGTGGCCGGCCTCTCTCGAGTCGTTGCGTCCAATCTGGCCGGGAAATTGCCATCGTCTCGCCCAGCGCACCTACAGACCGAAGCGTCTCATGGGATGTTGATAATTATCAACATGGCGAGGACTTTACCCAAGACGATTTGGTGCCATGGCCCTGGGGATGCAAAGGCGGAAATCCCGACACCGGGAGATTGTCCGCGAACCCGGGACGGACGTTGGTCGTCGGAGAAAGCGATGCGGCCCGTCGGAGGCCTCATCGCCGTGGCGCCAAGAGAGGGGTGGACCTTGGATCGTGCCTCGTCGGCAATTCAGTCGAGGAAATCCTGGCGATGGGTCGCGGTCGCGACGATCGCCCTCGCGGCTGGTTTCGCGGCGGTGCGGGGCGCAGGCCATCGTACCCGGGGCGACGCCGATTCGAGCGAGGTGGACGGGGGCGTCGACTTCGACGCGGGAGACCTCGCCCCGACCGGCGTCAAGTCGCAGGCCCGTGCCGATTCCGAGAAGGGTGGGCAGAGCCCGACGTCGCGAGAACCTTCGCGAGCAGGCCGAGAGTTGGCCCAGGCCAGGGACGAGTTGGCCGCGGCCAGGTCTCGCCATCGCCGGGCCTTGCTCGCCCGGCTCGGCGAGCGGATCCGCGACTACGAGGAGTCCGACTGCCCGGTCCCCGAGGGGTTGAAGGCCGCTTTCGGGGCTTTGAAGACCCTGGGGAAACCCTGAGCACGGCCGAGGTCGTCCGGGCCCGGCGGCGGGTCGACGGTTGCCCTCGAGCCGGGCCCGCCAATAATGTGGAGACCTCCGAACCCGGCCGGCCGGAAGTAGGCCGGCCCATCGGCGCGAGGGGGAACTCCGGGAGTGGTCGACGGATGAGCGAATCGCGAACGAGCGTGGCCCAGAACCCCCCGGCGGTCGACGTTCGGATCGGCTGCCCGGCCTTCATCGACCCGACTCGCACCTTGCCCGAGGTCGACCTGTTCTCCCCCTTGACCATCGAGGGGACCACCTTCCGGAATCGGGTGGTCGTCTCGCCGATGTGCCAGTATTGCGCCCATGAAGGGCTCGCCGATGACTGGCACCTGGTTCACCTCGGGAGCCGGGCGGTCGGCGGTGCGGGTCTGATCTTCGTCGAGGCGACGGCCGTGACCCGCGACGGCCGGATCTCGCCGGGCGACATGGGGATCTGGGGCGAGCAACACGTCGAGCCGCTGGCGCGAATTGCCCGCTTTCTGGAAGGCCAGGGGGCCGTGCCCGGCATCCAGCTCGCCCACGCCGGGCGCAAGGCGAGCTGTGCGCCGCCCTGGACCGGCGGGGCTCGCCTGACCGGCCCGGCCGAAGGGGCCTGGGACGTCCTCGCCCCCAGCCCGATCCCCTTCCACAACACCGACCCGACCCCGATCGAGCTGGATCACGTCGGGATCGACGCGGTCGTCGAGGCGTTCGGGGCCGCCGCCCGGCGCTCACTCCGGGCGGGGTTCCGGATCATCGAGATCCACATGGCCCACGGCTACCTGCTCCACGAGTTCCTCTCGCCTTTGAGCAATCACCGGGCCGACGAGTATGGCGGCTCGCTGGAGAATCGGTTCCGGCTGCCGCTCCGGGTCGTCGCCGCGGTCAAGGCCGAGCTGCCGCCGGAATCGCCGCTGTTCGTCCGGATCTCGGCGACCGACTGGGTCGAAGGAGGCTGGGACCTGGAGCAGTCGGTCGAGCTCGGCAAGGCGTTCTGCAAGGCCGGGGTGAAGGTGATCGACGTCTCCTCGGGGGCGCTGGTCCCGCACGCGAAGATCCCGGTCGCCCCGGGATTCCAGGTCCCCCTGGCCGCGACGATCCGCCGCGAGACCGGGGTCGGCACGGGCGCGGTGGGGATGATCACCGACGCCCGGCAGGCCAATGACGTCATCACCTCCGGCGCGGCCGACCTCGTCTTCCTCGGCCGCGAGATGCTCCGCGACCCTTACTGGGCGATCCACGCGGCCCAGGCCCTCCGCAAGGAAGCCCCCTGGCCGATCCAGTATGGCTACGCGGCCGACTCGAAAAAGCATTGAGATCCGAGGGGCCGACGCCTTCGAACCCGGGGAGCCTCCTTGAAAGCCTTCACCTGCGACCGATTCACCGTGCCCTTGCCGGAGTGGCACCGCTTCCCGATGGTCAAATATGCCAGGCTCCGCGAGCGGATCGAGGCCTCGGGGATCGTCGCGCCCGCCGACCTCTTGACACCCCACGCCGCCACCGACGCCGAGCTGCTCCTCGCCCACGACGCCGAATATCTCCGCAAGGTCGTCGGCGGCCTGCTCTCCAAGGACGAGGTCCGGGCCCTGGGCTTCCCCTGGACCGCTTCGCTCGTCGAGCGATCCCGCCGGTCGGTCGGGGCGACGATCGAGGCCTCCCGGCTGGCCTTCGAGGAGGGGATTGCCGTCAACCTCGCCGGGGGGACCCACCACGCCTATCGCGACCACGGCGCGGGGTTCTGCGTCTTCAACGATGCCGCCGTCGCCGCCCGGGTGATGCAGGAGGAAGGCCGGGCCCAGAGGGTCCTGATCGTCGACGGCGACGTCCACCAGGGCGACGGCACGGCCTCGATCTTCGCCGACGACCCGACCGTCTTCACTTTCTCGATCCACGGAGCGATGAACTATCCGCTCCAGAAGCAGGCCAGCGACCTCGACCTGGAGATGGAGGACGGCGCGAGGGACGAAGCCTATCTCAAGGCGCTGGCCGATGGGCTCGAACTGGCGATCGGCCGTGCCAAGGCCGACCTGACGATCTACCTCGCCGGGGCCGACCCGTTCCTCTACGACCGACTCGGGCGACTGGCCCTCTCCAAGGAAGGCCTGGCGACCCGCGACCGGATGGTCTTCGATCGCTGCCGGGCCGCCGGCCTCCCCGTCGCCGTGACGATGGCCGGCGGGTACGCCGAGGAGGTCGAAGACACGGTCGATATCCATTACCGGACGGTCGTCGAGGCGCTCGAACACGCCGGGGCTGGGCGACGTAGGAGCGGCGGACTATAACCTCCCGAGTCGAACGAACTCGCCCGGACCTCCGAGGAGCGGACCCGTGATGATCTCCACCGAAGCCCTCGTCGAGTCGGTCCAGCCCCTCCGCGAACGCCTCCTGTCCCATCCCCTCTACGACTCAATCTCTAGCCCCGACGGCCTCCGCGTGTTCATGGAACACCACGCCTTCGCCGTCTGGGATTTCATGACGCTCCTGAAGTCGCTCCAGCGCCAGCTTTCCTGCGTCGAGACCCCTTGGGTGCCGACCGACGACCGCCGGGCCCGCCGGCTCGTCAATGAGATCGTCCTCGCCGAGGAGAGCGACGACGACGGCCGGGGTGGTCACGCCAGCCACTTCGAGCTTTACCTCGACGCCATGCGTCAGGCGGGGGCCGACACCACGGCCGTCGAGGCGTTCGTCGACCTGATCCGGTCGGGCGAGCCGCTCGAAAGCGCGATGGAAGAGGCGGACGTCCCTCCGGCGGCCCAAGAGTTCGTCCGAACGACGCTCGGATTCGTCGAGTCCGGCTCGGTCGCGGCGGTCGCCTCGGCGTTCACGATCGGGAGGGAGGACCTGATCCCCGACCTCTTCCGCTCGCTCGTCGAGACGATCGAGGCGGGGGAGCCCGGCCGGCTCTCGCTGTTCCGCCATTACCTTGACCGTCACGTCGAACTCGACGGGGACGAGCACGGCCCGATGGCCCTGGGGATGCTCTCAACGGTCTGCGGTGACGACCCCGTGCGCTGGCGAGACGCCCGTTTCGCCGCGACGATGGCGCTGGAGGCGAGGTTGGCGCTCTGGGACGGCGTGCTCGCGGAGGTCGAGGCCACCACCGCCCGGCCCTGATGGTCCGATGCGGATCGACTGGGGCTCGGCCCGCTCGCGACTCCCGACGTCCATCACCAGGCTTTCCATGAGGGCAAAACGATCGCGACGATGGGCCCGGCTCGACGGCCGCTTGCAGGTCAAGTCGGAGTGGCCCGCCTCGACGGTCGCCAGGACCGTCCCGAACCCCGGCAGGGATTGGGCCTCCAGCGTCACCACGCCGTCCCCCCGGCCGTGGTAGGTCTGGAGATACCAGGCCATCGCCCGGCGTATGAATCCGAGACGATCCGGGTCGATCGCCGATCGGATGAAGAATGCCTTGGCCCCGACGAGGGCGAGGGTCTCGGGGTCGCGATCGAGCGCCGAGGCCCAGAATGCGGCCGAGGCCTCGGGCGTCATGGAATCGACCACTTCCCGCTTCCGTCGCCCCGGGACGAGCCGGGCGAGCGTCTTCGCGAGGTGGGCGACCGTCCGCTGGGGCCACCTCATCCTCCGGTCGATCGGCTCGCCCGAGCCTCCGAGGTAGCTCGCCAGCCCCGATCCCCCGAACGGTCCCTGGATCAGATAGAACGCCTCGACCCGGTCGCGGGCGAAGGCGGGATTCTCGAGCGCGAACGCCAGGGCATCGCAGGCCCCTCGGCTGTGCGCCACGACGACGAGGCGTTCCGGGCCCTCCTCGGCAATCGCGAGGAATCGGTCGCGGACTTCACGGGCATTCTCCGACGTGGTCTGCTTCGAGCTCGGCAGGATGACGTGCATCCGGCGCCGCTCGACCCCCAGCCGCTTGAGCTCGGCCATGTTCCCGGCGAAGTAGCCGGGCATCCGCTCGTTGCGAAACCCGCCCACGAAGACGTAGCGAAACCCGGCGGCCCTGCCAGCGACCGATGCGGGGACGTCCAGGGTCCCCGCGACTCCCGAGGCGAACCAGCGGTCGAACCGGCCCGCATCCGTCGGCAGATCCCCCTCGGACCCGCCGGCCAGCAACCCGGCAAGCCACAGCAAACGGCCCCATCCCATGGCCACTCCCTCCGCCCAGGGTTCGCGGTATCGACTCGTCCACCAGCATAAGCGAATCGCATCATGCGGGATAGGAGCGAGGAGCGGGGGGCCACGGGGAGGGCGGGACGAACTCATCGCGGAGACGTGACGCGGAAAATCTTCCGATCTCGAAATAAAATGAAACTATCATCACCCGCAACGGTAATGCCTGCTGCAATCCGCGAGATTTTGAAAGCCCTTCGAAGGCACGATCGGCCGAACGGGGAGTCTCGCACGTTCCCCGTCCTTCCCGCGTCCGTCCTGGGGTCGAGGGCGACCCAATAGCTCTCCGTTGAGCCAACCCGCGTGAACCCCCCCCTCGCGGTCGAGGAAGGTGGTCGGGTCGAGCTGACAAGGCTCCCGGCCACCTTCTTTTGTTTTCGAAAGGCCGCCTCCCGAACCGCCCGGCAGGACGGCCTGAAAATCGCGGCCTTTCGTGCTATCATGGCGGACCCGTCGTCGCCGGCCCCCGGCCGCCTCGGGACGATTGCGCATTCCCCCGGATTGGGGTCGGCCCCGGTTTTTCTTCGAAGGACGCATCGGACATGATCGACCCCCGCGTGGCCAGCGGGCTCCGAGACATCCCACCCTCGGCGATGATCCCGCGCGAGCGGGCCCTCGCGAGCTTCCGCAAGACCTTCGCCGACTTCGGTTTCGTGCCGATCGAGACCCCTCATATCGAGCGCATGGAGGTCCTCACCGGCAAGGGCGCCGGCTCCGATGAGGTCCTCCGCCAGATCTACTCGGTCACCAACAAGGGGGGCGAACCCGGCGAGCTGGCCCTCCGGTTCGACCTGACGGTCCCCCTCGCGCGGTTCGTCGCCAAGAACATCAACGAGCTGGGCAAGCCATTCAAGCGCTACGCGATCGGCTCCGTCTTCCGGGGCGAGCGGCCCGCCAAGGGGCGGTTCCGCGAGTTCGTCCAGTGCGACTTCGACGCCGTCGGCACCACCAGCCCGATCGCCGACGCCGAGACCGCGCAGGTGATCCACTCGGCCCTCGCCACCATCGGCGTCCCGGCGTTCACCATCACCCTGAACAACCGCAAGATCCTCGACGGGATGCTCGGCCTGCACGGCCTCGCCGACCGGACCGGCCCGATCCTCCGGGCGCTCGACAAGCTCGCCAAGATCGGCCGCGAGGGCGTGAGGAAGGAACTGGAGGGCGGCCAGGACGAGGGCGGTGCCCCCGGCGCGGGCCTGACCGAGGCCCAGGCGGCGACCGTCCTCGATTTCGTCGAGACCGGCCGAGGCGGCGTGGAAGTCCTCGCCCTCGCCGAGTCGACCCTCGGCGCGGTTCCCTCGGCCGCCGAGGGGATCGCCAACCTCCGCATCATCTTCGACCTGCTCGACGCCTCGGGCGTCCCCGCCTCCCGCCTGAAAATCGACCTCGGCCTGGCCAGGGGGCTCGACTACTACACCGGGGTCGTCTACGAGACGACGGTCGACGGCTGGGAGAAGTTCGGCAGCGTCGCCTCGGGCGGCCGGTATGACAACCTGACGCGCCTGTTCACCGATCAGCCCTTGCCCGGCGTCGGCGCCTCGATCGGCCTCGACCGCTTGCTCGCGCTCCTGGAGGAAGCCGGTTGGGCGAAGGGGCCGTCGACGACCGTGCCGGTCCTCCTGCCCAACTTCCCGGGGGCCGAGCCTCGCCACGTCGTCGCCCTGGCCTCGCGGCTCCGTGCGGCCGGTGTCGGTGCCGAGGTCTACCCCGACGCGATCCAGGCGGGCAAGCAACTCCAGTACGGCTCGACCCGAGGGCACCGGCTGGCGGTGATCGTCGGGCCCGCCGAGCAAGAAGCCCAGACCTTCAACCTCCGCGACCTGATCACTCGCGAGGAGCGCAAGGCGATCCCCTGGGCCGACCTCGAAGCGATCGTCCTCGCCGCCCTCGACCCTTCGAAGGGGGACGCGCGATGACCGACCGGACCGCCAGGGCCCTCGCCACCGAGGCCCCGATCCCGCTGGCGCGCGGGACCGCCGACCGCCTCCCCGCCGACCAGGCCCGGCTGCAATCGCTCGAAGATCGGATGCTCCGGGGCTTCGACCTCGCCGGTTACGACCGGATGGCCACGCCGGTCCTGGAACCGGTCGAACTCCACGAGCGCAAGAGCGGCGCGGGGATCGTGGGGAAGCTGTTCGAAGTCTCCGGGCCGGCCACGGCTCGGGTCTGCCTCCGCCCCGAGCTGACCGCCGGGACGGTCCGCGCCTACGCCGAGGCCGACCCCGCCCCCGCGCTCCCCTGGCGGGTCAGCCACGCCGGCCCCGCCTTCCGCCGCGAGGCCCCCGGCCAGCTCGACCGCCTCCGCGAGTTCCGCCAGGTCGGCCTGGAGCGCCTGGGCGACTCCGGCGTCTTCGCCGACGCCGAGGTGATCGCCCTCGCCTGGTCGACCGCCGAGGCCGCCGGGCTCGCAGGCTTCACGCTCCGGCTCGGCCACGTCGGCCTGACCCTGGAGATGCTCGAGCGGTCGGGCCTCCCCCCCACGGCCCAGGCCTCGCTCGTCGAGATGCTCAGCGAGGCCGCCGCCGAAGGGGGCGACGTCGGCTCGCTCGGCCGGGGCCTCGACCACTTCGCCGAGTGGCTCCGCCAGGCCGCCGGGGCCGATGCGATCGACCCCTTGCCGATCGGCGGGGCCGACGACGGCGGGGTCGACCGCCTGTTCCGCACCCTCGTCCCGGTCGTCAACGGCCGGAGGCCCGGCCACGAGATCGTCCAGCGGCTCCGCCGGAAGTGGGACCTCGGCCACGCCTGGCTCGGGGCGCTCGACCGGGTCCGCGACCAGGCCCGCATCCTGGCCGACCTGAAAGGCCCGACCGCCGAGGTCCTGCCCCGCCTCGCGGTCGACTTCGCGGCCCTCGCGCCCGACTCGGTCGCCGCCCTCCGCTCGCTCGTCGAGGCCCTGGGGGACCACGGCGTCCCGCTCGATCGGGTCGAGCTGGACCTCGGATTCGGGCGGGGGATCGGGTTCTATTCGCAGGTCGTCTTCGAGGTCGTCGCGCCGACGCCCGAGGGGCCGTTCGGGGTCTGCGGCGGAGGCCGGTACGACGGCCTCGCCCGCGTCTTCGGCTCCGACCGCGACGACCGGGGCGCCGGCTTCGCCTTCGGCCTCGAACGGCTCGACGCGGCCCTGAGAGCCCAGGGGCGGCGGGAGGAGGCGCCGGTGGCGTCGGGGATCCTGGTCGTCACGGCCTCGCCCTCGGGCTTGAAGCAGGCGGCCGGGGTCGTCGGATTGATCCGGTCGAGAGGGATCCGGGCGATCCTGGAGGCCGACTGGAAGGGCCCTGGCCTGATGAGCCGGGCCGAGGCGCTGGGGGTGGGCCGGATCATGATCGTCGGGACCGAGTCGGCGGATACGCATCTGTTGTTGCGCGTCGACGCCCCGGCCGACCGCCGGGTGGTCGACGGGCTGCCGGGCCTCGCCGCCCTGCTGGACGAGGAGCCGAAGTCGTGACCGATCCCGCCCCGCCCCTTGACCCGATCCGCATCGCCCTGCCTTCGAAGGGGCACCTCTACGAGGGCGTCGTCGAGATCCTCAAGACGGCCGGCTACAAGGTCCGCCGGGCCAGCGACCGCCAGTACGAGGCCACGATCGCCGGGCATCCCCGGTTCCACGTCGTCTTCATGAGGCCGACCGACATCGTGACGCAGGTCGAGGAAGGCCGCTGCCACCTCGGCGTGACCGGGATGGATATTTACGCCGAGCACGCCTTCGAGGCCGAGGACTCCACCGTCGTCGTCGAGGACCTCGGCTACGGCGGCTGCCGCCTCGTCGTCGCGGTGCCGGAGAGCTGGATCGACGTCAATCACGTCATCGACCTCGTCGACCTCACCGCCGAGTTCAAGGACTCGGGCCGGACCTTCCGAGTCTCGACGAAGTACCCCGCGCTGACGCAGGCCCACTTCCGCAAGTGGGGGATCTATTACTACCAGGTGATCGACTCCGACGGCGCGCTCGAACTCCACCCGACCCTGGGGATCGCCGACATCATCGTCGACCTGACGAGTTCCGGGATCACCCTGAAGGACAACCGGCTCCGCGAGATCAAGGGCGGCACGGTGCTCGACTCCGCCTCCTGCTTGATCGGCCACGCCCCGAGCCTGGCCCGGCTGGTCGAGGAAGGCCCCGAGGGGCCGCTCGGCCTCCTGCTCGACGGGATGGACGGCGTCCGGGCCACCGAGGGGCTCCTGCACCTGGAAGTCGTCGGCAACCCGGCCGAGCCCGGCCCCGAGACGGCCGCGGCCGTGGCGAATTACCTGGTGGAGCAGGGGGCCCAGCATCTCGCCAGGGGCGAGGTCTGGGACGCCTCGGGCGAGCCCGGCTGGCGGGTGACGGCCCTGATCGCCTCGAAGAAGCTCAACGCCTGCCAGCGGGCCTTGTTCCGGCTGGGAGCCAGCCGGGTCGTCGGCCTCCCCGCCCGGTTCGTCTTCGACCGCGACGCGACGACCACCTTCGACGCCCTCCGGGGACGCCTCGTGGCCCGTCGTTGAGCCCTGCTCACAATCGGCCGGGCCGGGACTTTGGCCAGGGCCACCACGGGCGATAAGATGGCAGGATGGACGGGCCTTTCGGGGCCATCCACCCCTACGGAGACCGCTCGATGCTCCGGATCCTGCTCCTCGCCTCGGCCCTCGGATCGTTCCAGGACTCGCCCGACGCGTCCAAGGCCCCGCCGGCCGCCGAGGCCGAGAGGCCCGCCGCCCAGGCCGAGGCCCTCGCCAGGTACAACGCCATGATGGCGCTGCCGCCGAACGATGCGGCGGGCCACTGGAAGCTCGGACTCTGGTGCGAGCAAAACGGGCTGAAGCCCGAAGCCTATCTTCACTATGGCAAAGTGATCGAGCTCGACCCGAGGCGCGATGCCGCCTGGCTGAAGCTGGGGTTCAAGAAGGTCGGCGGCCACTGGCGGACCGCCGACCAGCTCGCCGCCGAAGCCTCCCAGAAGAAGGTTGATAAGGACTGGTCCGCCCGATTCAAGGCCCTTCATAAGGCGATCCACTGCGGCAAGAGCCCGGGCCGGACCGCGAAGGATTGGCGGACCTTGCTCGCCGCTTCGAACGAGGGCCGATCCGCCAGGAGGCCACCCAGGACGACCCCCAAACCGACACTCGACGAGGTCGTCCCGCTCGCCTACGTCCCGGACCTCGCGGCGGCGTTCTCCTCCCGGATGCAAACGGCCTTCATCACCCAGACGATGGTCGACTCCTGACCCGAGCTTCACCGCTAAGGCTCCCGGTCGGGAGCCCTCGCCCCACCCTCGGCCGGACGACCACCGGCCGAAAGGCTCCAGCTTTCGGGTCCTCGAAGAAGCCCGCGACGGCGGCGACCGGGCCGGGAGGGACGGCCCGGCCGCGATTGCACGGTTGCGGCCGGCCTCGGGCCGCGAGTACGATTCGCCATCGAGCATGGCCCCGGTCGGTCGCCGGGCGCCCTCGAAGGGAGGTCGGCAACGATGCCCACCCGGTTCGCCCGCAATGTGATCCTCGGCGCGGGGGCGATGGGCTCGGCGGCGGCCTACCACCTGACCCGCCGGGGCGAGCCCGTCCTCCTCGTCGAGCAATTCGCCCCGGGCCACGACAAAGGCAGCTCGCACGGCGCGGCCCGGATCATCCGCCATTCGTACTCCGACCCGGACTACGCCCGGGTGATGCTCGACGCCTTCCGCGCCTGGCGCGAGCTGGAGGCCGACTCGGGCTGGCCGCTCTACGTGAGGACGGGCGGCGTGTCGATCTCGCCGAGATCGACCGACTATGTCGAGCGGGTGGAGGCCGCCTTGCGGGCGATCGACGTCCCGCATCGCCGGATGACCGGGCGAGAGTGGAACCTCCGGGCCCCGGCCTTCGGCGTGCGGCCGACCGACGACGTCATCTTCGAGCCCGACGCCGGCCTGATCTCGGCCGCCCGGGCCCTCTCGGTCCAGCTCGAACTGGCCGGCCAGCGGGGGGCGCAGATCCTCATCCGGTCGCCCGTCAGGCGCGTCGACCTCGACGGCGAGCGGCCGACCCTCGTCCTCGACGACTTCTTGATCGTCGCCGACCGCCTGATCGTGGCCGCGGGCCCCTGGACGGGCCGGCTCCTCCCGACGCTCGGCGTCCCCCTCATCCCAACCCGCCAACAAGTCCTCTACTTCCGCCCCGCGGACGCCCCCGCTTACGCGGTCGGCCGCTTCCCGGTCTTCATCTCCAAGGGCGAGGCCGAGCTTGACGCCTATTACGGGATGCCCGAGGCCTTGGGGATGGGGGTGAAGGTGGCCAGGCACGGCGGGCCGGAGGTCGACCCTTCGACCGAGGACCGGGCGATCGACCCGGCCTACGTCCAGGAGATCCGCGACTTCCTCGGCCGGACGATCCCCAGCCTGGCGAACGCCCCGATCGACCGGACGGAGGTCTGCGTCTACACGATGGCCGAGGGGGAGGCGTTCCGGGTCGGGCCGTGGCCGGGCCGCCCCGGCGTGATCGTCGCCAGCCCTTGCAGCGGGCACGGCTTCAAGTTCTCCTGCCTGATTGGCCGGGTCCTCGCCGACCTTGCGATCGACGGGGCGACGGCGATCGACGTCGCACCCTGGCGATTCGGCTGAACCGGCGGCACCGGCTCAGAAGACGCCGTTCCCAGGGTCGGCCATCTGGGCGAGGTTCTCGAACCGGGTGAGGTTCTTGAGGAAGGCGAACTTAACCGTCCCGGTCGCCCCCGATCGGTTCTTGGCGAGGATCAGCTCGGCGACGCCCGGCTGGTCGTTGGGGTCGTAATACTCGGGCCGGTGGAGGAGGAGGACGAGGTCGGCGTCCTGCTCGATGGCGCCCGACTCGCGGAGGTCGGCCATCCTCGGCCGGCGATCCTCGCGGTTCTCGACGGCCCGGTTGAGCTGCGAGAGGGCGATGACGGGGATCTTCAATTCGCGGGCGAGCTGCTTCAAGCGGCGGCTGATCTTGGCGATCTGCTCCTGCCGGCTGTCGCGCGACTCCTCGGCGTCGACGAGCTGGATGTAGTCGACGACGATCAGGCCGAGGTCTTGCCGGAGCTTGAGCCGGCGGGCGTTGGCGGTGATCTGGAGCATGTTCCTGGCGGGCGTGCTGTCGATGAACAGGCCAGTCGAGTGCAGCTCGGTGTACGCCTTGCCGAGCTGGACCATGTCCTGCTGGCCGAGCCCCTTGCCGGTCCGCAGCTTGTAGCCGTCGACCTTGGCCCGCGAGGAGAGCAGCCGCTCGACCAGCTCCAGCTCGCCCATTTCGAGCGAGACGAAGAGGACGGACTTCTTCAGCTCGCAGATGACGTGCTCGCAGATGTTCAGGGCGAGCGCGGTCTTCCCCATGCTCGGGCGGGCGGCGAGGATGACGAGCTGAGTGCCTTGCAGCCCGCCGGTGATCTCGTCGAGGTCGTAATAGCCGGTGGCGACCCCGGTGACGGCGTGGCGGTCCTCGGCCCTCGCCGTGATCCGGTCCATCGCCTCGACGATCACGTCCTTGATGTCGACGGTCTCGCCCGAGGACTGCTCCTCGGCGATGGCGAAGATCCGCCGCTCGGCGGCCTGCAAGAGCTCGTCGGCGGTGAAGTTGTTCGAGTAACCGTCGCGGAGGATCTGGTTCGCGCCCTCGATCAGCTCGCGGCTGATCGCCCTCTGCTTGACGATTTGGGCGTAATACTTGGCGTTGGCGGCCGAGGGGGTCTCCTCCAGCGCCTTTCGGATCGTCTCGTCGCCGCCCGCCTTGTCGAAGTCGCCCCGCCGGGTCAGCTCGTCGATCAACGTGATCGCGTCGACCGCCTTGCCGAGGTCGTAGAGGTCGCGGATCGCCCGGTAGATGACTTGGTGGCTGTCGCGGTAGAAATCCTCGACCTTGAGGATCGGGACCACGTCGTGGAGCGTCTCGTTGTCGAGCAGCAAGCTCCCCAGGACGCTCAGCTCGGCCTCGAGGTTCTGCGGCGGGAGCTTATCGAACTCGACCGGGGGCGAAGGGTCGGCGAAGCGCCTGGGGCGACCATGACCCTGCCCATTGGCCTGACCGTTCCCGTTCCCGTTGGCGTGGCCATTCGTATAGTCGGCCATGATCCTGCGCGACTCCGTCCCGGGTCGGCGGGCGGGGAACCGGCCCCGCATTCCGCCTTGCGATCGATTCGCGGTCCGGGCGAAACCTGGCCCGTCGGCGAAGGCGTCGGGGCCTTCGAAACGCGACGGGTCGGGCCGGCCCTACCTGAACAATGGTATCGGCCGACCCGCGTCCTGGCCATGACAATATCGAGCCGACAGGAACGCGACGGGCCCGTCCCGCCCCTCCTCAGGCCACCCGGGGCGAGGTTCAGGCGGGAACTTCTTCGACGTGGCTCGGGACGACCCAGAGCTTGACCTCGGTCTCGACATCCTGGCCGAGTGCAAGGCGGATCGTGTAGAGGCCGAGCTCCTTGAGCGGGCCCTCGATCTTGACGTTCTCCGCCTCGATCGGGAAGTTGTCGACCTTGAGGGTCTCGGCGATCTGCTCGGCGGTGACGGAGCCGTAGAGGTGGCCTTCGGGGTTGGCGTTGGCCTCGATGGTGATCGACCGCTGGGCGATCTGGGCGCCGAGGGCGAGGAGGTCGGTCCGGCGGGCCTGCTCGAGCTGGCGGAGCCGGTCGCGGTGCTTCTCGACGATCCGCAGGTTGTGCGGGGTGGCGAAGGTGGCCAGGCCCTGGGGCAGCAGGTAATTGCGGGCGAAGCCGGGACGGACCTTGACGAGGTCGCCGGGCTGGCCGAAGTGGGGGACCGGGTGGGTCAGCAGGATCTGCATGTACCCATCCTTCGAACGCATCGGATGGTTCTTCCGGCGCTCGTTGCCGGGCTGGTGGACCGTCGCGACGGCGACCGGGGCGGCCTTCGTGCCGGCCGTGGTGGACTTCTTCTTGGCGGCGGCCTTGGCCTTGGGCTTGGCCTTACCCGGCTTCTTGTCGGTCATCTTGGCCATGATTCGGCGCTCGCTCCTGGGGACGGTCGTCGCTGTGGTTCGTCGCGGTTGGGCCCGCCGACCCCGACGGTCGGCGGCCTTCGATCGGTGACCTCTCGGTCGGTCGGCCGGTTGATTCAGAACGGGATGTCGTCGTCGTCGTCGGACTCGACGGGGGGTGCGGGGGCTCTGCGTGCGGCCGGGGCCGGCGAGGGGGCGTTGAAGCCGCCACGCGCAGGGCCGTTGCCCATGCCTCGGGGCTCGGCGGGGGCCGACCGGCGAGGGGCCGGGGCGGCATACTCGTCTTCCGAACCCATCGAGCCGCCACCGCCGCCGTCGTCTTTCCGGTCGAGGAACTGCACCCGGTCGGCCTGGACCTTGATCTTCGAACGTTTCTCGCCGGACGTTTTATCGTCCCAGCTGTCCATCTTGAGATAACCCTCGACGTGGACCGCCTTGCCCTTCTTCAGGTACTGACAGCAGGTCTCCGCCTGGCGATCCCAGACGGTCACGTCGATGAAGACCACTTCTTCCCGCTTCTCGCCGTCCTTGCCGGTGAACGTCCGGTTCATGGCGAGCCCGAGGTCAGCGACGGCCGTACCATTAGCCAGGCGGCGCAACTCGGGGTCGCGCGTCAGGTTACCCATCAGGAAGACCTTGTTCAACTGGGCCATCGCTTCAAACCTCCCTCGAACGAGAAGGGACCGCCACCGCCGTCTTGCCCGCCGAAGCTAGACGCTTGTTCCCTAAGTGGGAACCTACCACATTCCCCAAAGGGCGACAAGCGTCAAACCGATGGCCGGGCTCGGGGCCACGTGACGAGGATCGGCCGGCCCCCGAGGCCGGCTTCGACCCATCCCCTCGATCCGGCGGAATTTCTCGGTTCAGTCGTCGCGGCGGCGGCGGCGGGGGCGGTCGTCCATGTCCTCCTCGCGGGGGGCCTCCTCGCCTTCGCCGGGCGTCGAGGTCATCGCGCGATCGACGAGGTGATCCACCAGCTTGGGGTGGACCTTCAGGACCAGCTCGCGGAGGACCAGCTCGCTGAGGCGGCAGTCGGCCACGATTTCCTTGAGGTTCGACCCGTCGGTCTTGAAGTAGGTCAGCAGGTAGGTGCCCTTCTTGTGGCCCTCCACCGAATACGACAGCCGGCGCTCGTCCCACTGGCGGGTGGCGACGATCTCGGAGTTGTGCTTGGCCAGGATGTCGTGGACCTGCCTCACGGAGTCGTCCCAGGAGACCGCCACCTTGGCGCTATCCAGCAGGAACATCCCCTCGTACGTGTTGACTGGCAAAGGGCTCTCCTTCTCTCGCGTGGCGGTCAGCGGTCAGCTTTCAGCGGTCAGCCGGAAAAGGGCATCCCGTCGCGAAGCTCGCTGGACCGATGGATGAATGGTTTTCTCGTCTTTTGGCTGATCGCTGAATGCTGACCGCTGAATGCTATTTGAGCGGCCCATTGAATCGGTTCATCGAGGCGTCGGGCCCCTGGGCGACCCAGACGGCGACGGCTTGCGTGGCGACGATCAGGGCATCGTCGATGAGCGGGCGTTCGGCGGGCCGGAAGCGGCTGAGGACGAAGTCGGCGGCGTCGATCGGCCCCCGGTCGCCGATCCCGACGCGGAGCCGGGCATAGTCCTCGGTGCCGAGGTGGGCCGAGATGTCGCGGAGCCCTTTCTGGCCACCGTCGGAGCCGCCTTTCCGAATCCGAATCTTGCCGAGGGGGAGGTTCAAGTCGTCGCAGAGGACCAAAAGGTCGGCGGCCTCGAGCTTGTAGAACTTCAGGGCGGGAACGACGCTCCGGCCGCTGAGGTTCATGAAAGTCTCGGGCTTGAGGAGCAGGACGCGGCGGAAGTCGATCTCGACCTCGGCGAGCTGCCCCTCGAACTTCTTCGAGAACCGGGAGCCCGACCCTCCCAGGGAGAGCCGGTCGACGGCCTCGAAGCCGATGTTGTGCCGCGTCCCTTCGTATTTGCTGCCCGGGTTGCCGAGCCCGACGACCAGTTTGAACATGCCCTAGGCCGCCTCCGGGGCCGGTCGAGCGGCCATCAGTCTTCCTTTTCCTTCCGCTCGGGCTTGATGACCTCGGGCTGCGTCCCCTCGGCGGGCTCGGCGGGCTCGGCCTCGACGACCTTGGTCGTGACGTGGACGATCAGGATCTCGGGGTCGACGTTGGTCGTCACGCCCTCGGGGAGGGTTAACTCCTTGACGTGGATCGCCTTGCCGATGTGGAGTTCGCCGATGTCGACCCGGATGACGTCGGGGATGGCGTCGGCCCGGCAGCTGACGAGGATGTCGTGGATCAACTGCTCGAGGATGCCGCCCTCGGCGGTCCCGGGCGCGGTCCCCCTCAGCTCGATCGGGACCTCGGTCTCGATCGCGTCGCCTGCGGAGACGCGGGCGAAGTCGAGGTGGATGATTTCCTTGCCGAGGTAGTCCCACTGAATCTCGCGGACGAGGACCGTCTCGTTGGCCCCGCCGTCGATCTGCAACTCGGCGAGGTGGGTCTTCTTCTTGATCATCTCCCAGACCGAGTCGCGGGCCAGCGAGATCGGCATATTGGCCTGCCCGTGGCCGTAGATGATGGCGGGGATCCGCCCCTGCTTGCGGAGCTTCCGCGAGAACTTGGTGCCGGTCCCCTTGTTCTTCGCCGAGTCGCGCACCTCGACCTTGATCTTGACCGCGTCCGCCATGAGTTGCCTGGTCCCGTCGGAAAGCCGATGCCCTGGCGCTCCGCCTCGACGATCGAGGCGCCCCGCCGGCCCGGCTGGAAGGTTCGGCCGGGGCGTCCGCCCCGGCCCTCTGATGGTCATCTCACCCGATCCCGCGCCGTTTCGGGACGCGCATCGGGCGATTATCCCCATCATCCGTCCCCTCCGCAAGGGGAAAGCCCGCGAATTCCGGGGCGTAGGCGATCGCGACCCGGTCCGTTAGGATGGACGACAGGGCCGGCCGGGTTGGCCCCGGAGGTCGACGCGTCGGCGCGGGAGGTCGGATGACGATGGTTGCTCGGTCGCGGAGGTTCCTGGTCGGCTCGGCCTGCCTGGCCCTGGCGGCGGCGGGTTGCGGCAAGGACCCGTTCGCGCCACCGGCGCGGATCAAGACGGGGCCGACGGTTTTCGGCGCGGAGGGGTCGAAGCCCTCGTTCCTGATCTTCGTCGCCCCTTCGGCCCCCCAGGGGGACGTGGACGTCTGGGCGGCCCGAGCCCAGCACGAGGCGAACAGCAAGCGGGCGGTCTTCCGGATCATGGCCCCTGGGGTGGGCGAGGGGGCGGAAGGCCAGGCGGCGGTCGTCCGAAAAGCCCTGTCCGAGGGGGCTTCGGCGCTCGTGGTCGTCCCCGGTGACTCGCCGGAGCTACCCAGGGCCCTGGCCGAGGCCGAGGCAAAGGGGGTCCCCATCGTCCTGATCGACCGCGAGATCCCCGCGCCCGATGGTGCGAAGCCGTTCACGGTGGTCGAGCACGGGCCGTTCGACGAATCGGCCCGGAAAATCGTGGAGACGACGGTCGGCGACCTGATCCGGGCGGGCAAGCCTTCGGACGGGTCGGCGCTGGTGATGGTCGACAAGGTGGTCGACCGGACCTCCGCCGCGCGAGTCGCCGCGTTGGAGGCGGCGGCGAAGGGGGCGAAGTTTCGTCAGGTGGTCCGGGTCCCGTTCGACTCGACGGCCGAGGCCTCGGCGAGGCTGGCAGTCCTGGAAGCGGTGAAGGCGAATCCCGACACCTCGGTCGTCCTGGCCGACGACGCCGAGAGCTTGCTGGGCGCCGGGCTAGCTCGGGCCGAACTCGCGGGGAAGCCGGTTATCTTCGTCGGCGGGTACACCGACTATCGGACCTCGTCAATCGTCGCCCCGCCGGTCCGCGAGTCTTGCTCGGTCGAGGGGCGTTATAGCGAACTCGGCGGCCTGGCCGTGGTGACGGCCTTCGACCGGATCGGCGGGGAACCGGCCGGTCGGCATCACGCCTTGACCTCGCGGTTCGTGAAGGGCGAGGGCGCGGTCTCGTACGCGGGCGACGTCAAGAGCCCCCTGCCGGGCCCGAAGTCCGCCGAGAGCCTCAGCCAGATCATCAAGGACATCGCCCCGCCCGAGGAGACCCCGAAGGCCCCGCCGACCCAGAAACCGGCACCGAAGCCTTAATGCTCGGCGTAAGCCCCGATCGCCCTTCGCCCCCGGACGCTCTCCGGGAACATGGCTTCCTGGTCGAGCGTCCCGTCGCCCGAGAATGGCAAGGCTAGGAAGTCGGTTTCCCGGGTCAGGTGGGGGTGGGCGTCGGCCTCGGCCTTCAGGGCCTCGGAGACCCAGAGGGTGGTCAGCTCCAGGGTGTTGGGGATGATGACCATCCGGGCTTCGGACGGGTCGATTCGCCAGCAGGTCGCCAGCGAGGCCTCGAAAACTTCGCGGTCGGTCGGCAGGGTGATCGGGATCCGGGCTCGCTCCAGGCAGCATGAGGTCAGGACGTTGATCCGAAACGGCTCGGGGTCGAGCTTCGAGACGAGCAACTCCGTGGTCAGGTCGGCGAAGCCGACGCCGACGATGTTGCCGTGGGTTTCTTCCGAGGCGTCCAGGACGGCGAGCCGGGTCACGACCGGGCGGGGGTGGTCGGGCATCGTCTCGACCATCAGGCGGCCGATCACGTTCGGGTCCATCCCCGATCCCGAGTAGTTCTTGCCGACCTCGCCGACGACCAGAACGTCGATCTGATCGAACGGCAGTCGGCCCAGCAGGCCTCGGGCGCGTTCGAGAAGCTTCGGCTCGGCCTCAAGGATCTCCTCGGGCTCCAGCGCCACGATCTCGGCGGGCATGTCCTCGACGTTCTCCAGGATCGCCAGGCCGAGGGCAAACTTCGTGTGGGCCACCAGATGCCGCATCACGGCCGGGAGGACCTTGAGCATCCCGGGGATGCCGAGCTTGTGGATCTGCGTGGCCCCCTCGCGCTTGCCGAGTCCGATCGCCAGCATCTTCAGGACGCCCGACTCGTAGGTCCCGCTGAAGTCGGTGTGGGGCTTGACCCGGTTGATCAAGACGATCCCGTCGGCCCGGTGGGCGTTCCGATCGAAATAGATCGGCAGGCCGACCGGGTTGGTCCCGACCTCGACGACGTCCATCGCGGTGCGGACTTCGACGCCCATCGAGGCCTCGGTGATCCCGTAACCGGCAAGCAACTCGGCCTGGCCCTCGGCCGTCGCGCCGCCGTGGCTCCCCATGGCCGCGACGATGAAGGGGCGAAAGCCCATCTCCTCCAGGGCCCGGACCGCCGCGTGGGCGACGGTCGGGATCGAGGTGATCCCCCGGCTCCCGACGCCCACGGCGATCGTCCCGCCGGCGGGGACCCGCTCGCGGAGCCGGCTCCCCAGGATCCGGGCCCGCACCGTCGCGGCGATGTCCTCGACCCTCGGCTGGGGGACGACCTGCTTGACCCTGGCGACCTTGGGGAACGTCATCCGATCCTGTCCTTCATCACCTGAATACCGCGACGGGGCGACCCGACCCGGATCTTAGCGGCTCGGGTCGGTTCACGCCACCGGGGGCCATCAAGCTCGATTCATTGGGCGTAGAACGGCGATTCCTGACCGGGGCCAAAGCCGGGGGCATAAGTGCCAATCGACGGTCCGTACATCGGGCCGCCTGGCTTGTAGGGGTAGGGGAAAGTCCGGTAGCCGTAGGCCGAGCCGTAGACGTAGCCCGGCGTCTCCAGGCCCGGTCGCCAGAGGCCGACGCCGAACCGGCCCGGCAAGACCCCGTAATTCGGGTAGCCATAGCCGTAGCCCACGCCATAGGGCGAGGCGAAGGTCGTGTAGGTCCGGGGGACCCCGTAGCTCGCCACGCCCCAGCTCGTCCCGTAGAGGTTGGGCAGGCCGATGGCGGAGTTGATTCGGACCGGGTTCGGCCCGCTGCTGACGACTTGACCCTCGACGGGCGGGGCGAGGCCCGCCAGGGCCGTTCCGAACGCGATCATCGCAAACAGGCCACGCATCTCGGGACCCTCCAGCTCGAAGGAATGGGGACGATCGACCGGGACCTGGCCCAGTCGAGCCTCCTCGGCCCATTCATTATAGACCCTCGGGCCGACGCCCGCCGCGAAACGGGACGAGGCCGGCTGGGATCACATCCCGGCCGGCCTCGCCATTTCGATGTCCTGACCATTCCATTCGGATCAGCGGAAGAGGCCGCCGAGCCCGCCGAGGCCGAACCCGCGGTTGCTGAAGGGTCGGTTGTAGAAGCCGTTGCCACGGAAATTCTGCCGGCCGAAGCCGTATCCACTATTGCCATAGCCCGCGTAGCCGGGGTTGTACCCACTATAGCCCGAGTTGTAGCTGAACCCGCCGGGGCCCGCGAGGTAACCGGACGTGTAGCTCTGGTTGTAAACCGAGCCGTAGCCGCCATAGCCGCCATAGCCGCCATAGGTCCCGGAGTTGAAGGTATTACCGTACGGGTTGGCGTTGATCCAGCCGTTGTTGTTCGTGTACCCGTAAGACGGGACACCATACCCATATCCCGAGTAGCCGCCGTAGCCCGTGTTGCCACCGTAGCCCGAATAGCCACCATAGCCCGGGTAGCCACCATAACTCGAGTAGCCACCATAGCCCGGGCCGCCGATCGAGAGCGAAAACTGGGCCTCGGAGGACGAGGCGGCTCCAAGGATCAATCCGCCGGCCAGAATCATGCCCATGAGGGTTCGCATGTGGTCGCTCTTGGTGAAAGGTCGAGTGCGAGGATCGCGATCTTGCGTCCTGTCTGGACTATAGGTTACGCAGATCGCATACCCGAAAAAAATTCCTGGATTTTGATCGGTCAAAAAAAGAGTTTCAGGGAAGACAGGCAAATCCATCGAACGCCCAAAACCTCGCTTGTGGACGGTCTTGACGTGTGCTAACTTTCGGATCTTCGGCGGAGATTTCGGGGCCGGTTGATCCAGGGGAAGGGGCCCGACGATGGCGATCGACGAGTTCGAGGCGGGGCGACAGTCGCTCGGCGAGGTCCACCGCTCGGTGGACGTTGGCCAGGGCAACGTCCTGAAGCGTCTGTTCGCCTTCCTCGGCCCGGCTTATCTGGTCAGCGTCGGCTACATGGACCCGGGGAACTGGGCGACGGACCTGGAGGGCGGTGCGCGGTTCGGCTACGCCCTGCTCTGGGTCTTGCTGATGTCGAACCTGATGGCGGTGATCCTCCAGACGCTCTCGGCGAGGCTGGGGGTCGTCACCGGGCACGACCTGGCTCAGGCCTGCCGGTCGGAGTATTCCCGCCCGGTCAACTTCGCGCTCTGGGCCCTGGCCGAGGTCGCCATCGCTGCGTGCGACCTGGCCGAGGTCGTCGGCACGGTGATCGCGCTGAAGCTCCTCTTCGGCTTCCCCTTGCTCTGGGGCTGCCTGGTGACGGCGTTCGACACGTTCCTGCTGCTCTGGCTCCAGCGGTTCGGGATGCGGAAGATGGAGGCGGTCATCCTGGCCCTGGTGGTCACGATCGGGGTCTGCTTCCTGCTCCAGGTGGTGATGGCCCGCCCCGAAGCCGGGGCCTTGCTGATGGGGTTCAAACCGAGCCTGCCGCCGGGCTCGTTGTTCGTGGCGATCGGCATCCTCGGTGCGACGGTGATGCCGCACAACCTTTACTTGCACTCGGCCCTGGTGCAATCCAGGCGGATCGGCGACGACCGGGCGAGCAAGGCGCGGGCTTGCCGGTTCAACCTGATCGACTCGGCCGTGGCCTTGAACGTGGCGTTCTTCGTCAACGCGGCGATCCTGGTCCTCAGCGCCGCGGTCTTCCACGGCAAGGCGGAGGTCGCGAGCATCGAGGAGGCGCACGCGCTGCTCAAGCCCTTCCTCGGCGGCGCCGCGCCGGTCTTGTTCGGCATCGCCTTGCTTTGCGCCGGGCAGAGTTCGACGCTGACCGGGACGCTGGCCGGGCAGATCATCATGGAGGGGTATCTCGACCTGAAGGTCGCCCCCTGGCTCCGCAGGCTGATCACCCGGTCCTTGGCACTGGTCCCGGCGATCCTGACGATCATGCTGGCGGGCGAGCAGGCGACACAGCACCTCCTGGTCCTCAGCCAGGTCGTCCTGAGCCTGCAACTCGCGTTTGCGGTGATCCCGCTGATCCACTTCACGTCCGACCGGCGGAACATGGGCGAGTTCGCCACGCCGATCTGGGGCCAGGCGCTGGCCTGGGCCTCGGCCTCGATCATCGTCGCGCTGAACGCGAAGCTGGTCTGGGACAAGGTCGGCGAGTGGGTCGGCCTGGCGGGAGCTTCGGGCCGGACGGTCGGGCCGCTCCCGCTCTCGTGGGTCGTGGCCGGGTCGCTCTACGGGGTCGCGTTGGCGGCGCTCGGCCTGCTCGCCTGGGTGACGGTCAAGCCGTTCGTGAGGCCCGCCCGGGCTTGGAAGCCGATGCCGACCCACGAGATCGACTGGGCCGACGCCCTCCGCCCCCGGAAGCTCGGCCGGATCGGGATCGCGCTGGAGCGTGGGCCGGGCGACTCGGAGGTCTTGAGCCGGGCCCTGGCGATGGCCGCGCCGGGCCGGACGAGCCTGACGTTGCTCCACGTCGTCGACACGACGATGACGCGGGTCTACGGCTCGGAGACGGGCGACCGCGAGGCCGACGCCGACCTCCGCTACTTCGCCGACGTCGTGGCCGTGCTGGAGGGGCAGGGCTACCGGGCCCGCTCGGTGATGCTCTACGGCCCCGACCGCGCCGCGAGGCTGATCCAGCAGCTCAAGGACGAGCCGGTCGACCTCCTCGTCGTCGGCTCGCACGGGCACGGCCTGGTCCGCGACCTCCTCTTCGGCCAGACCGTCGACAAGGTCCGCCACGGCCTGAGCATCCCGATGCTGATCGCCCGACCGACCGACGACTCGGCCCCTTGAACGTCGAGCTCGGGCCGGCCATTTCGGCCGATTCATTGACCGTCGTCGTCGGGATGGCCTAGAATCGACCCGGTCCTTGCCCCGCCTTCGTGTCCGCGTCCGGGCCATCGAATCGCGATGCCGATCACGTACTACAAGCGATTCCGGATGGAGATCGACCTGGACGGCTCGCTCATGCCGCCCCGGCTGCCCGCGCCTTTCGGCTGGGTCGCCTGGGACGAGTCGCTGGTCGAGCATCACGCGGAGGTCAAGTTCCGCTGCTTCCGCGACGAGATCGACTCGCAGATCTTCCCCTGCCTGGGCGAGCGCCACGGCTGCCAGCGGCTGATGCGCGAGATCCGCCGGAAGCCGGGGTTCCTCGCCGTCTCGACCTGGCTGATCGTCGGCCCCGAGGGGTATTGCGGGACGGTGCAGGGGGTGATGGATCGGGGACCAATCGGCGCGATCCAGAACCTCGGGGTCGTCCCCGAGTTCCGGGGGAAGGGGCTGGGCCGGGCCCTGGTCCGCCAGGCCCTCGAAGGGTTCTACCAGGCGGGCCTCCGGCGGGCCTACCTGGAGGTGACGGCCGAGAACACCTCGGCGGTCCAGCTTTATCGAGCGGTCGGGTTCCGCCGATCGAAGACCCTGTACAAGGCCGTCGACGGCTGACGCGGCCGCGCGGTGGTCGACGAACCGGCCGGCATGGGCGATACTAGGGGGGTCGCGCGGCCACTCGCGGGAGGCGGCAACCTTTCTCCATCCGACCCGATTCTTCGAAGCCGATGAGGTCCCCTCGTGCCCGAACCGACCGTCCGACACCACCAGTTCCCCAACGGCCTGGCGCTCGTGGCCGAGACGATGGCGAGCGTCCAGTCGGCCGCCTTCACCCTGCTGATGCCCGCCGGGGCGGCCTACGAGCCGGCGGACCGGGGCGGTTCGGCCTCGATGCTCTCCGAGTGGATCATGCGAGGGGCGGGCGACCTCGACAGCCGCGAGCTGCTCACGTCGCTGGACAACCTTGGCGTCAGCCACGGCGAGGGGGCGCAGACCCTGCATACCAGCGTCTCGGCCGCGACCCTCGGCCGGAACCTGATCCCCGCCCTGGAGATCTACGCCGACGTCCTCCTCCGGCCGCACCTCGACGACGAGGAGGTCGAGCCGATCCGGGCCCTCGCCCTGCAGAACCTCCAGGGGCTGGAGGACGACCCCGGCTCGAAGGTGATTTACGAGCTCCGCCGTCGCCACTTCCCCGACCCCTGGGGCCGTCCCTCGCCCGGCACGATCGAGGGCGTCCAGCACGTCACGCCCGACGACCTCCGGGCCTTCCACCGGGCCTTCTACCGGCCCAACGGGGCAATCCTCGCCGTCGCCGGCGCGATCGACTTCGACCTCCTCAAGGAGGCCGTCGCCCGCCTCTTCGGCGACTGGGAGCCTCGGCCCGAGCCGGGGGTGGACGTCCGGCCCGTCGGCCCGAGCCGCGACCATCTCCTGAAGGAGACCCAGCAGACGCAGATCGCCCTGGCCTATCCGACCGTCACGGTCGACAGCCCCGACTACTACCAGTCGCGGGCGATGATCGGGATCCTCGGCGGCTATTCCTCGGCCCGCCTGTTCACCGAGGTCCGCGAGAAGCGTGGGCTGTGCTACTCGGTCTACGCCAGCTACGAGGGCCAGAAGGACCGGGCGGCGGTCCTCTGCTATGCCGGGACCTCGACTGAAAGGGCTCAGGAGACCCTGGACGTGACCCTCGCCGAGATCGACCGCCTGAATCGCGACGGAGTCGACGCCGAGGAACTGGACACGATGCGGGCGGGCCTGAAATCGTCGCTGATCATGCAGCAGGAGTCGAGCATGAGCCGCGCCGGGTCGCTAGCCTCGGACTGGTTCTACCTGGGTCGGGTCCGTTCGATCGACGAGATCGCCGGGGCCCTCGACGCCCTGACCCCGGCGAGCGTCGGCGACTTCGCCCGGTCGAACACCACCGAAGGCATGACCGTCCTGACCCTCGGGCCGACGCCCCTGGTGCTCCCGGAATGAACAGGGTGAAATCTCGGTTGGGCTCCCGACGGCCCGACGTTTCGCATCGCAAGTCGCCGAGGGAGAACCAGTCACGTGCGCTTTCACCAGACCGTGCTCGATAACGGCCTCCAGGTCATCGCGGAGCTGAACGACCAGGCGAGGTCGGTGGCCTCGGGGTTCTTCGTGAAGGCGGGGAGCCGCGACGAGTCGCCCGAGCTCGCGGGCGTCTCCCACTTCCTGGAGCACATGATCTTCAAGGGGACTCCTCGGCGCGACGCCCTGGCGGTCAATCGCGACTTCGACCGGGTCGGGGCCAAGCACAACGCCCAGACCTCGGAAGAAGACACCTTTTACCACGTCACCTGCCTGCCGGAGTACCTGCCCCGGTCATTCGACATCCTCTCGGACATCCTCCGGCCGAGCCTCAGGGAGGAAGACTTCGAGACCGAGAAGAAGGTGATCATCGAGGAAATCCTGATGTACCTGGATAACTCGATGTCCGTCGCCTACGACGCCGCCAAGGCCGCCCACTTCGGCCCGCACCCGCTCGGCCAGAGCATCATCGGCACCGTCGACTCGATCACGGCCTTGACCGTCGACCAGATGCGCGCTTACTTCGCCCAGAAGTACAGCCCGGCCAATATCGTCCTCGCCTTCGCCGGGAAGTCCGACTGGGAGGAGATCATCGCCCTCGCCCGCGAGCACTGCTCGCAATGGGAAGGCCCGCCGACCACCCGCCAGGCCGTCCCGCCGAAGGGGACCGGGGCCTTCGAGGCGATCCTCCGCGCCGAGGACCAGCAGCAGACCGTCATCGGAGTCGCCGACGCCCCGCCCCTCGAGGACGACGACCGGTTCGCCGCGCAGCTCCTGGCGACCGTCCTGGGCGACCACACCGGCTCCCGGCTCTACTGGGAACTCGTCGACCCCGGCCACGCCGACGGCGCCGAGGTCTCTTACCAGGACTACAACCGGGCCGGCAGCTACTACACCTTCCTGAGCTGCGAACCGGACGACACCCAGGCCAACCTCGCCCGAGTGGTCGACGTCTACGGCCAGGCGATCCGCCAGGGGATCACCGCCGAGGAATTGACCCAGGCCCAGAACAAGGTCCTGGCCCGGACCGTGCTCCGCTCCGAGCGGCCGATGGGCCGGCTCGCCTCGCTTGGCTTCCACTGGACCTATCGCCGCGAATACCTCCCGGTCGACCGTGAGCTGGAACTCTTCGGTCAGGTCACGCTCGAAGATGCCCGCCGGGTCCTCTCCGCCTGGCCGCTCCTGCCGATGACGATCGTCTCCGTCGGCCCGACGACCGACGTCCACGCCCCGAAGTGAAGGAGACCGGAGGAGCAACGATGAGCGTCGGCGTCAAATTTAGCTACGACCAATACGAGGAGATGATCCGCCTCGGGTTGTTCAATCCGCCCGAGGATCACCGGGTCGAACTGATCTATGGCGAGATTGTCCCGATCGATGGCAAAAGTCCCATGAGCCCGATCAACCCGCCCCACGACGATTCGGTCGATGAATTGATCGCCTGGAGCTTCGATGTCCTGCCGAGGGGGACCGTGCGAGTCCGGGCGCAAGGATCGCTCGGGATCCGGGAATTTGACAGCCTGCCCCAACCCGACTTCGCCTGGTTACTGCCGAAACGCTATCAGAACGTACGGGCCACCCCGGCGGATATCCTCCTGCTCGTCGAGGTCTCCGACACGACCTTGAGGAAAGATCGGGGGCCCAAGGCTCGACTCTACGCGCAAGCGGGCATCCAGGATTACTGGATCGTCAACATCAAGCAGTGCTGTATCGAAGTCCGGCGCGACCCGTCGGGCGCGAGCTATCGAAGTCTCACCGTCTACGCGATCGGCCAGGAAGTCCGGCCCTTGGCCTTCCCCGACGTCGCCCTGCCCGTCGCCCGCCTCTTCCCCGAGTGAGACCGCCTCGGAGCCTCGCAGCATGCGCATCGTCAGCCTGCTCCCTTCGTTGACCGAGCTGGTCTGTGCCCTCGGCCGGGGGGATGAATTGGTCGGCGTCACCCACGAGTGCGACTTCCCGCCGGGCGTGGAACTCCTGCCCCACCTGACCCGGAGCAAGATCCCCCCGGGGGCGTCCAGCCTGGCGATCGACCAGATGGTCGCGGCTCAGGGGGGGAGCCTCTACGAGCTGGACGAGGCGACCCTGGCCGAACTCCGGCCCGACTTGATCCTCACGCAAGAACAGTGCGACGTCTGCGCCGTGAACGAGGCGACGGTCCGGCGATCGGCGGCGAAGCTGCCGGGTGCGCCCCGCGTCGAGAGCGTCAACCCGACCGACCTCGGAGGCGTGTTCGCCATGTTCCGCCGCGTCGGCGAACTCCTCGACGCGACCGCCGAGGCCGAGGCGATCATCGGCCGGTTCGAGGCGACCGCCCGCCTCATCGTCGACCGCCTCGGCGACCGGCCCAGGCCCCGCGCGGCGATCCTCGAATGGCTCGACCCGCCTTTCGACTCGGGCCACTGGAATCCCGAGATCGTCGGCCGGGCCGGGGGCTTCGAGTGCGTTGGCCGGCGCGGCGAGAAATCCCGGCGGGTCGCCTGGTCCGACCTCGCCGAGGCCGACCCCGAGGTCCTCGTCGTCGCGGCCTGCGGCTTCGCCATCGACCGGACCCTACGCGACCTCGACCTGATCGCCAACCGCCCCGAATGGACCGGCCTTCGCGCGGTGAGGAACGGCCGGGTCGTCGTCACCGACGGCTCGGCCTACTTCTCCCGGCCGGGCCCCCGGCTCGAAACCAGCCTGCGGATCGCGGCCGAGGCGTTCCACCCGGAACGGCTCGAAGGGCTGGCCCCGGACGGGTCGTGGGTGGCCTGGCCGGCCCGGATCTGAATTGAAGAATTGAACCGCCAAGACGCCAAGAGCGCCAAGGAAAGAGGGAGAAAAGACAGGAGGGAGAGATCAGAAATAGTAAAAGAAATTAAAGATAAACAAGTTTCAATTTTTCCTGGATCCTTTCTCGACTCTCTATCTCCCTCCTCCCTACCTCTTTCCGACCTTGGCGCTCTTGGCGCCTTGGCGGTTCAATTTTTCAATTCAATTCGCCCGACGCACGACATGATGAGTCAGCGACCGCAAAACGGTCTTGCAGTGAGATTCCGGCAGGATATCCAAGGCAGCGGCGGCCTTGGCGGCGAAGCGTTCGGCCTGGCTCCAGGCGTAGGCGGGGGCTTCGGACTGGTCGAGGAGGTCGCGGATCTTGACGCGGTCCTCGGGCCTGGCCTCGGCCAGGAGCCTTCGGAGCGACTCGGCGTCCTGGGGGGTGGAGGTCTCCAGGAGGCGGATCAGGGGGAGGGTGAGCTTTTGCTTCTCCAGGTCGGTCCCCAGGCTCTTGCCGGTGGCCCGCTCCTCGCCCCAGAGGTCGAGCACGTCGTCGGCGATCTGGAAGGCGACGCCGAGGTCGCGGCCGTAGTCGTCCATCGCTCGGACGGTCGCCTCGTCGGCCCCGGCGTACTGGGCCCCGAGTCGGCAGGAGACGGCGGTCAGCTCGGCGGTCTTGCCTCGGATGATCGCGTAATAGGCGTCCTCGTCGAGGTCGAAATTACCTCGATTGTTGACCTGCTGCATCTCGCCCTCGCAGACGAGGTTGGTGGCGTGGCCGATCCATCGACAGGCCAGGGTCGTCTCCAGCGAGGCGGCGAGGTGGAAGGCGTGGGTGAACAGGTAGTCGCCCATCAGCACGGCCGTCTCATTGCCCCACTCGGCGTTCACCGTCGCGGCGTGGCGGCGGATCATCGACTCGTCGAGGATGTCGTCGTGAACGAGGGTCGCCGTGTGGATCATCTCCACCACGGCCGCGAGGACGGCGTGGTCGGGCTTCGTCCCCCCGCAAGCTTTCGCCGTCAGCAGGACCAGGGCGGGCCGAAGCCGCTTCCCCCGGAAGTCGGCGCAGTGTTCGACGAGGTGCTGCACGAACGGGTGGCGACTGGCCAACTCGGCGGCGAAGACCCGCTCGGCCTCGGCCAGCTCGCCGGCGATCGGGGCGTAGAGGGCGGCGAGCTTCCGGCCGATCTCCTCGGTTTTCCGCTGCGTGGCGATCGACATCCCACCCCCCCATTTCGACCCAATGAGACCCGCGGATCGTGCCGAGGTCAACCGCGGCGATACGCGCCGCTCCGCCCGCCGGATTTCGCCTCCAGGCGGACCTGGTCGATCTCGATCCCGCGATCGACCGCCTTGCACATGTCGTAGACCGTCAAGGCGGCGATCGAGACGGCCATGAGGGCCTCCATCTCGACCCCCGTCCGACCTTGAACCGTCACCGTGGCCGAGACCTTAACCGCCGACTCGCCCGACGGCTCCAGGTCGACCGTGACCCCATCGATCCCCAGCGGGTGACAGAGCGGGATGAGTTCCCCGGTCCGCTTCGCCGCCATGATCCCCGCCAGCCTCGCCACGGCGAACACATCCCCCTTCGCCGCCCTGCGGTCGAGGATCATCGCCAGAGTCGACGGGGCCATCCGGACCAGCCCGCTCGCCGTCGCCGACCGCTCCGTCACCGCCTTCGACGAGACGTCCACCATCCGGCTCGCGCCCTGATCGTCGAAATGCGACAGCTCGCCCATCGGTCCCCACCTGGAGTTTCAATTTGTTCTGAAACCATTATAGGAAAAGCGTACCCGGAGGCCAGAGGAAAACCGAGATTCGCCGCGAGGCCGGACTCGACCCGGCTCAATGGGGTCGGGCGGGACCTGGCTTCCGGATCAGGGCGGAGAGCCAGACGCCCTGCCTGGACCGGACGACGACACTGGTCCCTTCGGCGAGCCTGGCCTCCAACTCGGGCGACCAGTACGCCTCGCGACGCGAGAGGACGAGCCAGTCGGCCTCGCCCGCCCGCTCCTGGTCGGCCAGGACGATTCCCCGGGCGAGGAGGGCCCGGGTGGTGCTCACCTTCCCCTGGTCCGGCGCGAGGGTCGGCGCCAGCGCGGCCGAATCGCCCTGGGCCGCCCGCCCGGCCAGTTCGGCGAGCAGGACGGGGTCGACCGCGTCGTTCCAGTACGTCAGCTCCAGGCCGAGCCGCTCGGCGCCCGGCAGGCCGCCGACGAGCGCGTTGTAGTAGCTCAGGCCGAACGGATGGGTCGTCGCCAGGCCGAACCCTTGCGCGACCAGGAGCGTCGCGAGGGCCAGCCGGCCCCGTCGCCCGGCCGGCTCCCAGAGCGCCGCGAAGCCTCGACCGACCAGGATCGCCAGGAGCGGGAAGGCCGGGAGGAAGAGGCGCTCGCCGTCGTAGACCGGGACCCTCGTGCTGAAGACGGCCGGGAACAGGGCGATCGACCCGGCCAGGAGGACCGGGAAGGGGTCGGCCCGGCGGTCGCGACAGCCCCGGACCAGGCCCCAGGCCGCCAGGCCGAGCAAGCCGACGGGGACCGTGGCGGCGAGGTAGACCCACGGGTAATGCCAGGGGACGTCGCGATCGGCGTAGACCGTCCCGAAGTAGAGGACCCGGATCGAGACCCGCTCCATCCCGGTCCCGAGATAAGCGGCGAGCCGGCCGACCGGGTCGGCCCAGAGCCAGGGCCAGCCCGCGAAGAACGTCGCCAGGCCGACCCCTCCCCAGGCCGAGACCGCACCGATCGCCCGTCGAGGGCCGACCCGGTGGAGCGCCCAGGCGAGCACGACCGGCGGCAGGAACCAGGCGTGGATCTTGGTCAGCAAGGCCAGGCCCCAGGCCAGGCCCGCCACCGCCATCATCGGCCCCGGGCGTCGCGAGCCGAGCGCCCGGACGGCCGAGAGCAGGGCGAGGGTCCAGAACAGGGCGATGAAGGTATCGAGCGCCCCGAGGTGGGCGTGCGCGAAAGCCCGGGGCATCAGCATCAGCCCGACCCCCGTCGCCACCCCAGCCGCCCGCCCGTACCGACACCCCGCCGTGGCCGAGGCCAGCGCCACCAGGGCCCCGAACGCCAGGGCCGGGGCCATCCGCCCCGAGACGATATAGAGGCCGACCGGGTCGCGACCCCGGGCGACGATCTCGAACGGCTCCCCCAGGGTTGAGGCGACCCCCAACAGCCAGCGTCCGAGCGGGGGATGCTCGGCGTTGTCGCGGAAGACCCCGTCGATCGTCGACCGGTCGAAGAAGCGGAACCCCCGGGCCCAGAGCGTCGCCACATAGTTCCGGCCCGGCCGGACGTCGAGCGGCTCGTCGATCGTCATCCCCGGGTCGGCCAGGGTCAGCAGGACCGCCAGGCTCGCCACCAGGCCAAGCCCCAGCGCGATCCGGTTCGGGGTCCAGGCCGAAAGTCGTGCCTTCATCCGTCGAGTCGCCCTCGGGTCCTCCGCAAGTCGAACCCCGATCTTCCCCGTCGGGTGGGCCAAGTGCAACGAGGCCCACCATCTTCGTCCCTTCCGATCGAAACCCGGTTTAAATCGACCGAAAATTAACGATCTTATTAAAGACATCCCTAATGCGGGACGACCACGAGACGCCGATGGAGGCCGCACCCATGTTGATCGTCGACCCACGCCGAGACCAGGTCCGTCGCGAGGCCCGAGGGCGCCTCGGGTTCCGCTTGCCGGCGGGCCGTGAGCGGCCCCTGGCCAACGCCATCAAGCTCGGGCTGGCCGAGGAGTCGCCCCGGGTCCCGGAAGACTCGCGGGCGGTCCTGGAACGCGCCGGGCTTTATCTGAACTCGCTCGCCCCCCAGCATGCCTGGCACGCCTGGATCCTTGAACAGGTCTCCGTGACGACCCTGAAGATCGAGCGCGTCGGCCGGATCGATCGTCGGCGCCGCGACCTCGCCGCGCTCCGGGCCGAGACCTCGTGGGACGCCGACCGCAGGCTCGACGCCGAGGTGATCGGCCTCGGCCTGCCGGATCAACCCGCCGTCGTCGTCGAGAAGCTCCGACAGTTCCTTCAGGGTTGCGAGTGGCTGATGGATCGCTGGGCGATGCTCGCCCGCGTCGCCGACGTGAATGACAATTCCTGGGACGAAGCCCAGCGCTCGCTGGCCTTCGACCTCCTCGGGACCCCGGCCGTACTCCGCCGGTCCGACTCGTTCGGGCCGGCGATCGACGGCGAAGGTCGGTCCCTCGGCGAGGCCGAGCCCCTCGCCTCCGCCGCCCGTCGCGAGGTCGACGCCCTCGCCACGCTCCGCGACTCCCTGGCCGACGCCGACGCGATGGCTCAGCACCTCGCCGCCTCCGACCTCGTCGATCCCGACACGCCCGAAGATCGCCGCCAGAAAGGCCGCGAGCAGGCCCTCTACTCCCGCCTGAAGTGGCTCCACCGCCAGCTCTGCACCGAAACCCCCGGCAAGGACCCGAGCCCCAGGCTCCTCGAATATTTCAAGGTCGAGCCCGAAACGCAGGCCACGAGCCCCGCCGCGATGGGCAAGCCCCCCGCCCCCTCGAAGGCCGCCGAGGCCGCCCATGCGTCCGAAAATGAGCGCCAAGTGATTACGGACGCGGGATGGGAGTCGGTCACCAGGGCCGAGGCGCGGCTGAAGAAAGCCGAAGCCCGCCGCAAGGCCGCCGAGCGGAGACGCGAACGCCGCCGAGGTTGAAACGACGTCGCCACGTAGAGCAGACGGCACAGAGGTCTTTGGCAACCCGGAAGATCTGGTGATGATGGCGGGTGGAAAGTACGCGCGTCGATCGGGGTCCGGTTGTCCCGGGGCGGGTCGGTTCCCCCTGGGGAGGGGTCGATGCACGTGGACGGATCCGAAGCCCGGGGAGCCTGATGGGCCGGATTACGGAACGAACCCACTTTCCGGGTTCGAAACGGGCGAGGCCCGGAGTCGGCCCCTTTGTTGGAAGGGGGTCGACCCCGGGCCCCTCGGTCGAGTCGAGGCCCGTCGGATCGCTCGTCAGGGCGCGTCGATCAAGGCTCGTCGGCCTTCTTCTGCGAGATCAGGCGGCGGACCCGTTCGGCGAGCAAGGCGCCGTCGAACGGCTTCTTGAAGGCGTCGTTGAAGCCGAGGTTGTAGATCTCCTCGGTCGGTTCGTCGCTGGTGAGGGCGACGAGGACCGTGGTCAGGTGATCCTGGCTCTTGCGGAGGTTCTGGGCGATCTGCCCGGCCTCGATCCGGCCGACGGCCAGGTCGATGATGATGCAATCCGGGTGGAAGCTCTCGGCGCGGATGCCGGCCTCGAAGCCCGAGGCGGCGGTCTCGATGCGGAAGTCGTCCCCCTCGCGGAGGTGCTCGCGGAGATTAGTGAGCATCGGGGAGTCGGCCCCGACGACAAGGATCTTGTGGTAGACCTCGGCCTCGAGGTCGCCCAGCGGCATGCCGTGCTCCTTGAGGAACCGAAGCAAATGCTCGCGGGGGATCCGCCGGTCCTGGGAACCGGGGATTCGATATCCTCGCAAGCGGCCCGAGTCGAACCACTTGCTCACCGTACGGGGCGCGACCTTGCAGATCTTCGCGACCTGGCCGGTTGTGAACACTTTTTTCATATCGAGGACTCCACTCCCTGGAATGGTGCGAGGCCTCGGAGGTTTCCTCTCCCCTCCGGTAGGACCCAAGTCGGTGCGGCGGCGAAGGGCCGGCGGTCGCGGATTCGGAGGTCGGCCTCGTGAGGGGCCTTGCTCCCAATCCGATCGCGAAGGACCTGGCCAGTTGCCTGGCGGACGCGACGCTGCCGCTCTCGCTCCCGTCCCGAGGCTCGACCGTCGGGGACTCAGCCCCGGGCGATCGGCGAGGTTGCGGGCGGCCGGCCGGGTTTGACCCCGACCGACCGTACACCGGGTGCGAGATGTCCCCCCCGCGTTCCTGAGGGGGACGAGACCGGTCCGGGGCCACTCAAGGGGTCGCTGCTGCCTCCTTGCCGTAGCGATCCTGACCGTCAAGACTAATTTTCGTGTTTCGACGCCCGTTTCTTGAGGATGGGTCGCGCCGGTTCTCAAGGAACATCGGGAGTCGCTGGAATGGGAGGGTTGCGGGGGATGGGATGGGGAAAGGA
>JAABUK010002387.1_pt1 | contig 33752 bp, 7 predicted proteins | sample 5559141 | NCBI WGS metagenome assembly JAABUK01 (sample SAMN10711869, study PRJNA513367) | rock metagenome | isolation source: Antarctica rocks | place: Antarctica: Victoria Land, Pudding Butte nord | collected 2016-01-03 | reverse complement strand
TCACGAGATATTATAAACGCTTAATCAAGTAATTAATGTGAATATATTATAAGCTAAGCCTTCTAAGTTCGCAAAGAACTTCTAATTAAATAAGTGCGGTATAACGATTTACGCGATAAGAGAGATTAAATATAATATATTATGAAATCATATAAAGAAGTCTGAGAAAAGATATCGCGAAATCAGAAATCAGAAGATAGTGATTCTATAATAACACGTAAAGAACATATTCCGCTCGCAATTAACTAAAATCACACGAATAATATAGAGCACCTGAAGACTTATAAAGTAAGTTAAGATTAAAATAGATAAGTTATACACACTCTCTTAAAAACTCGCATCTAATTATAAGAGATCGTGATAGAAATTAAATTAAAGTAGCTGATATAATATTATAAAAGATTAATCTACTAAAGAAGAAATTCTTTTTAAAATTCTAAGAGATAGATCTATAAAACATCTAGAATGCTTAGTATAAAGAGAGAATTAATCTCGAGTAGATGATTATAAAAGCAGAGATGTATAATGTTATATAAAAGATTGCGAAGAATAAAGTTATTAATTCAGATTAGATTCTAAATAGAATACTTAAGAATATAATAGATTAGCTGATCTCACATCTTTATATAATCTTTAACGCAGTATTATAAAACGACTATTATTCTAGCGCGTGAAAATAGATGATTATACTTACTCTTCAGAAACTTAATAAAGATGATTATACTACTTCTAAGATATACCGCCCGATAACTCTACTTAATATTATAGAAAAACTTCTTGAATGAATTATAGTATGTAAGCTCTCATAACTTATTAAATCTAATTATCTTCTTCTAAAAACGTAAATAAGAGCTTAGAAAGATAGATTAATAGAAATAGCTCTTTAACTTCTTATAGAATAAGTATATATTATTTAGAATCTTTTAGATTTAAAGAAGATCGTAATTCTTCTTAATCTTGATATCTCAGGCGCATTTAATTATATATTACATGAGAGGCTGACGCATAATTTTAAAAAAAGAAGAATCTTAAAGATATTAATAAGATGAGTGAAAAGCTTTCTTAAAGATTATATTATAATAATAAGACTGATTAAGAATGAGTCTAAATAATTATAAGTGGAAATGAATATCTTATAAGAATCTTTAATATTATCTATTCTATTTCTCTTCTTTATTACAGATCTATTAGATATTATAGATAATGAAGCGTTATAAGTTTTCTCGACTGAATTCATAAATAATATTAATATCTTAATATATAAAGTATTAATAGAGTGTAATTATAAATGTCTGAAGAAGATTTATCGAAGATATATATAATGAGTTATAACTCATGATGCACGCTTTATATTAGAGAAATATGAGATTCTTTACTTAATAAGATTGTTTAATAGATTTAATCTAACAGTTATATTAATATTTAAAGAAATATAAATCAATTCAAAATCTTATATTCACGTACTAAAAGTTCAGATTAATATTGAGCTGAGATGAGAATTATATCTTATAAAGATTTAGGAAAAATAGATCTCATTATTAAGTGTAATAAGTTATATTATATTATTAATATAAGAAGTTATATTTAAGAAGTTAAGACTAGTTTATAGCTTCGTTATTAAATCAGTACTGCTATATAATATAAGTATATAATATGGATTGTAAGAAATAACTCTCACTTATAAAATAGTAGAACGATAACTTAAGATTATTCAGAATCACTTTCTACGGAAGATCTCTAAAGTATATTAAGTCATAAACAAGTATATTCTAAAGAGAGAAATGAGAATCTGTTTAATCTTAATTATAATAAACAGACTAGCGATCTTAAAAGTGTGTAGATAAACTTTAATTATAAAAGACTGTATAGTTTATTAAATATATATAAGAATTTATAATAAAATATTACTGGAAAGAATTCTAAATTAATAAGTAATATTATTAGATATTAAGAAGTAATGATTAAAAAAGAGAATCTTAAAGAAATTCTAGATAAATAGCTTACTATTAATAATAGCACTCCCACTCTTATAATAGAATACGAAAGAGAGCGGACAGAAACATTAATTAATAATATAGAAATAAGCTTTTAAGAAAATGCTGATAAATGCATAAGAAGTATAATGAATAATATATCTTTAATTTATACCCGCAGATAGAATTAAGAACCCGGCACAGTTTGATCTGAGTCACAATCGTCTGAAATTTCACGGAGAATTAATGAAGGTGGTGAGCGCGCTCATTATTCAGATCTGAATGGAAAAGATAGGACTGAACGGATTTCTTGTAGATAGAAATGTTTCGGATTACGTATCTGCGTGTTTTTACAGCTAGTAATGACAAATGATAAGGCATATTATAATATTATATTCGCTCTTCATAAGCAGGAGGAGGATATTATTTTTAATCGCAGAAACGAGTGATTATCGATAAATGCTTATAATCACCCGCGGGATTAGAGCAGCAGCACATTTTCTTCAGAAGACAGGACTTCTAATATAATTCTAAGTAAGTAATATTTAAATTAAAGAATTAAGATCGGAATCTTATAATAAAGTTTGTAAGAGATCGCAATTATATAATATAGAACGCAAATAAAAGAAAGTGAGATACAGGCGATAAATTTTTTTTTTAAAAAGATTTCTTACTTTATAAATATATAGATTTCCTCATTAACTATAAACTAAATAGAAGTAAGAATTATTATTAATTTATAGAAATAATTAGTATTAATCTATTATAAATAAAAAGAGAAAATAAAAAAATAGAGTGTATTAATATTTAGAGTATTAAATAGAAATCATATTGCGTTAATATTACTTTTTAATTATCGCAATACTATGTTTTAATTAAATAATTAGATTTCTCTTATTTATATCAGTTCTAAGTTAATTATTAATCGCACACTAAATAATTAAAGTTTATTAAGAGTGTTTGTATTTTAATATTAAGTATTGCCGGCCGATTATTTAGTTAATAATTTTCTGCTCTTAAGATATTCTCTTAAGATTTAATACACTTATATTACAACTATAAATCAATAATCAATAAACTTAACTCTGATTATCAAAAACATAATAGAAAGTCTTACAGGCGAACACCTTCTAGAATTACAATAGATTAGACTTAGAAAGATATATCCGATCGAGAATCTTATAAATGAATATTAAGATAAGTGCTCGAAAGTACTTAAGAAGAGCACTTAAAAATAAGTGCTTGAAAGTATTTAAGAGAAGTATTTAAAAGTACTGTGCATAGCTTATTAATAATAACTATATAAATAATCGTTTATTTCATAGTTTTATAATCTTATTTCTCTTTTATAGTTAATTTATATTATTAATTATAATCTATCTTTAATTCTTCTTTTATAAGAACAGTAATTTTTATTTATAATCTTCTGATATCTGAATCTTATTATAATTAGTCTTAATAATTTCTAATACTTTGACTATTTATTATCAGATATCAGTCACTCTATCACAATAAGTCTTATTAAAGCAAACATATTATACTCTGAATGAGAATAATCTCAAAAAGAGATCGCTGATATAGATCACGCCTTCTTAAAAGTCAATACTCTTAACACGTTTTATAAAGATAGAAAGAAATTTCGAATCTTCTTAATTTAAATTAATATATATATTCGATTTAATATTTAGAAGCTAAAAATAATCGAAGTTAAGATAATGCTCGCAGTTATATATCTTTAAGATAAAGTCTTTAATTAATTCGAATCACATCTAATAGATTATTTAAAGAAGATAATCAAAGATAAGAAAGTGAAAATAAAAAGAATCTTTGTCAGTTATCTCTATTTTAAGAAGTGTATTAGACGAATATATGAAGAAGTAAATGAAGAACAAATCGCTGAATAAGAAGTTTAGAAACTCTGATAAATAGACTTAATAATAGAGTATATATTTAAGTTTTAATAGATTATATTAAGAATTGAATAGAATGACGCAGTACTCATAACAAAATATTATTTAGAACTGAAAGATTCAATTAAAGATAAACTGACTCAAATTAAGAGATTAAATAAATTAGAAAGTCTGATCGATATGTTTATTAAAATAGATAATTGTTTATATGAAAGATAGATAGAAAAAGAGTAAGAACGTTCTCAGATCTTCATTTCTAATAAATATCGGAAAAGCGGATATTAAGTGAAATAAGTTTATTACCCGCGAGAAATAGATTTGAACACTATAAATCATAAAAGATTCGGAAAGAAACTCAATCGAGGCAAACTCTCTTCGATCTAATAAAAAGAGAGAATGAAAAAAAGTTTATATCTTTATTACGGAAAATTTAAATATCGAGTTAATAATTGTCTAAATAAGTAATAATTACACATTATCTTAAGCAAATTAGAAGAATAGACGACAGAAAAATTAGATAACACATGAGATATTAACTGCGTTAACATCGTAATATTAATGTTAGAAATGATTGTTAAATCATTTAAATAGATTCGCGATTAAAAACTTATAGAATCATCTCATGTCTATATATTTTGAACTGCTTATTATAATAATTAATGCGTTATTCATAGAATGAATAAGAATGATACAGAATGATATCTTAAGAAATTTAGATAGAAGAAAGCTTAATAGTTATTAAGTATTATTTTTAAGATATCTTAGAAACGAATATTAAATAATCTTAAGTATAACGAAGATTACGTGAAAATGATTATTAAGTTCTGAGAATTAGCGTTATATACAAATATAGATTATGAGTTGAAGTTTCAGTATTAACACAAAATATATGCGCCCGAAAAAATATTATAAAGAATTAAGTTAAAATTATAATTAAGAATATATTATATAGAGAGTTATTCAGATTAAAATCAAGAATAAATTTATTATTATTAGAACAGTAATTTTCGAGAAGTGATTAACTTATATAAGATTAATATTCCCGCTTATCTTAAAAAGATATAAAGTGTAAGTATAATATAGATTTAAGAATTCAAGAAATTAGAAGTGATAAGAGTGATCTGCGATAAAGAATATCACATTTCTTATAAGTTATACGCACACTTTTCATGTGATAAATCAGAATATTATTTCGCGAAAGAAGAACATACTTATTTCAGAAACTTTAGATTAGAAGAGTTAAAAAATGAGAAGACTCTTTAAGTTCAAGATATAATAAAGAATTTACTCTCAAATCTCAGAAAGTAACAGCAATTAATATTAATTACGCATGATATTTAATTATATAAATTTGAACAGAATAATGTTAGATTAAAATTATAATCGATTTCGGAGTTACTGAAAATTATATCTTTTTAATATATGTGATTCGATTCCGCTTATTTATATAAGGAAAAAACAAATTCTATTAATTAATATTAATAGATGAGAGTTCTATTAAATAAGATTAGAGATGAATAAAGATAGAAACTTACTCATTAAAACTTAATATTTAGTAACACACGAAATAAATAATATTGAATGTTATAAAGATTAAATATAATATCATTCTAGATATTTTATAGCTGAAAGCTTATAACTTAATAATCAATTAGAAATAATAAACTATTAACTTTCTTAACTACATCTATAAATTAAACATGATTATGATATTGTTTATAAAAGCAATATAAGTAAAACTCAATAATAAATGTCTAACAGAAATAATAAAGAGTTTTCTTAAGTACTTATTTAAATATAATAAATTTAAACATTTATTTATTAAGAATAAAAGCGCATTAATATTATCTGAATATTAATTCTGAAATTATAAGATTTCTTTGAAATTCGATAAGAAATTTATCTACAAATCTATTTATTCTCTTTCTGAGAAAGAATTTAAGATTTTACAAAAGTATCTTGATGAGAATTAGAAGAAAGGGTTTATTCAATCTTCAACTTTATCTATAGAATATTCAGTTCTATTTGTTTTAAAACTTAATGATGAAATGTGTTTATATATTGATTATCGATAACTAAATAATATCATAATAAAAAATCGGTACACATTATTATTAATCTTGGAATTACACGATTATATTTATGAAGTAAAGTGATTTATTACGCTCGATTTATAAGAAGTATATAACTTAGTGAGAATGAAGAAAGAAGAGAAGTAGAAAATCGCATTTCAAACTTATTATAATTATTACGAGTATCTAATCATACTCTTTAAATTGATAAATACTTTCGTCTTCTTTTAATCTTTAATAAATGATGTTCTGAAAGAATATTTAAATTAGTTTTATATCATTTACTTAGACGATATTCTTATATACTCGAAAATTAAGAAATAATATATTAAATATATTTAGAAGATGCTTCGCGCTTTTTAGACGAAAAATTTATTAATGAAGATCGAGAAGTGCGAGTTTTATAAGTAAAGTATTAAGTTTCTTGAATTTATTTTAATAGTTATGAGGATTTAGATGAATAAATTCAAGATAATAATTATACTTAAATGATTATAATTTACATCGATAAAGAAATTATAATCATTTCTCGAATTCGTCAATTTCTATTAAAGATTTATTATAGATTATTTAAAAGTGATCATCTTATTAACATAAATAATTTAGAAGAAAGTATTCTTTATTTAGAGAATAGAAGTAGAGTTTTTGTTTTAGAAGCTTAAATAGAAATTTATAACAGCTTCTATTCTTATAATATTTGATTTTGAGAGGTAAATCGTGCTCGAGATAAATATATCAGACTATGTTATTAATATGTGTATAAGTCAATCTAATAATAAAGAACGATTAAGGCTCATTATCTTCTATTTTAGAAAGATGATTTCAGCGGAACTCAATTATAAGATTCATAATAAGGAACTTCTAATTATAATTGTCGCGTTCAATAAATAATGAGTATACTTAGAGAGATTTAAGTACTCTATAAAAGTATATATAGATTATAAAAATCTATTATATTTTATCATTATTAAGATGTTAAATAGATGTTAGATATAATAGTCTGAGCTATTATTAGTTTATAACTTCAAAATTTTTTATTGAAAAGAAAATGATAATGTCAAAGTTAATATCTTAAGTTGTCGAGCGAATTATACTTGAGATGTTAAATCCGCTTCACAATCAGTCTTACGCGAGAATAAGAACGGATTCATGATATATAATTATGTTGTGATCGCTTCAATATTTTAGATCTCTGATCAAAATTAGAAAGATCAAATTATTAAATCATATTTAAATAATCATTTATTCCGCGAAATTTAAAAGAATTTCGAAAAATACTCAGTTTTTTAAAAATAAGATAGCGGACTAATCTTATATAAAGAACTGATATATATTATAAATTAAGCAAAGAAAATGATTATTTAACAATATTATGAGAAGACATCTTATAAGCATTAAGAAATAAAGAAGATTCTAAAATACATTTCTAGATTTTATTATTTCTTAGAAATGAATAAAGCGATTTGACAGTAAATTATTAACTGCGATATTTATTAGAAAATTAAGCACTTTTAATATAAATTATATAGAAAGATGCAGTCTTCAAAATAATCTGAAGAAGTATGGAAATTCATTATACTGAACTTTATTATCAAGCTATTATTATTTAAGAACTTAATAATTAATATTGGATATAATAGCATTTTAATTATTATTAATAGATTGATTAAATATGTTTACTTCATCAATTATATAAAAGTATTAAACGCCGAAGACTTAATCTACACATTTTTACGAACGATATTCGTAAATCATGATATATTAATAAAGATTATCTTTAATTGAGACAAACTATTCACTTCTAAATTCTGAAAGTTATTAATGAATCAACTCGGAATTAAATATAAACTATTCACAGCTTATCACTCACAAATAAATGAATAAATTAAAAGAATTAATTAGATATTAGAACAATATCTATAATGTTATATAAATTATCGCCAGAATAATTAAATAGTACTCTTATCACTAGTACAGTTCGCATATAATAGTGTTTTAATAGTAACTGAAGTGTTATTCTTCTATATTAATTATAAATGAAAACCAATTTCGTATAAATAATTAAGAGAAATGAAATAATTTATATAAAAATCGATCATTAATATATAATTATTAATTAACTTACATTAAGAATTAACAGAAGATCTTAAGTTTATTAATTAAAGATTTAATATATATTATAACTTTAAGAGAATTAGTGAATTAAATCTTAAACAGAAAGATTTAATATATCTACTTCGCTAAAATATTAAAATTAAAAGATTCAATATAAAACTGAATCACACGAAACTTAATTCTTATTCAATTTAGAAAGTCTTAAATAAATTAATTTATAGACTTAAGCTTTTAGACATTATAAGAATTCATTCTATATTCAATATTTTTCTTTTGAAATCTATATCAAAGAATATTAAATAGACTTCGATCTAATTAAATAATTAAGATTAGAAGTACGAGATGAAAAAAGTGCTTAATAATTAAAAGATTAAAGATAAAATTCATTATTTAATAAAATAATCAGAATATAATATATCGGAAAACATATAGAAATTAGAAACAAATCTCAGTCTCGCGATTTTAAAGAAATATTACCGCCGAAATTCTCAATATAAGAAGAATCAAAGAAAGCAGTTAACTGCTCTTCATTAAAAGTGATATATAATTCCGCACTGACTAACAACTCTTTCTTCTCAGAATATCTCTCTTTTCAATTAAGCTCTTTTAGAGACTTAATCTTTCGAGCAATTATCTTACTTTAAATTGTCTGAAGAGACTTAATATAAAAGTTCAAACTTATTATCTCCGCAGTATTTTATTAAAGATGAAGGAGAGTTATCTTCCGCGCAGTCTTCAGATATAACTCTTTCTATTATAATCTCTGAAAGTTGATCTTCGAGAAGTTATTATTATAATGAATATTATAATAAATATATTTTAAACACTTTGAAATGTTTTTAGAAAATATATAAAGATAATCTCGTTTAATATAAATAGAATACACAATTATAATCAACACTTTTAATAAAGTTATCTTCTTCATCTAAATCTAACATCATTTATAAAAGAAAGATTTATTAATATAATACTGAAGTATAATAAAGAAAGAAGAAGATAGAAATTATCAAAATTATAAAGACAAATTTAAATAGCTTAAGAGATTAAGCTAACTTAAAAGAATATAATATTATAACTATAAATTAATAGTCAATAAACTTGACTCTGACTATCGAGAATATAATAGAAAGTCTCGCAGATGAACACCTTCTAAAACTACAGCAGACTAGACTCAGAAAGATATGTTCGATCAAGAATCCTGCAGATAAATATTAAGATAAATGCTCGAAAGTGCTTAAGAAGAGTACTCAAAAGTAAGTGCTCGAAAGTGCTTAAGAGAAGCATTTAAAAGTATTGTGCACAGCTTATTAATAATAACTATATAAACAGTCGTTTATTTCATAATTCTATAGTCTTGTTTCTCTTTTATAATCAACTCATGTTATTAATTATAATCTGTCTTTGATTCTTCTTTTATAAGAACAGTGATTTCTATTCACAATTCTCTAATATCTGAATCTTGTTATAATTAGTCTTGACAGTTTCTAATAATTTAATTCTTAAAATTAATTCTTTTCTTAAAATTATAAATCTATTTTATCAACTTCTCTTATCTATATTATTTTATTAATTAAAGACTTTTTATCTTGAAGATCTACTGCGATTATAAATATAATTTGATATAAATCTAATTTCTTTTAATAGATTTTTAAGAATTATTAAGAGCGCATTAAATATTATAAAGATATAATACTTTATTAATTATTAAATTTTAACTTTAAATAAATCAATTTTAGAGTAAAAGATTATTAAAAAGAAAAGAGAATTCTTCTTAAAACTCTTATTAATATCTTCATCTTTAATTATATCATCGCAAAGAAATTATATTTAAATATTAAAATATTAATTGACTTCTTTTTCATCTGATAATGTAAGATGGCGCACTTTGTAATAGAACTACTTTATAACTTAGAATTAACTTACTTATATTTAATTATTATTTACACGAAATCTTTTCTTACTTCAATTCTTAAAGTTCTTATTTAAGTATTTACTATTATTATTAAGATCTATATTAAAGATTATTCAACTCAGAATTATCTTCGAAACTTTATTATAAACTCTCATATCTGTCTACTCATTAAAATATTATTTCAATCTTAATAATGAGATATAGATAACACGCTTAAGTGTTATTCATTTCCAGAATTAATACATTTAGTTAATAAATTATTACACATTTTTAAGTAGATTCCGACTTTTATAATTATTATTCGGCTGTTTAAATATATTAACATCTTTTATAATATCTAATAAGTATATATTTCAACATCTTAATCTCATGTTTAATTCATTTTTTATTATCAGTTCTATTTATTAAAAATAACTTATTAATAATAATATATTTTAAGATTCTCATTTAATTGAGTAATAAGAACTTCTTATATATTTAAAGTTTGAGAATAGATTAAGATTATTTCAATTTCAAGATCTTTAATTATTCGCTTTATCTTATAAAACTGAAAATATTACTACTATTCTAAAAGAAACTTTAATAAAAATCAGTTATTAGCATTAATTATAATTAAAGAGATATAATTATGATTGACTATATTATTATTATCTTATAATCAAGATAATCATCATCTTATAATTTATGAATAATTAAAATTATTATAAATCGCGATTCTGATTAAAAGAATAATATAGTCTCGAAAAAATTATTGAGAATTATTTGATCACTCTTCTCGCTGCAATAATATTAATGATTTAATTAGTTTTTTATCTTTATACTTAAATTTAATGATTAATTTACACGTTAAAATTACTGCGAGTTTTTATTAAAGTTTTCTTTAACTTCACTCTATTTAGATATAGTTCATTATCTTTCGAATTCTAATAGCTATACACTTACTTAAATTTATTTAAAGATATTAGAATTGATTGATAATATATCTTTAAATAGAATTCTTATCTCCGTTCACTTTTATTGCGCGTAAGAGTTTAATATTTAAACACTCGCATAAATATTAAACTTCTTAATTTGTGTTTCAAGATGAACTACTTATAATTATTACGTTAGTATTTAAGTTGAAAGACTGTTTAGATGCGTATTAAAGAGCTTACTATATTCAGAGTTTCATAACTCTATTATTATCTTTAAGCTTTATTATTAAAGACTTAATAATAAGATTTAATAATAAGCTGGACTTGAAGATTAATAATAACGCTCGAATAGATATGTTCTTCAGAATATTAAAGAGCGCAATATATGTTCAAAGATTTAATAACTTATAGAATTCTGTAATTTATATTACTTATTATATTTCGCTGTGTTCTTCATTAATATTAGAATTAAGAGATTTATTATTAAAAGTTTTAATTTAATTATTTGATATTTAGATATCACTATTTAAAGAATTATTGAGGATTATTAATGAGCATGAATTAAGAAGTGAGTTTCTCAATTATTCGATTTAGAATGGATTTGTTAAAGCAATATAATAGTATAGATAGAAGTTAGAGATAAGATTTAAAGAATTCTTACTTAATAATAATCTTTCCGCAGATTTATTTATGAAATGTTTTTACACTATCTTTAATAATAATAATAATTGATTATATCTTGATTTCGGCGGGAGAATTAAGACTGTTATTATTTAATCTGTAAATTAGAAAGGTCTGACTATTAATTCATTATAGAATAAATAAAATTTTAGTAAAGAAATAATGTTACTTAAATATAATAAGATCTGAACTGTATATATAATTAAAGTTAATGTGTGAAAGACTTTAAAGAAGAATGTTTTTTTAACGAAATCTTATTATAACTTTTACTTTCTCTAAATAATTAAGTTTGATTAAGTTTTTAACTTTAAATAATTATTATCGATCTTTTTAAGTTAGTTTTAAGATCTCACTGAGTTATTTAATTGATAATAGTAACGAGCTGTATATATAACATTATTTTTTTTCTATTTAATAGATGAGATTGATTATAACTTTAATCTTATTTATTTTAAATAAGATGTATCTTTATATAATTTGTGAATTAAACGAATTAATATTAATATTTAGTTGTGAATTAATTATTTCATAGATCTTTCTCGCATATAAAAGATATTGCTAATGATTCAATATTATTAACTAAAGAATATTCTTTATTAGTCTCTCGTACATTCTTATTAATAAGAAAATTCTTAATACTTTTTACATTAATTAATTTATAATAGAATCTTTAATAATAATAAGAAAGTGTTTAAGACATTCTTATATAGATAAGCTGTATTAAAATTAAAGAATAAAGATATAATTAATATAAATTAATAACTTGCGTTTACTAAACATTTCTTATTAAAAAACAATAATTATAATGCTCTATTCTTAATATAATAGAGTTTAATAAGATTATTCAGATCTTTTAATTAAAATAATAGACTCGCTGACTCTATTAATATAGCGTATGTGTGATCTAGAATATCTACACTTTAATTATCATGATTATCGCGATAAATTAAGTTATATTTAAAGCAGTTTAGAAACTACTTATCTTCGACTAATCTCTTAATTTTCATGAAGATTTTGAGTTATTAAATACTTCTTAAAAGACTGAAATGTTACTCTCTAATATAATTATTGAAAGACTCTTTATTAATCTCTAAATATTAAGAATATTATAATAATTCTTTTTAGATTAAAGAGATTATTAATAAGTATATATTAAGATCTACTTAATTATAAGATTCGCTATTTTAAATGCGTTTTAGCGATTAATAAACTTATCACAAAATCAGTTATTACTAAAGTGATATTTTCTGTGTTAATAATAGATCGAATATAGATTCAATCTTTATTTAAATAGATCTGTGAAGATTAATCTATTATTATTTTATACTTCTATTCACTTAAGTTAAAAGTCTTTTTAAGAAGTTAATATTCAATTAAAGTTGAATGAATTATTTAATAAATTAAGATCTCATTTATTAACGTAATTAAGTAAATAAATCACTCTATTAACTAAGAATGATTATATCACCGATATTAATATATTTACTTATTGAGTTTAACTATATCACTAACTAATATATTTAGAATAATCAGCACAATATATTATAAAGAAGTTAAGCTCTTCAGATAAGATATTTATCTTAATTAATATTTTCTGCTCTATTATTTTTTAGAAGTATTAATTTATTCTTACTTAATTTATAAATTATATTAAAAGATTTGACTGCTAATATATTTGATTAATAAATAGCTTTCAGTATTAAAAGAATGTTATTTATATGAAAGAAGCTAATTATATTTTAATAATAAGTCTTTATATTATTATATATAATATAAGAATATTATTGAAAGTCTTTAGAATTCTTCTTTTTCTAAGATTATATATTAGTTTTAATTAAGAACTTCGAAAATGGAATTAGTAAGTATTAAGATTATTAGACAGATAACGCAGAGATGAGAAGACTTGTACAGAGAAGCAGAGCTGATGATTCCGTGAGAGAAGACACACGCTCTCATCCGATCAATTCTATAAATCTGTTTATACGCAGAAAACGCGATAAAAGATGTATTAAAAGACGCGTTAAAACGCGTAAATCATTCTTCATCTGAACAATTATCTAATCTGATGAAGATAAGATTATATAGAATTAAGAAATCTATCACTAAATTAGAAAATCAAAATTAGTAGAAAAAATTCTTAATTTCATACGCAGAAATAACATGCGATATTTTGAGAAAGAAATCAGTCTCTATAACTCAAATCCTTTTAAAAATAAAGATAAGAAAAATTATTATTTAAATCTTAGATAAGAAAGAGAAGATTAGAATTAATAAACTCTTAATTAAAGAGATTATAGATTAAGTTAATTAGAAATTAATAGAAATATCTTATACACATTATATAATCGCGATAAAGAAACTCTTAAAGAGAGAAATTATATTATATATAAAAGATAATTTAGATTATATAGAGCTTAGATAAAAAGATAGATATAAAGAAGAAATGAAATCAGCAAGTATCAAGACTATCAAACAGATAACGCAGAGATGAGAAGACTCGTATGAAGAAGCAAAGCTAGCAGTTTCGTGGGAGAAGATGCGCGCTCTCATCCGACCGATTCTGCAAATCTGTTCATACGCAGAAAACGCGATAAAAAAACGCGTTAAAAGACACGTTAGAACGCGCAAATCACTCTCCATTTAAACAATTATCTAATCCGATGAAGATAAGATTACGCAGAATTAAGAAATCTATTATCAGACTAGAAAATCAAAGTCAGCAGAAAAAACTTTCAATCTTATATATAGAGATAACACACGGCACTTTAAAAAAGAAATTAGTCTTTATAACTTAACTCTCTTTAAAAATAGAGATAAGAAAAATCATTATCTAAATCTTAGATAAGAAAGAGAAGATTAGAATCAATAAACTCTTAACTAAAGAGATTATAGATCGGATTAATTAGAAATTAATAAGAACATCTTATATATATTATATAATTGTAGTAAAGAAACTCTTGAAGAGAGAAATTATATTATACGTGAAAGATAACTTAGATTGTATGGAGCTTAAACGAGACTTAATATAAACAAAGTTGCTAAGTTTACTCGTATAACTTAAGACAAGATTATATGAAGTATTAATATGAGCAATATAAATAAGATAAGAAGAGAAAGAAAAGAAGCAATTTATATAAGAACTAGAGAATGAGAATGCTAGACTCATTCTAAATCTGAAAATTAAAAATCTGCGATGAATAAAAAGATACGCGGAGATAAATATAATCACATACGCAATTCTGAAACTTTCTTGCCTAGATCTAATAAATAAGATTATCTAAAAAGGTCTCATTCATAAGATAGAGTTCAAGATGATTGTACAATATAACTCAATTCTTCAATCACGTTAATGCTTTCGCTATCAGAAATATGAACACTCATTTCATACGTGCAGAAAGATATAATTCTGCGCATATTATATAGAATATCATTAAATTAATAAATGCGAGAAAAAGCTTAAGAGAAAGACTATATAATACAGTAATTATTTAGAGGAATATAAAACTTAATTCTATAATTACTTATAGAAGAAAAGAGAATAATCTTATATAAAGAAAATATATAATAAGAAATTAAGATACTTTCAATCTTAAAATTAATAAGAGATTATTCTCATTCTCTCTTCTTTCTTCTTCTCATCAGTTTTAAATTTATTAACGAAAATTAGTAGAAGTGACTTTAAATTAAAGATGAAATAAAATTAAGTAGAAGACTTATAAAAAAGAAGATTAACTTATTTAAAAGATCGTCTGCAAGAATCTAAGAATTGTATAAAGACTAATCTTATATTAAGCCAAGATATTCAACTTCTTCTAATTAAAGAAAGTTATCAACTCATATTTAAAGATATTATATATTAGAAAACATTTTTGTATAAAGTCTTAAGATTCTATAATATAATATTAATAAATCTAGAAATAAGATAATAATAAAACTGCTTTAAGATTTAAAGATTAAAAAGTATGATATCCTCGTAATTTAAGAGTTATAAAGAAGTATACTTAATTATACTTCGTATAATTTAAGACAAAATATCTTTTATAACAGCGATTAAAGATAAAAAGATTTAAGAATTCTCACGCTTATTAATAAGCGCATTTATACGAACACATAAATAAAGACACATCACTTAAAAGATCTCATTATAATCATATTAAAACTTCAAGAAATATAGATTATTAATTATATAATTAATATTCATAACATCTATAACTTCTTAAGTTAATACTCAAAATTAAAAGAAACGAAGTCTCTTAGCACTCTTTATATAACACTTAGAATGTCTAAAAAATATATTATACTGAGCGATTTGAATCTTTATCATCTTAGTTAATCAGATCTAATATATCTACTATAACACAAACTCTCAGATATATTACTAGAAATCATATAAAAAGTAGAGTTGAAATTAATTCTCTCTTCAGAAATAATAATAAGAGATTATTAAAGAGAAGATTTATATAAATAGATAATCATAAATCTCATCTTTATAATATTAATATTGAAGAATCAACTTATATAATATCAGATAGAAGTAGAAAGAGAACAGTCATTAAATCATCTCTTAATCAGCACGAAATTTGAGTGACTAAATCAATCTAAAAAAGAGTTATTAAAAAGATATAGAGTATAGAAAAAGATAGATCAAGAAGTCTTTATTAAAAGTCTTCACAATCATATAAAGTCACTTAAAAGTCGTACACTAAATATTAAAGAAGAGATTAATTACTTCACGTATAAATTAATAAGACTCACATACGCGATAATAGAAGACTTAATATCATAAATAAGATAATCTCAGCACAGTTAGAGATTCTAAATAAAAGAATGTTAAGAGATAATAAAGAATATAAGAAAAGTCCGCAGAAACTTTATTAAAAATCCATCACTCTTCTTATAATAAAACTTTGTATAATAACGCAGTTAAAAAGAGAAGACATTATTAAAAATAAAAAGAGAAGACTTTAGAAATATAATGTAGAAGACAGTATAGAGATTATAGAGAATCTAAAAGATTGTATAATAAACAAAATAGTAATCACAAGAACAAATCACTTAAGTATTCTTTCTCATTCTTAAACAAGAAATGTACGAAATGAAAAATATAGAAAGTAAAGCAAAGCTTCTACGCGATATCTGCTTCTCCTCTCTTTCTGAAGTAGATCTTATAGATATTGAAGAATATAAATATTCTTAGAGAATTCTACAGTAGAAAGAGATCGAAGAAAGAGAAATCTTAAAAGTAGTTAGTTATACAGAAAAAGATAAGATCTCTGAATCAAATAGAATCTCAAACAGAGTCATTTAAATTCTTATATAAGAAAAGTTGAATCTAATTAGAAGACTATTTCAGATTTATCTTATATAAGAAATCCAATCAGATCACTTCAAAAGCGCCCGTATAATAATGCTGAAGAAGTTAGATAAGAGAGATTACTCAAATCTATTAATATACAGATCAATCGCACTACTAAACACGCTAGAAAAGATCTTAAAGACAGTAATATTCAATCAAATAAAATATATCACTGAATTATATAATCTTCTATCAAACTCATAATATAGAGCACGCTCTTTAAGAGTAATAAAAACAGTATTATAATAGATTACGAAGAAGATATATATAATTTAAAAGAGAGAAAATAGAAGAGTTGTAAGTCTTCTCTTATTAAACGTGACAAAGACATTTAATAAGATCTCACACGTATAACTAACTCATAATCTGAGAAAAAGAAAAATCTCAAAATCACTTATACAATAAGTAATAGATTTCCTCTCTAACTATTATACGAAGATAAAGATTAACGAGTTTATATTATTAGAAGCGTTAATCACAGTAGAAATCTTATAAGACTCATTAATATCCTCAATTCTATATCTCTTCTATAATACTGATTTGTTAGAAAAGTGCGATAATATCAGATTCTGTATAAGCGTAACAGAATTTATAGATGATGTTAATATCTTAATATATAATAAAAGCACGGAAAGAAACTGTTAAGTACTCACTAAAATCTATAAAAAATGCACAGACTGAATAAGAAAACATAACTTAAGATTCTGCCCGAATAAATATAAACTGATTTACTTTAATCATATAAAGAGGAATTTTAATATAAAGACAGAGTTAAAATTTAAGAAATAAGAAATCAATTTAAAGAATGACGTACAAATTCTTAATATTCAACTAAATATCACGCTTAAATAATAATCTTATCTTCGAGCAGTTAAAGCAAAATCAGTTCATCTAATTAACGCTCTTTATATAATCACAGAATTCATCTAAGACGCCTTTCTAAAAGCAGAAAAACAAGTATATTAAACAGTTATACATTTAATTATTACGTACAGAATAAGTATTTAGTATATATCGGAAGAAATTAAAGAATATTGTAAAGAAGTAAATAGAAAATTATAAACTCTTTAAGATAAGTGTTTTTATATAATCACAGAAGTATATAAAGCAATTTTAATAAAGATCTTAAAAGTGAAGACACACATTCAATCTCTAAATCTTTACACGAAGAATTTAATAGCTAAGATCATAATCAGAATTCAAGTATTTAAAGTTATTAAAGAAATTAATAATATATGTGCTAGAATCACAAGACAAATTATAAATAGAAGAGATTATACGGTAATAACCCGCGCAACATTAAAAGATCGTACGACTAAGTGACTCACTTAATTTAATTCAAAAAATCAGAATGTAATAAGATTAGATAATAAGACTTCTCTGTCAGATTCATTATAAGAGAAATCAAAGAAGTGTATGAAGTCTCAAAAGCTAAGAAAAATATATAAAGAAATCCGCTCAGCCTGCGAACGAAAATGGAAAAAGAGATAAAAGAATAATTAAAAGAAAAAGCATTCAAGAATAATTCTTTTAAAATCAAACAAAAATTCAATAACATCATATTAAGAATTTAAGAAATATGAGAGCACACTTCTCACACAACTTTATACGGGCAAAATTAACTTCAATTAGTTCCTGCACAAAAGAAAGGTGCCCGGAATTAAAAGTCCTTAATATGAGTGTATATAAGATGACATGATAGTAGAATATATTCTACTAAAATATTCTCAATAAATCACAGAAAGAATAGAACTTATCAATTCTCTTCGTATAACAGATCTGAGAATAATCCTCTCAGAAAAGAAAGAATGCAGAGCAGTTATCAGAATAATACTTCGTACGAAGCTGCTCAATCAATTTAGATTGACGGAGAAAGTTCTATAGAGTGAGAGAGAAGAGAAGAGAAGAGGAAGAGAGAGAGGAAGAATAAATTAAGTGGAAAACAGAAAATTTGATTTAATAGACGTTTAGATATTCATATAAGAAGATCTACATAAATTAGTTTTAGTCTGAATTAGATAAATAGAATTTACTACTACTATAAAGCTTAGATAAGACTTAATATAAATAAAGTTGTTAAGCTCACTCGCATAATTTAAGATAAGATTATATAAAGTGTTAATGCGAGCGATATAAATGAGATAAGAAGAGAAAGAAAAGAAGTAACTCGTATAAGAACTAAAGAGTGAGAATATTAGACTCATTCTAGATCTTAAAATCAAAAATCTTTAATAAATAAAAAGAAACGCGAAGATTAATATAATTATACACGCAATTCTAGAACTTTTTAATCTAAATCTAATAAATAGAATTATTTAAAAAGATCTTATTCATAAGATAAAGTTTAAGTTAATTATATAATATAATTTAACTCTCTAATCACATCAATATTTTCGCTGTTAGAAATATAAATACTCACTTTATATGTGTAAAAAGATATGATTCTGCGCATATTATATAGAATATCATCAAACTAATAAGTGTGAGAAAAAGCTTAAGAGAAAGACTGTATAATATAATAACTGCTTAGAAGAATACAAAGCTTAATCTAATAACTGCTTATAAAAGAAAAGAGAATAATCTTATATAAAAAAAATATATGATAAGAAATTAAGATACTTTTAATCTCAAAATCAATAAGAGATTATTTTCATCTTCTCTTTTTCTTTCTTCTTCTTCTTATCAGTCTCAAATCTATTAACGAAAGTTAATAAAAGTGACTCTAAATCAGAGATGAAATAAAGTTAAGTAGAAGACTCATAGAAAAGAAGACTAACTCACTCAAAAAATCATTTATAAGAATCTAAGAATCATATAAAGATCAATCTTATATTAAGTTAAGATATTTAACTTCTTTTAATCAGAGAAAATCATTAACACACATTTAAGAATATTATATATTAGAAAACATCTCTATATAAAGTCTTAAGATATTATAATATAATATTAATAAGTTAAGAAATAAGATAATAATAGAACTGCTTCAAGATTTAGAGATTGAAAAGTATGACATCCTCACAATTTAAGAATTATAGAGAGATATACTTAATTATACTTTATACAATCTAAGATAAAGCGCCTTTTATAATAATGATTAAAGATAAAAAGATTTAAGAATTCTCACACTTATTAATAAGCGCATTTATACGAACATATAATTAGAGACACATTACTTAAAAGATCTCATTATAATTATATTAAAACTTTAAGAAATACAGACTATTAATTATATAATTAATATTTATAATATCTATAATCTCTTAAGTTAATACTCAGAATCAGAAGAAATAAAGTTCTTTAATACTCTTCATATAATACTCAGAATGTCTGAAGAACATATTATATTAAGCGATCTAAATCTCTATCACTTTAGCTAATCAGATCTGATATATTTAATATAATATAAACTCTCAAATACACTACTAAAGATTATATAAGAGATAGAGCTGAAACTTATTCTTTTTTTAGAAATAATAATAAGAGACTATTAAAGAGAAGATTTATATAAATAAATAATTATAGATCTCATCTTTATAATATTAATACTGAAGAATCAACTTATATAATATCAGATAAAAGTAGAAAGAGAATAGTTATCAGATTATCTTTTAATTAGCACGGAATTTAAGTAACTAAATCAATCTAGAAAAGAGTTATTAAAAAGATATAAAGCGTGAAAAAAGATGAATTATAAAGTCTTTATTAAAAGTCTCTTATTAGAAACTGTTAAGACTAACTATAATAAGATTCAGATATCAGAGAATTGTGAATAGAAATTACTGTTTTCATAAAATTGAGTTAAAGATAAATTGCAATTAATAATATGAGTTGATTATAAAAGAGAAATAAGATTATAAAATTATAAGATAAATGATTGTTTATATCTCTTATATCACTGAAGTTGTGCCCCTTCCTTATTGAGATAGCGTTCCCGCATTATAGCGTAGAAATTGGGTGCAGCTTTGACATCAAGAATATTAAAATTAAAAACTCGAAAAAGACTTAAATCAGCTATAGCAGGCTAAGTCTATAAGTTAGTATACTAAAAATAGTATCATTAAGAAGCGCTAGTTAAACTCTATATAATAGTCTATTTATATCTATAAATTAATTACTAAGTAAGCTGGAAATCAGTAATCAATCAAATTCTAAAAAGAATCTTAACGCTTAATTGATTATACAGGGCTGATGATCATGGCTGAGATTCTATAAATAGTATCATTTAAGAGCTAATCCTTTGGGCTATATAATAGCTTATCCAGATTTGGACTAGCTCTCTTTTGAAGTGGGTGCACTTCGAATTTTAATCAGAAAAAATAATATAATTTCTGTTTTCTAAATTAAAATATTATTTTATTTTATATTTGATACATACTCTCTCTAACTATAAAGGATTAAATATCTGAGTAAGCTATCTTATAGAGAACTTAATCAGCTATCTAATAAAACTATTTATAGATCTATAGATGCTATTATTAGACTTATATAATGAATAATATAGTAGAATTCTATTAAAATTAGATTAAATATAGATTTAAATTAAATAATAATTTAAAAACTTAAGTAAATTAAAATAATTTTTATAAGTTATATATAATATTACTAAAATAAATAAATTTTATATTATATTATTATATATTAAAGCTTATATTAATTAAATTAATAAATATTTCAATTTATAAATATTATAAAGATTATAAAAATGATAAGAATAGAATTATTAATATAAAATAAATAAAATAAAATAAATTAGAAATATAATATTATTATTAATTATTATTTACATGATTTAATTATCAACAAGATTGATAGATATATACTTCACACTCTTTACACTGCTAAATAATATGTTTTCCTCGAATTTTTAATGTATTACTCTTTTCTACTTCAATTAAATTGTTATTTAATTGAAGTGTTAACTGAAACTTATTTTCAGCTATTTTTTTCTGTTTTTGAGACTCTGAATTGCTTTTTAGAGGACAAATAACACAATATCCTCGTTTTTGAGCCGAATTTCGAATTTGAGAGTGCTGAGAAATTTAATAAATATTCTCAAAAAAGACTCGTTTTTCGATAGTTTTTGACTCTATTAAATCTGGGTGGTATTCGTATTTTGGATAGGGTTTTTGAGTAATTTTATTAGAAGAATTTTCGTCTTTTATTAAAAATAGAAGATTTACTAATTCTTCTATAAATTCTCGATGTTGAGTAGGTTTTCGATTTCCAGTAGAGCTTATTTTCGATCCATTTAGAGCTAAATTGAGCTTATAGCTATTAACAACAGCTATATCAATAGCAAAAAAGACTTCAGGAAAGAATTCCTTTCGATTTCGAGAAAAATGAGTGGTAAAGACGGCTCGAAGCTGATTTACTTAATCTACCCCCCCATATTTTGATTATAACAATCAATAAATAAGAGAATAGAAAGAATTTTAGTTGATTGATCTTCAAATGATTTTCGAGTAATTGCGGCATTTGAAGCAGTCTTTTTAGGGCGTTTTCGTAGGCGTAAAATAGTGTCTTCGATTCTGTGTTCAGTGATCATTTCTAAAAAATTATTAATATATTATTTCATAATATTAAAATTCAAAAAGAGAAAATTTCAGAGAAAATTCATATAAAAGAGAATATAACTTTATGAAAAATAGAGTTAAAATTATAGAAAATAGATAATTGAATAGTGAAAAAATAGAAGTAATTAAGAAAATATTTTTCTGAATTTTAGAAAAGAAAATAAAGGAGAAAAAAATAGAAATAAAGAAGAATCAAAAATAAACGTACCCATAACCGCATTTGCATTCTGTCATAGCCAGCAGGCTACCCCCTCTATAACAGAGGCCTGTAGAGCTCCCCATTCTAGAGCTCTATTCATTTTTTTTAACTGTAAAAGTCGTGGAGAATAGTCTGTAGCTCCCTTTCGAACAGTTTCAGTAACTGCTATTCCACGCTCTTTTAGAGCCTGAGCAGATTTCCAGCAATCAAATAAATTATCTAAATAGAAATGAAAAAAGAGCCCATTTTTAACAAATTTAGAAAGAGAATTTGCAAGCCGAATTACCACTGATTGAGTGGGATTTAAAGAAGTAGAAATTGAAGAATTGGGAATAGAAATAGAAACTTTTTTTTTTCTCTCTCAATATTCCTTCTGCTATGCCCGGTTTAGTGCATTCCCAGTTATAAATATAATCGGAATCGCCCAAAGCAAATAGCTTAAATCCCGTGGGAATAGGCTTGCCAGGAATAATGATTTTTTGAGAGGTTCTTCCTTCAAATTTAAGCATAACTTTATTCACAATGAGATTTGTATTAGGAAGTCAATAATAAGCAGATTTTTCGCGTAAAATAGAGAAAATAGGCTCCAATTTATCTCATTAATTAGAGTCTTTTTTATTGATCAGATTTAAACCGCGATCTTTAAAGTGAAAATTCCTGATAATCTGCTCAAATCGATTTTTTGAAAGAGGAGTTTTTGATAGAACTCCATTTAAACGCCAAGAATAAGCTCGGGGGGATTGTTTATAAAGAGATAATAATAATAAACAGCCAAAAAAGTGATATAGCTCTTTAATAGAAAGAGAAACCCACGGATTTTGAGCTGAATTATTATGAAATGCAAAAGAATTCGTTTCTTTAACGATAATACCCATCGTTTTCCAGTCAAAAAATAACTGGAAGAGGGCTAGAGGGTGCCAGTGTTTGTTGAGATCGAGATTTCGGGGCTGCCCTAAATGAGTCTTTAACGAAAGCGGCTCAAAATTAGGTAAAGGACGAAGAATTTCTGAAATCGGACGGTTTTCGACTTGTTCTGCAGTTTCTGCAGAAGGAATCAAGAAGTTATTAAGCTTCTTATCAGCTGTTGAATCGTCTGAAATAGAAGGAGCTATTGAAATATTAGTTATATATATAGAATATAAAGAAAAAATTAAAAGAAATAGAAGAAAATAGAAAAATAACGTACTTATATGATCATTTGGCTGATTTTCGGTCCATTTTTTGGGTATTTTGGGTACTCTCTGTCTGATATTAATAGCCAGTGATTGCAGGATATTTGACGTATTTTGAGAGTGAACTTCTAGCGCTAAAAAATTCGATTTTGAGTGAAATTCGGGGTGAAAAGGAATTTCGACAGAGATATGAGGCTGTATCTTCTGTAAATGAGGCTCGAATTCATTTTGAGAAAGGTTGAAAGAAGTGTCTGACTTGGGGCTATCAGCCCTAGAAGTTTGGTCTTCATAGACTGAGAATTGAGCGAGTTGGGAGGCTTTTCGTGGGCGTTTGACCCGTTGAATTGAAGGAAGTTCGTTGAATTCGCGTTCCACGGAGGCAGTTTCGGCCCGAGAGCGCTTGTTTAAACGCCCCCGGGCCGTCCATAACGGTTGAATAGTGACCGAAATCTTCGCTGAAATTATTATATTTGAAAATATTAATTTTGAGTGATTTTGAGTGATTTTGATTAATTTTAGCTAAAAACAGTTAGAGATGAGAGGATTTCGCGTAATTTGAATAACATATTAGCTGAAATAGACTATTCTGAAGATATAAAAGTTGTTGTGTAGAATTTTAAGCTATTTTGAAGATTGTATTAAGCTGAAAGATGTTAATTGAAGAGAAAGTTACTTTGAAGATTTTGATATTTCTGATGTCAAGATTACAGCTGATTTTATTACTTTTCTTTAAAACATTATTTAAAATAGAAAACATTATTTCTTTAATAATATTAAAGATTATATATATAGTAAAGCTTATAAATTCTATTAATATCTTATTTATTAAACTTAAAATCTATTTTTAACTTGATTTCAATAGAATTCTAATATATTATTAATTATATAAGACTAATTATAGAATGTATAAATCTATAAATAGTTTTATTAAATAGCTGACTGAATTTTCTATAAGATAGCTTACTCAGATATTTAATCCTTTATAATTAAAGAGAGGATGTATTAAATATAAAATAAAATAATATTTTAATTTAGAAAACAGAAATTATATTATTTTTTCTGATTAAAATTCAACGTGCACCCACTTCAAAAGAGAGCTAGTCCAAATCTGGATAAGCTATTATATAGCCCAAAGGATTAGCTCTTAAATGATACTATTTATAGAATCTCAGCTATGATCATCAGCCCTGTATAATCAATTAAGCGTTAAGATTCTTTTTAGAATTTGATTGATTACTGATTTTCAGCTTAATTAGTAATTAATTTATAGATATAAATAGACTATTATATAGAGTTTAACTAGCGCTTCTTAATGATACTATTTTTAGTATACTAACTTATAGACTTAGTCTGCTATAGCTGATTTAAGTCTTTTTCGAGTTTTTAATTTTGATATTCTTGATGTTAAGGCTGCACCCAATTTCTACGCTATAATGCGGGAACGCTATCCCAATAAGAAAGGGGCACAACTTCAGTGACACAAGAGATAGTCATTATTAATAGATTGTGTATAATATTTCTAAATGCTTCTCTTAAGCACTTTTAAATACTTGCTTTTAAATACTCTTCTTAAGCACTTTCGAGCACTTATCTTAATATTTATCTTTGATTATCTTGATCAGACATAACTTTCTAAGTCTGATCTGCTGTAATTCTAGAAGATGTTTATCTGCGGAACTTTTTATTATATTCTTGATAATTAAAATCAAGTCTATCAATTGTTAATTTATAATTATAATATTATGCTCTTCCGAATTAACTTAATCTCTTAAGCTATTTAAATCTATCTTTATAATTTTGATAATTTCTACTTTCTTCTTTCTTTATTATATTTTAATATTATGTTGATAAATCTTTCTTTTATAAATAATGTTAGATTCAGATGAAAAAGATAACTTTATTGGAGATGCTAATCATAATTATATATTCTATTTATGCTGAGTGAAATTATCTTTATATATTTTTTAAAGATATTTTAAAGTGTTTAAAGTATATTTATTATAATATTCATTATAATAATAACTTCTTAAAGATTAACTTTTAGAGATTATAATAGAAAGAGTTGTGTTTAAAGACTGCGCGGAAGATAACTCTTCTTCATCTTTAATAGAATACTGCGAAGATAGTAAGTCTGAACTCTTATATTAAGTCTCTTTAAATAACTTAGAGTAAGATAATTGCTCAGAAGATTAAGTTTCTGAAAGAGTTTGATTAGAAAGAGAAGTATTTAGAGGAGAAAGAGTTATCAGTCAGTGCGGAATTGCACGTTACTTTTGACAAAGAGTAGCTGACTACTTTCTTTGATTCTTTTTATATTAAGAGTTTCGGCGATAATAATTCTTAAGAATCGCGGAACTGAGATTTGTTTTTAGTTCTTATATATTTTTTGATATATTATATTCTAATTATTTTATTAGATAATGAGTTTTATCTTTAATCTTTTAATTATTAAATACTTTTTTTATCTCGTACTTCTGATCTTAATTGTCTAGTTAAACTGAAGTCTATTTAATATTCTTTAATATAAATTTCAAAAGAGAAATGTTAAATATAAGATGAATCTTTATAATATTTAAAAGCTTAAGTTTATAAATTAACTTATTTAAGACTTTCTAAATTAAATAAGAGTTAAGTTTCGTGTAATTCAATTTTATACTGAGTCTTTTAATTTTAATATTTCGGCGAAGTAAATATATTAGATTTCTCTCTTTAAGATTTGATTTATTAATTCTCTTAAAGTTATAATATATATTAGATCTTTAAATAATAAACTTAAGATCTTCTATTAATTCTTGATATAAATTGATTAATAATTATATATTGATAACTGATTTTTGTGTAAGTTGTTTCATTTCTCTTGATTGTTTATACGGGATTGATTTTTATTTATAATTAATATAGAAGAATAACACTTTAGTTACTATTAAGATATTATTATATGCGAACTGTATTAATAATAAGAGTATTATTCAGTTATTTTGATAATAGTTTATATAATATTATAGATATTGTTTTAATATTTGATTGATTCTTTTAATTTGTTTATTTATTTGTGAGTGATAAGTTGTGAATAACTTATATTTAATTTTAAGTTGATTTATTAATAACTTTCAGAATTTAAAAGTAAATAGTTTGTTTCGATTAGAGATGATCTCTATTAATATATTGTGATTTGCGAATATTATTTGTAAAAATGTGTAGATTAAGTCTTCGGCGTTTAATACTTTTATATAGTTAATGAAATAGATATATTTAATTAATCTATTAATAATGATTAAAATGCTGTTATATTTAATATTAATTATTAAATTCTTAGATAATAATAGCTTGATAATGAAGTTTAGTGTAATGAATTTCTATATTTCTTTAAATTATTTTGAAGACTGTATCTTCTTATATAATTTATATTAAAAGTACTTGATTTTCTAATAAGTATCGCAGTTAATAATTTATTATCGAATCGCTTTATTTATTTCTAAGAAATAATAGAATTTAGAAATGTGTTTTAAAGTCTTCTTTATTTCTTGATATTCATGAGATATCTTCTTATAATATTGTTGAATGATTGTTTTCTTTACTTAATTTATAATATATATTAGTTCTTTATATAAGATCAGCCCGCTGTTTTATTTTTAAAAGACTGAGTATTTTTCAGAATTCTTTCGAATTTTGTGGAATAAATAATCATTTAAATATGATTTAATAATTCGATCTTTCTAATTTTAATTAGAGATCTGAAATGTCGAAGTGATCACAGCGTGATTATATATTATAAATCTGTTCTTACTCTCGCGTAAAATTGATTGTGAAGTGAATTTAATATCTTGAGCGTGATTCGCTCAATAACTTAAAATATTAGCTTTGATATTATTATTTTTCTTTTAATAGAAAATTTTGAAGTTATAAACTAATAATAGCTTAGATTATTATATTTAGTGTCTGTTCAACATCTTAATAATAATAAAGTATAATAGATTTTTATGATTTGTATATATTTTCATAAAGTACTTGAATTCTTTTAAGTATACTCTCTATTCATTAAACGCGATAATTATAATTAGAAGTTTCTTATTATAAATCTTATAATTAAGTTTTATTAAAATTATCTTTCTAAAATAGAAGATAATAAGTCTTAATCATTCTTCGTTATTTGATTAACTTATATATATATTAATAATATAATTTAATATATTCATCTTAAACACGATTTATCTCTTAAGATTAAATGTTGCGAGAATAAAGATTATTATAAATTTCTGTTTCAGCTTCTAAAATAAAGACTTTACTTTTATTTCTTAGATGAAGAATACTTTCTTCCGAGTTATTTATGTTAGTGAAGCGATTATCTTTGAGTAATTTGTAATGAATCTTTGATAGAAGTTAACAAATCTGAGAAATGATTATAATTTCTTTATCGATATAAATTATAATCATTTAAGTATGATTATTATCTTGAATTTATTTATCTGAATTCTTATGATTATTAAGATGTTAAGAAACTTAATACTTTACTTATGAAACTCGCACTTCTCAATCTTTATTAGTAGATTTTTTATCTGAAAAGCGCGAAATATCTTTTGAATATATTCAATATATTATTTCTTGTTTTTCGAGTATATGAGAATGTTATTTAAGTAAATAATATAGAACTGATTTAGATATTCTCTCAGAACATTATTTATTAGAGATTGAAAGAAGACGGAAGCATTTATTAATCTAAAGAATATAATTAGATACTTATAATAATTATAATAAGTTTGAAATACAATTTTCTACTTCTCTTCTTTCTTTATTCTTACTAAGTTATACGCTTCTTATAAATTGAGTGTAATAAATTACTTTGCTTTATAAATGCGATCGTGTAATTTCGAGATCAATAATAATATATATCGATTTTTTATCATGATGTTATTTAATTATTGATAATTAATACACAGACGCATTTTATTATTGGATTTTGAAACAAATAGAATTGAATATTCTGTAAATGAAGTTGAAGATTAAATAAACTCTTTCTTTTAATTCTTATTAAGATACTTTTGTAGAATCTTAAGTTCTTTCTTAGAAAGAGAATAAATAGATCTGTAAATAAATTTCTTATTAAATTCTAAAGAAATTTTATGATCTTAGAATTAATATTTAAATAGCGCTGATACGCTTTTATTCTCAATAAACAAATGTTTAAATTTATTATATTTAGATGAGTACTTAAGAAAACTCTTTATTATTTCTATTAAATATCTATTGTCGAGTTTTATTTATACTGCTTTTGTGAACGATATTATAATCATGTTTAATTTGCAGATATAATTGAAAAAGCTGATAGTTCGTTATTTTTAATTGATTATTGAGTTATAAGCTTTCAGTCATAAAATACTTAGAATAATATCATATTTAATTTTCACAATATTCAATACTACTTATTTCGTGTGTTACTGAATATCAAGTTTTAGTGAGCAAGTTTCTACTTTTACTCATTCTTAATCTTGTTTAATAGAACTCTTATCTATTAATGTTAATCGATAAAGTTTATTTTTTTCTTATATAAATAGGCGGGATTGAATTATATATATTAAAGAGATATAATTCTTAATGATTTCGGAATTAATTATAATTTTGATCTAATATTATTCTATTCGAATCTATATAATTAGATATTATATATAACTAATATTAATTGTTATTACTTTCTGAGATTTGGAAGTAAGTTCTTTGTCGTATCTCAAACTTAAAGAGTCTTCTCGTTTTTTAACTTCTTTAATCTGAAGTTTCTGAAATGAGTATGTTCTTCTTTCGCGAAGTAATATTCTGATTTATTATATAGAAAGTGTGCGTATAACTTATAAGAGGTGCGATATTCTTTATTATAGATCACTCTTATCACTTCTAATTTCTTAAATTCTTGAATTTATATTATACTTGCGCTTTATATCTTTTTAAGATAAGCGGGAATATTAATCTTATATAAGTTAATTACTTCTTAAAGATTACTACTCTAATAATAATAAATTTATTTTTAATTTTAATCTGAACAGTTCTTTATATAATATATTCTTAATTATAATTTTGACTTGATTCTTTATAATGTTTTTTCGAGCGCATATACTTTATATTAATATTGAAACTTCAATTCACATTTTATATTTATATATAACACTAATTCTCAGAACTTAATAATTATTTTCACGTAATCTTCGTTATACTTAAGATTATTTAATATTCATTTCTGAGATATCTTAAAGATGATATTTAATGACTATTGAGCTTTCTTTTATTTAAGTTTCTTGGAATATTATTTTGTGTCATTCTTATTTATTTTGTGAATAATATATTAATCATTATAATAAGTAGTTTAAAATATATAAATATGAAATAATTTTGTGAGTTTTTAATTGTGAATCTGTTCGAACGATTTAATAATTATTTCTGATATCGATATTATGATATTAGTGCAGCTAACATCTTACGTGTTATCTAATTTTTCTATTATCTATTCTTCTAATTTGCTCGAGATAGCGTGTAGCTGTTACTTATTTAAGTAATTATTAACTTGATGTTTAGATTTTCTGTAATAGAGACACAAATTCTTTTTCATTCTCTCTTCTTATTAAGCTGAAGAGAGTTTGTCTTGATTGAATTTCTCTTTAAATCTTTTGTGATTTGTGATGTTTAAATTTATTTCTCGCGGGTAATAGATTTGTTTTACTTGATATCCGCTTTTTCGATATTTATTAGAAATAAAGATCTGAGAGCGTTCTTACTCTTTTTTCATTTATCTTTTATATAGATGATTATTTATTTTAATAAATATATTAATTAGACTTTCTAGTTTATCTAATCTTTCGATTCGAGTCAGTTCATTCTTAACTAAATCTTTTAGTTCTAAATAATATTTTGTTATAAGTACTGCGTTATCTCATTTAATTCTTAATGTGATCTGTTAAAACTTGAATACATACTTTATTACCGAGTTTATTTATCGCAGTTTTTAAACTTCTTATTTAATAATTTATTCTTTATTTACTTCTTTATATACTCATTTAATATACTTCTTAAAATAGAAATAATTAATAAAGATTCTTTTTATTTTCACTTTCTTATCTTCAATTATCTTCTTCAAGTAATTTGTTAGATATGATTCGAACTAATTAAAGACTTTATTTTGGAGATATATAACTGCAAATATTATTTTAACTTTAATTATTTTTAGTTTCTAAATATTGAATTAAATATATATATTAACTTGAATTAAAAAGATTCGAAGTTTCTTTCTATCTTTATAAAACATATTAGAAGTGTTAATTTTTAAGAAGATATGATTTATATCAGCGATCTCTTCTTAAGATTATTCTTATTCAGAATATAATATATTTGCTTTAATAAGATTTATTATAATAGAGTGACTGATATTCGATGATAAATAGTTAAAGTGTTAGAAACTATTAAGATTAGTTATAACAAGATTCAGATATTAAAGAGTTATAAATAGAAATCACTGTTCTTATAAAATTGAGTTAAAGATAAATTATAATTAATAATATAAATTGATTATAAAAGAGAAACAAGATTATAAAACTATAAAATAAATGATTGTTTATATAATTGTTACTGATAAGTTATATATAGTGCTTCTGAATACTTCTTTTAAGCACTTTTGAACACTTACTTCTGAGTGCTCTTCTCGAGCACTTTCGAGCATTTATCTTGATATTTATCTTTGATTATCTTGATCGGACGTAGCTTTCTAAGTCTGATCTGTCATAATTCTAGAAGATGTTCGTCTGCGGGACTTTCTATTATATTCTTGATAGTTAGAGTCAAGTCTATCGACTGCTGATTCATAATTATAATATCTCTATAGTTATATGAAATCACTCAAAAGTTATATATTAAATACTAGAGAAGAGATTAATCACTTTATATATAAACTGATAAGACATATATATATAATAATAGAAGACTTAACATTATAAATAAGATCATTCTTATATAATTAGAGATTTTAAACAAAAGAATATTAAGAGATAATAAAGAATATAAGAAAAGCACGCAGAAACTTTACTAAGAATTCATTACTCTTTATATAATAAAACTTTATATAATAGCGCAGTTAAAAAGAGAAGATATTATTAAAGATAAAAAGATAAGACTTTAAAAATATAATATAAGAGATAATATAGAGATTACAGAAAATCTAAAAGATTATATAATAAGTAAGATAATGATTATAAGAATAAATCATCTAAGTATTCTTCCTCACTCTTAAATAAGAAATGTATGAAGCAAGAGATATAAAGAGTAAAGTAAAGCTCTTATGCGATATTTACTTCCCCTCTTCTCTTAAAATAGATCTTACAGATATTAAAGAATATAAATATTCTTAAAGAATCTTATAATAGAAAGAGATTATAGAAAGAGAAATTTTAAAAGTAATTAGTTATATAAGAAAAGATAAGATCTCAGAACTAAATGAAATTCTAAATAGAGTTATTTAAATTCTTATATAAGAGAAGTTAAATCTGATTAAAAGATTATTTTAGATCTATCTTATATAAGAAATCCAGCCAGATCACTTTAAAAGTGTTCGTATAGTAATGCTAAAGAAGTTAGATAAGAGAGACTACTTAAATCTATTAATATATAAATTAATCACACTATTAAATATACTAGAAAAGATCTTAAAAGCAGTAATATCTAATTAAATAAAATATATTACTAAATTATATAATCTTCTCTTAAACTTATAATATAGAGCACGCTCTTTAAGAGTAATAAAGATAATATTATAATAGATTACGAAGAAGATATATATAATCTAAAAGAGAGAAAATAGAAGAGTTATAATTCTTCTCTTACTAGATATAATAAAGACATTTAATAAGATCTCACACGTATAACTAACTCATAATCTGAGAAAAAGAAAAATCTCAGAGTCACTTATATAATAAGTAACAGATTTCCTCTCTAATTATTATATAGAAATAAAGATTAATAAGTTTATATTATTAGAAGCGTTAATTATAATAGAAATCTTATAAGATTTACTGATATCTTCAATTCTATATCTCTTCTATAATATCGATTTATTAGAGAAATGCGATAATATTAGATTTCATATAAGTGTAATAGAGTTTGTGAATAATATTAACATCTTAATATATAGTAAAAGTATAGAGAGAAACTATTAAGTACTTACTGAAATTTATAAGAAATGTATAAACTGAGTAAGAAAACACGGCTTAAAATTCTGTCTAAATAAGTATAAACTAATTTACTTCAGTTATATAAAGAGGAATTTTAATATAAAGGCGGGATTAAAACTTAAGAGATAAGAAATCAATCTAAAAAATAATATATAAATTCTTGACGTCTAATTAAATATTATATTTAGATGATAGTTCTATCTCTGAGCAGTTAAAGTAAAATCAGTTTATCTGATTAATACTTTTTATATAATTATAGAATTCATCTAAAATATTTCTTTAGAAGTAGAAAAATAAGTATACTAAACAGCTATATACTCAGTCATCACGTATAAAGTAAGTATCTAACACACACCGGAAGAGATTAAAGAATATTAAAAAGAGATAAGTAGGAAACTATAAACTCTTTAAGATAAGTATTTTTATATAATCACAGAAGCATATAAAGCAATCTTAATAGAGATTCTGAAAGTACATCAGCAATTCGAAAAGGTCCCCTGGGCTGAGGCTTTCAGCCCAGAATACTCAACAGCTCTGAGTATCCTGAGCAGCCCTGAACAACTCATCACAATCCTGAGTCACTCTGGGCTCATTCTATTTATAGAATTAGCTTAAAAAATTAAAATGAATTAAATCGAATATAAATAATATTAATATTTATAAAATAAATAT
>JAABUK010002386.1_pt1 | contig 33769 bp, 45 predicted proteins | sample 5559141 | NCBI WGS metagenome assembly JAABUK01 (sample SAMN10711869, study PRJNA513367) | rock metagenome | isolation source: Antarctica rocks | place: Antarctica: Victoria Land, Pudding Butte nord | collected 2016-01-03 | reverse complement strand
TTATTTGAGGCCTGCTTTGGCGGCCAGCAAGCCAATACCACCAGCTATGGATTTGGTTGCTTGAATGCATGATACACTAGTACTTGATTGGACCCAATCCCAAACCCAATGATTTGCAGCCCCAAAAGTTTCACAACACCTACACAAGTATCCTGGCAGTTGCAAACATGCAGTCTGCTGATGCCTTACCAAATGGATGAGCTATCTGCTGCTGCCTCACAGTGTAAATCAAGCACTCTAACGCGGGCTGCGAGCTGACGCGGGCTGCGAGCTGATATTGCGGCTCCGCCACAAATAAGTTCTGCTGCTGTTGCTGCCGAGGCTCATGCTGAGCAGTTGCGTATATTGGTCTTATTTTATGATACAAAGCAATCACCAATATCCAAGAATTGCTGATGCCGGGACATGACAGTACAAGTCAAGACTGCTACGGCGGGCGATCAACAGACAGCCCTATGGCTGTGGTTCCACCTGGTGGGTGCACCTGCATGGATTATGTTTGTACAACGGTCTCTAAGGCAACTGCTTGCATCAGCTCTGCTGACTTGCCATCTCTGCATCACAAAGTCCTGCACAGTGCATGCTTCTGAGACACCTGCTTGCGTGCCTAAGCAGATCAGCAGACCATACAGCCAGTCACCAAGCTTGAAATCCTGTGCAGCAATACAAGGATGTCCAGGAATGTGTTTAATCCCCCCAAATGTCTTGCAAGAGGTCAACAACCGCTGACAGTGAGCGCAGTCTGGTGTGACAGCGAGTGCAGCACTGGGCATAATTTCAAGAGCGGTCTATACACACAAGGGTGCAGTCATCAGCAGGTAATATATGCATGCAGACATGAACTACCAGCATAGGCGAGGCTTGCTTGCCTGCATCAAAGCTTGGTGGGGGAAGCGCCGACAGGAACTCCCTTTGCCAGTCGGTTCATGGTGATGGAGCCCGCCTGCCCACTGCTGCCGGCATCAGAGTTGTCACTGGAGGAAGTGGGTTGAGGCTTCTCAGCAGATTCTTGGATGCGCTTGTTCAGCTCTGCCAGACTGCCCTGCCCATTCGTCCCAAAGGGCTACACAGAGCACACACCAACAAATGACAAGAGATGCATGCTCATCCAGGCTCGACTGCTGTACCTAATGTTGTGCCAACGCTGGTGTTGTTCTGTCATCCTGCTCACAATGCCTATGCCTCAGACTGTCAGCTGGAAAAGGAGACTGTGGTGTAGACATGACATGTCTGTTGTCACCCGAACTACATGCCTGGACTACATGCTGACAATTTGCTGCAAACTTGCCAACCACTGGCAATTTGCAAGGGTCACATCGCAGTCATCCTGACAACCACATGAACCTTGCTATCTCTGAACCTGAATGTGCTGTCTGCTTTGACTTATTCAGTGCAACTGTGGCAGTACTGTCAGCTAGTCAGATGGGGTTGCAGCCTACTAGGCAACATAGAGCAGCTATGCTCACATTCGCCAGACTTGGCGGCTGCGTGCATCTGGTGAGGAAATAGACAGCAGAAGGCTGCTCATGTAGGCAGACACATGAATGCATACATGAAGACCATCTGCATCGATAGCAATTGAGAGATGTGATACTGCTAGGCAGGCTGGACCTGTATGATCCGTCGTGCTTTGGAGCTAGTGAGCCTGAAGTACTTGTTGCAATGACAACACAGCTTCATTTGTGTGCACGACAGCAAGCTGAAGGAAGCTGATGTGCACAATGATGATAGTACCTTCAGCAAACTAAAGGGTGACATAAGGCCACAGATAGAACTGCTGCTCCCTGCCTGACTGCCACCCCTAGCTCCTTTGCTCACCTCCCCTGCACAAGACCAATGCAATTTTGTGTCAACTGAACTACAAAAGCAGCCTCAACATGAAGTGCAGGGAAGTCTGGCAAGGCAGTCAGCAGGATCTGGTGTGACGAGACAGCTATATGCGTTGCACTAAATTGCTTTGTCACATGCATGTGTATACAACGCTTGGACGCGTGGCATCTCCATACAAGTCATTGATTTTAGCTGTTGTGCACTGCATCACAAGCTGGACAGGGTACATGTGACATTGGTGCTAAGTCAAGCAAAGCTACATCTTCACAAAGTGTGCGTGCACACACTGGATGTTGTAATATTGTAGCTACCGGGCATGCATGTATATCTTCTGGCACAAAATTTCCTGAGACATTCTGTTTGTACCAAGGCCTCGGCATACATGGCAGCAATGTCTACTCCATGAGGTGATGCACCATCAAAGCAGAGTCCTCTTCAGTATCAAGAGTCAAAAATGACACCTGTGCCTGTATAGGAAGCTTTTTGAGCCTTGGATGAGCCAATTGGGCCACGCCGCGCAGCCCTGCCCTTGGGATTAGGGACAGAGTGACTCATCTCAAAATGTGGCTCCAAACTGCGTTTAGGGATTCGGTTGCTTGCTCGCCTCATAGCTGTTCCTGCACAGCAGATGACTGATGAAGTGTTACGTGCAGCTTTCAATATCCAATTCTCTGGTCCATGTGCCATTTCCTGCTAGGCACAACTGCTTATGTACTGCAGAACACAGAATGCACCCGGGCATGATCTCTTACATGCCTTTCTCATGCAGTGACCTCGCGTCCAGATTTGAGCTCAATGTCACAGCAAGATATACGCTTTCAACCTCAGTACTGCAGCTATGCACACCTGGCAGCTCTCACGCCTGATGCCTGTTTTCTGGCAGGAGCTGGCTGTCAGCAGAAACACCAAAGCAAGTGCCATGAGAAATGTTACATCAACCAGAAGCGGCAGCAATTATACCTCTTGGATCTACAGATGCCCGGGTGCCGTGAAGCGCATTTACTGGAGCTGTTGGCCTGTTTGCACTGCTTGCAACATACTGCCCCAGATCTGCATACCAACACAGTAAGCATCATTGCCATGCTGTGCTGCCAACAGCCTTGCAGGGTACAAGCTGTAGTATATTTCAATACTACTGCCTCTTTGGCAGTAGTCCATTGGAATGCAATGGGCAGCAAAGTTATGTTGTTACCTGACAAGCTCCCAGATAGCTGCCGCTGCTGGTTCAAGGGTGTCTGGAAGAGTTCTGGACTGTTTGACATGTCTGATTGTGGTGGATAATTGAGGCTGGCACTGCGTGTGAAGGTGTCACGCTGCTCAGGCATCTGACAGCCCATCATCAGATCAGATTCTGTGGTGTGTCTCAGGTCAGGAAGCATGTGAGCCATGGAACTGGATATGATAGGGCGACCTGTGATTCAAAGCATGAGTTAGGCAAAGATATGGCATTGGTCATAGGTGGTACAGGCTGAAAATGTGGGTGGTGCATTGAAGCTTGTCATTGCAAGTCTGGCACATTTATGAAAGCCATGTGAGGCTGACGCTGCACTGATATGCAGTGTATCATAGTCGGCTCGCCCAGAGTACTGCCAGAACAATGCAATAATGCTGCAATCATTTACAGCCCAGCGTCTGTGTCTTTTGCTGTGCTGTGCAATAAACAGCTGTTGGCCTTACTTTGAGCAGGACGCTGGTGGGTTCTTGAGTGTATCTCAGACGCTGCCTGTGCTGGTGAGAAAGGCGTGTTTGAGTTGACTGGAGGTATACTGAGCATCCAGTTGCCTGGAGAAGCTGGACTTGCTAGAGGGTCAAAGGTAGCCCCACGCGAAGGTCTGCAGCAAAAGGGTCTAATCTGGCATCGTGTTGATTGACCTAATTACAGCAACTGCACAAACGACCAGCAACTTGGTGGTGTGAAGATGGTGTTCGCAATCCACTTGAAATCGGGGTCTGCAAAGAAGTCGCTCAACGTGTCATCGTGTCTGGGCGTGTTTGGAGGCTGCTGCTGCTGCTGGAGCTGCTGGGCTTGATGGCCCCAGGCCATGTCAAACATTGGCGTTGCACAAGATTCGTAGGAATATCCTGCATATCAACCAAGTCATTCAAGCAAGGACGCCTTCCACGGCCTCATGATCATGCCAGGTTCCGGTCAGTAGTTCACGGTACACTTGGTGCAGCCCTCACCGGAAGGACTCTGAACACTCTGATACTGCTGATTTATTCTTCGATCGTTCATCTTTCGCAAGTTTCAACGCAGCTCTAAACCTGATCACCTTTTACTGACGGAGCCAGCCAGCCATCGGCGCAAGCTATGACGGGCGCCCTGGACGAACGTCAGCAGCTGCTTTTTGCAATCACAGAAGACAAAAGCTTACTCGAGGAGCAGTGATCTGCCCGCAAAGGTTTGGCTTGAAGATCACACCAGTAGATCGGCAGGGAATGGTTGCAATCTCCAACAGTGACTGGTGACACAATCGCCCCAGAAGGGCGACACGAGATGCCCCTCCCCTAGGGCCTTGAAAAGTCCTCCAATACGCTGATCAGTCATTCTTGCATCTTCTGCCTACCAAGAACTTGACCCACGCCATGACACAACTTCTGGATGTGGAATGTGATACCGTGCCCTGCCTACCAAGCTTGCTTCGGTCCTGGACTCGGTGACGTTCATTTGACGACGTGCACACGCAGAGTTACGTTGTCGAGCAGGTTGTCGAGCGTCAACACAAACTTTGAAGCGGGCTGCCACCTGATCAGCAGAATTATCAACGTCAACATGTATGGACACAGTACGCAGCATACAGCACACAAACAACGGTTCTCTTTCCGCCAGTCCCTTTCATATGTTAACGCTCCAGTGGCGCAATGTGATCAGCATTCAATGTGAGCAGCATTGAGTATTAATTCATCCTTTCTTTCACTAGATTCTCAAGGTCTGGGGGGCCAAGGAGGTAGGGGGGTCCATGGTTCCAGGGCCACCATGACAATAGAGGCAGCTTGAATGAAGAAGACTCCTCCACCCTTTTGACTCCCAGCCAAAATATTTCAGAGACTTGAGTTTATCGTGCCAAAATCGGTGCCACCCCTAAGCTTTGCAATCGTTCGAGCAGCACTCTGCTTCAGCTTCCGCTGCTGCTGCTTCGGCGCATATGCCTCCAAAGCAAAAGGGCAAAAGTGGTCCTAAAAAGAAAGGCGCAAAGGATGCCCCTGTCAAACTTGACGACAAGGACTTGCTACGGCGTGCAGAAATAGACATAGCATGCTTACAGAGTCTTCTGGAGGTCAAATCGCAAGAGGTATGCACCTTCGGCATCTCAGCCTAGATCGCTTTTAGACTCCTGAAGTCACACAAGGACAGTCTGGCGCGCGTGCCATATTCAGGTGTTGACTGCTCGGCAGCATGAGCAAGAATGGCGAGAGAAAGCTGCTGTTTTGCAAGTGAGTCTAGAAAAGCAGCGAGTGGACTTGCTGGACATTACTTCAAATATGCAGAGGCAGTACAAGGTGTGTTCAAGGGCTGGCAATGAGGCTTTTTGCTAGATAACTATGTAGGAGACATGCTGCATACGGTTACCATCATCCTTGTGGTACATGCAAAAGCCTCATCAGATGTCGCACGCAACATCAGCTTGAGACTTGCTGTGTAGGAAATGCAAGATCAGCTACTGAAGCGTGGTGCAGCAACAGAGGCTCAAGCAAAGGTGCTGTCATTGCAGCTTACCTCAAAGGATGTAGAGATTGCGCAACTGATGGACAAGCAAGTACAGCAGCAGCGACTACATAACAATGAGGTCACAGAAATGCAGAAGAAGCACAACATACTACAGAGCGAGTTTGCAGACATGCTCAAGGACACAGTGCAGCATCTGCATGCTCAGCGCAGAGCAGCCTATGCTCAGATTGCACACGTCTAGAACCAGCCTTGCAGCTCCATCTGAATATACATTGACTCCTTAGCTATTTGATTTTGCTTTGTCTCTTTTGATCCTTATCAGTCAGCATAACCAGCCACAAGAGCAGCCAAGCCTTCCGTCCTTGCACCATCAGTAGCAGAGACAGCAAGGCTGGTGGTCTATAGCACAAACTTCTCATGGACAGCCAGATGCAGTTGTCGGCCAGCCCCATGCTGTTACAGCTATTCAGTTGTATACTCGGGGGATGAGGTACGAGAATGTCCTCACGATATTGCAGTACAGTTTCGTGCTGCATGCAACAAGTATCTCAACTAGCTCAAAGTCAGTGATGAAGACGTAGCTTGGAGTGGACTCTGTGCACCAACATCAACAGTGCAGATATGCACCATGCAGATAACACTTTCTTGAGGCCATTGTGGATAGTTGTTGATTGATGTCCTTGCCTCAAGACACTCAAGACACCTCTCCCTGCCCAGCATCTGGATCCCACCTCACAACGAATATGCCATTAGCAAGCATGACATCACGCTGTATTATATGACTATATGTTGATAGAGGGTGTGTCCATGAGTTAAGGGTCCATGGCCATCACTCCTTTTGCAAGAGACATTTCAACTATCTAATTAAGCACGACAGTCACTAACTTATCAGTCATGACAAATGCTGTTGCTTTCAAGCATTTGAACTTGCACGCACTGTATTTTAGCTGTATATGCGCACAGTGATTACGTATGCCTAACAACGCCAGACCAACGGAACCTAGGTATACATGTGATTCTCTTCTGCAAAATCAAGATCCCATGGAACGTGGCATGCACAACCGCACCATTCACAGTGTCATTGGGACTACAGGTTGTGCATTGTTACTTGTCAAAAAATGATACAGTGGGTGCCAAGTCAGGCAGCAGTGACAAAAGAGTGCTCAAGAACTAAAGCTGACACATGAAGTCCACATGCGCACTCTAAGCACGTGTGCACAGATGGCGTATGCATACCAATATCAGACCAACAGCACCTACGGTATGAATATATGTGTAGACAGTATCAACATCCCATGAAACGCAGCATGGCAACTGCGCTCACCTTTGACAATGTCATTGAGACTATGGGTAATACACCATTGGTATACTCAAAAAATCAGATAGTACATGCACAGTCAGGAAGCAGTCACTTACGAGTGCTCAAGAATAAAAGGTGACACATGAAGTCATCCACAGACACCAAGTCACGAGCTGCTCATAAGCAGTCTGCAGTACAATTGGCAATGATCACATGGCTTATGAAGTGCAGCCACAAGACATACTCAGTGGCGTAGACCCCTCAGATACACAGTAATGACCCCTTGACCAGTGATGTAATTCATGTTGCGCTGCAGCAGATGACTCTCGACAACCCTTGGCAAGCTAGCCTCCCCACCAGAGCTGTTATTGCCCCTGCCAACTATGACTCGCAACTTGGAAGCCTGACTGTGATGCTGCAGCTGGCCTAGAGAAAGTAACCTGCACAATAGGCACCTGTTCAGCCCAGTTCTGCTGGCTTTGCCAAATCCTGTCTTTTTTATCTAAACAGGTCAGAGTAACAATCTTGGGCAGCCAAAGTGCATTCAGATCATTTTGTTGCAGGCAGGCAAGTATGCTACGATCAGGGCCAGGAGAGCCAGATGCATATGTTACACAGCAGTGTGCTCACCAAATGCAAGCATGAACATGCACAGAAGAAGAGGACTGACCTCCTATCCAGGGCCTCAACAGCCTCAATAGCATGCAAGCCATGCAAGTCCAACTCAAACTGACTCAGGCCTCTGCCAGCATTGTTGTCATGCTCAATCTTCTGAGCTGCCTCAGCATGAGCAGCCAGAGCTTTGAGCCGCACCTGATGAGCCTCATTTGCCAGACTTTCACCCCCTGAGAGGATGCAACTTCATTAGTAGCACATATCAACAAGCGTGTGCAACAAGTCTGCAGAGTTGAGTGTCACATGTCTAGCTGGATCAAGACTTGGCCACCTTATTGTGATGCGCCTGGTATGTAGTCCAATTCAGCTGCTAGACAGACAATCCTGATGCAAAAATGTACATGACTCGTCACAGAACAGCATCTGTGAAGGCAATTCTCACTTGAAACATGATGAAACAACGATGCCCAAGCAGCTGAGCCCTGACTTGAGCGGCAGAGTTAAACACAGCCCCATCTCACCTGAGTAGTGAGACCCAGCAAAAGCATTGGCAGCTTGATGCAGTTTCTTGCGCCATGCTTTAGACAGCTTCAATGCCTCTTTTCTGTGTTTGTAGTATAGATCCTCATTTGCACTACCTTCATCAACGCTCTGTTTGTTGTATTTTCTAGAGGATGCTCTAGTCACAGGTGGTGCTGGAGCCTTTAGGGTTTTAGGAGGAGGAGTCTCGCGCTGGCCTGATCTGCTTAGGGCTTGCTGCTCACCAGCTGGCTCTGTTGCAGAAGTTTCAGGTGGAATGATATGGTTGGCAGATTCCTCATCAGAGTCGCTGCCTGAGGGTGCTTGATGCTGCTCCATCTCCCTGAGCAGTAGGTCTGCTGCTGCGTTGTTATGGTTGACTGCTGCCAGTACTGCCTGCGACACTGTTATACACATCAGGCAACGATTGCATTGGCAAACAAACATAAGGTGTAGGTAGTGTCGGATAGCTGCTGCTGTTGCGATTGTGCATGCATTAAGCCCAGGGTGAAGGCTACATCAGCCAGTGGGCAGCAACATGTGCCCAGGTCCATGAATCAGTGTGAAACCGCCTGAGATTGAGTGCAGCGAGTGCATATGTGCAGGCCACTAAGAGAGTTGCAGTTTGCAGGACTTGAAGATGCCTACCCTTGCCAACCCAGGCTCAGCCCAGGGGTGAATGCTTAGCAGGCTTGTAATAGCTGCAAGCTCGGAGTCGCTCATTGTCAACCCTTTGCTGATTTCTGAGTCGCGATGCTGTGGCTTTCCTGGTGACAAAGCTGCAGAGTACTTTACACCTCCACCAGCTGCAGAGTGAGCATTGCGTGCTTGCTGGTCATTGTGCTTTGGTTTTGGAGACAACCATGAACTCTGTTTGTTTGGTTCCGGCTCAGTGACAGCTGTATCTGTTGTGTAGCTGGGGAGAGCACCAGCAACACCACCCAGACTAGGAAAACTAGGAGAGCTGCCGAGGGGAATATTGGCATTCACTGAGCGATCTGGCCTGACATAGACTGCACTGTTGGTATTGCCAGTCCTGCTTGTTTGACTTGCCTGCTGCGGGCCACCATTTTGCAAGGCATGCCAGCCTTTGCGCTTGTGCACTGACGCTGACTGTGGTCTGCTCTGCAGGTGCAGCAGCAGCTGCCTCGATCCGCAATTTGATGCAATGGCTGTTGCAATTTGATACAACAGCTGAAAATTGCAACGCAACTCTCCCCAGGATTGGTGTGGGACGTCTTGCTACTGACCTGCAGTCGGTTATGCAGTTGCTCTCCTGCGGAGCCAACGGCTACCGGCCTTGAAATGTCCGAACGTACGGTTGCAGGTGCAAAGGCTATTTGCCCTGCTTGAACCACCTTGGCCGCTTGCAGCTGCGGAAACGGAACACTTTTGTCTTGCTGCTGCTGTCTGACCCTTGCAGACTCCATAATCGTGAGAGACGCGGCCTCGAGGTCCTCACAGGATATGTGGCGAAAGTTGGAGTCCTCACCAGCGTGGTAGGTGGGTAATCGCGAATTTCAGAGCTGGGCATAATAGGGCAACTCAAACGGATTGCGCTTGCAGCTTGGCAAGGCCACGGAGACAGGGAGACGAAGAGATTTAAGCAGTAACTGACACACGCACATTTGTACCACACAGGCACATGCCAGGCATGCATGAACCCACAGTTACAAGGCGACTTGAGCACTTTTTTAGCTCATCATGCTGATTACACATGATGCTCTGCAGAGTTGTCTGAGCCATTTGTTTGTTCCACCGTCAGCTGCTGCAGCTGTTGAGATGCACTATGCACATCCTCTTCAGAGGACGACACAGGCTGAAACAGAGCAATAGCATGCAGATTCCAGGGAATCGTGGTGCTGCTGACCACCAGGGACCAGACGTATGGCACAAAGAAGTCTTCTGGGGCGCCTTCCTCTTCATATGAGAAGCGCAGCTCCTCTTGTCTAGACAGCCGGTCTGACTGCCAGCTGCTCAAATTCTCTGCATTCCATGGGCAGGACATTAGCAGCAAGTCAAGAAGGAACTGACCCATCAACACCAGCAGTGCTATCTCAGCAGCTGTAGAGTGCTGCCCAACAATGCCAGCTTCTCACTGTAATAACAACAAAACCCGCTGGAGCAGGCATTGCAATCCTTGTGGGTGCTGCTTGGCAGGCTAGCCAGTCAGAATCTGCTTGGTATGAGTGCAAACTGCATATGTGACAGGCTCCTTCAATCAAACTGCAATTGTGACAGTGATGAGTCATGGCGGTCACGAGTGTGGTGCAGGCTTTGATCACCTTTGATGACTCCCAGGACATCCGTCACACTGCCAGACCAGCCTTCTCTGTGTTGCGCACTATCCACCTTCTGATTGAAGCTGTCAATCACAATCTGCAGGGACGCACTCAACAGTTGGGATGGCCATGGCGATTCATGCGCGATGCTGGACACACAGAATGCTGTTCAGGCAGTTGCTGCAAGTGCTTGGTTCTGCTTGGGTCTCATCACGAGATGCCTGCTGTGGTAGTGTCAACTGCCATAATCTGCACCATTGCCGCTTATTGTCAGCAGTATTTATGGACAGGTGCTACCGCCAGGCTGGCCTTACAAAGATGCAGGAGCCACATAAGTAACGCAAGCAACAACAGTCTTGAGGTTGTGAGCAAGTATACTGTGATGCATTGCAGCTTAGGAAGACAGAACTGCACACCTGAATGTTGTCCAAGATGTCGGCAAATCTGGCATGCATTCTGAAGGGCTCAAACACGTCTTGCCGATGCAGCAGGGCGTACACCATTTCTGGATTCTGCCTCAATCCTGGAACAATTCAGACATGTGTAACCAATGACGTCAAGATCAGGTACTGACAAATGTTGCAAGGCAAGGGTGTAGAGGCAAGGGTGTAGAGGCAAGGGTGTAGAGGCAAGGGTGTAGAGGCAAGGGTGTAGAGGCAAGGGTGTAGAGGCAAGGGTGTAGAGGCAAGGGTGATGTTGCATTGAAATAGAAGACTATTGAAACTGTGCATGGGTTGTACGTGAAGATGTGGCGCAAAGCGCCGTCAAAAATAGGTGAATACAGCTGAATGAGAAAACCGCTCAGATATCTTTAGTAAAAGGCGAAAGATATGTATGACACAGTGGTTATCTCGCTGTGATGACAATATGCAGACGCATTCTTTAGTATAAGGCAAAGCTCAATTAGCAAAAGCTGAATGAGTATGGGTCACACCAAACCCTGCAAAACCCTACAAAGGCCCTGTGTTGACATGCCATGGCATCAACTCTACAATGTCACAAGTGCAGTGTCCGTCTACTGGCACATTGCACAAGAACAAGCTAGCTAGAGTCAGCTGAGACATCCTGCAAACTCACACCTGTTGTGATGATAGTGTTGATGATCTCCAGGATGGTGCGCATGAAGTCAGCATAGACAGCATGTTCTGCTGCAAGCTGTCCAGGGGAGGCAGAGGGTGAGGGGGTGAGGTAGGGGGTGCCCAGGGGAGTGCCCAGGGGAGTACTAGGGGCCAGGCTGCTGCTCTGGCTCCTCCTGCCAATCCTTTGGTACCTACATTGCAGCACCCCCTCGTTACCCATAACAGCGCAGCCTCTGCAGCAGCCACAGGAACGGCTGATCCAGATCTAGATCTGCTATATACCGTATGCAGTGTATATAGAGTATTTCAGGCATGCTGACTCTGAACTTGCACACATTGCTTAAAAAGCTAGGGCAGCGGACACAAAAATAAGGCTGGAGCCAAGTTGTGAGGCAAGCGATTGTACTCTTCTGGGTCATGACATAATTGCTCCAGTTGCTCCAAGAGCTTCTGGTGGGTTCATGGAATGCAATGACACTAGCAATACAGGCATCCTTCACAATACTGCATGCCTAAAGCTTGATTAGTCACACCTTCTCGAGAGCATGTCAAATAGAGACACCAAGCGCTGCGCTGCATGAGCTGACATGCCCGACATGTGGGGAGCTACATTTGCAAGCGCTGCCAGAGTGTTCTGGTGCATGTACACATCCTTCAGCTTAAACATGTTGTAGTGGGCTGTTCTCAGCAGCACCACCACCAGCAGGCTGCCTGTCACAAAGGGCAAGTTAATTCAGTCTGTGGTTCCTGTTAACACTTACAGTTTGGAGGGTTCAGCCAGATGTGACTTGCCAGGCATTCTGGCTTGGAAGCACAGGCGAAACTGCCCGAATGTTAGCACAGTGGCATGCTGACCAAACAGCTGATAGCGTAAGATGACTTCTCCAGTGTGGTCCAACATGCGGTCATAGCATGCTGACTGACTAGCGTTGGGTGAGCTGCTTGTTGTGCTGCTGTTGCGCGATGCCTCGTGTGCATCAATTGCTTGTGTGTCTATGCTCATGTGCTACAGGAACAGGCTTTGTTGGCAAATGACATGCAGGTTGCAGATTGCCAAGATAACCGGGCCAAATGCTTCGTTTCCTTTGGGTTGAGACTGAAAGGGGTAGTGAACATGTGTGTGGCATCCAGCTGCAGCAGGTAAGCAGACACAGAGAGAGGTCACCTAAGGAGGTTTTCTGTAGCATGCGTTCCTTATACCAGGGGACAGAGCCAAGCATGACCTCCTGCACATTCTGGCTGAAGCCCTTGTCCTGGCTGAGGATGAGGATGATGATGAGCAGCATGTACAGCTGGCTGGGTGTCTTGTATGAGGTGTTGTACAGCCTGCACAGCAATGCAGAAGATGATGTCAAGTGTTCTACAGCATGGGAGGGGTTGCACAGTGGCAAGTCAGACAGCCTTGATGTGCAAGGCTGGTGACACTGTGCCTCTGCTGATGATCCAGAGGCATTGACACCCTGAGACCCCAAATCTTGATAGGGGTGCCAATTCTGCCTGCAGTGGCAGGGTTTATATGCAGCCAACATGCACAATTTAGGTTGCGATGTGACATCATGAAGCAAGTTGGACAGAATGATGAGTGCGGTCTGTCCCACACAGCTGGTGTCAAATGTGTGTAACTGCGTCTGTCTGTGGAGTCAGATGTCTGCACCCATCTGTGCCAGGCAGCTTTATAGCTGTTGCTAATTTGTGCTTGGCCTCTTGGCGGCTGGATGCTGCTGAAGGAGACATTCAAAGCTGACAGATGTATGCTGCAGATGTGAGGCAGGCGCAAGGCATACCTGTGCAGAAGAGGAAGTAGTATGGTATCAGCATCGCTGCGCACCAGCACGTACTGCTGGAACTTGTGACACTTGTGCAGGAGCACATACAGAAGCAGCACGGAGGGCTCTTGGTCCAGCCCTGCCCCTAGAGCATTGTACAGTCCTGAAAATGGCACTGCACTGATCCCAGAAGCAGTCTGACCCCTGCCAGATTCTGCATCTGTTCCCACATCTTCAGAATCCTGGAGGCCTTGAATGGCTGTTTTGTAAGGATTCAAAAAGTGTGGCTGCAGTGGATTATGCTGTACATTAGCCTGTTGGGGCGAGTGGTTGATGAGGACCAGCAGAAGAAGTAGGGAGCTGTCTGCAAGGGGGCTGGTGCTGTCTGTCTGTGAGAAGCCCAGCCTGATCAGGAAGGTGTAGGCTCTGAAGGGAAGCCACAGCACGGAAGCTGCATCGCATGCATCACGGATCTCACAAAGGTCTCATCAAGACCTTCTTGGGCCAGAGTGAGATTGCAAGGCTACAACATGAATGCGGCAGCATCAGCTTCAAGTCATGTCAAATCATCAAAAGGGCAAAACGGTGAGGTGGACCTACACACATGGCAACCTGCATTTTGCTGAGTAGACGGCTTGCAAATGACTCTGCATGTATGATGACCACAACTGCATTTGCCCCTTGTGCCTGTAGCTCAACAGTTGCTGTGCCATGTGCAGGGTGAGTCTGAATGACTCCGACAGCAAGCCCTTCTAGCTGTGGCTCAAGAACCAAAAGGGTTGGTGTACATTCATGGGGTGTGTAGTCACCATGTGACCTGCGATGACCTGACCATCGCTTTCAACATACACAACACCAGAGAAGTGAATATGAATGGCTTAGGTCCTCTCACCAGCAGCTGATCTGACAAGTCTGAGCACGCCCTTGTTGTCAGCATCTGGAGATGGGCTCCACAAGTGGACTTTGGAGGGCAACGGCGGCCTGCAGCTGTAGTGCTTCAGGGCCTGCTGAACCACTTGCGGGGCCAACTGCCTTTGCTGCATGAGCGTGTCAATGAAGGGATGGCTGCCAATGGGCGCTGACGGTGATGTGGAGTACAGCTGAGTGCTAGTGAGCACCAGCAGCAGGTTGATGACCTCCACATGAAGCAGGTAGTACTGTCCACTGCAAACCAGGCACAGCTGTTCAGCACATGTAGTACAGCAAAGGGGGATGTTTCACAGGCAACAAGAGCCTTGCTATCAGACAATGCTGGCGATAACGCTGATGATAGTGCAGTGTTATGATTACTGTGAGTTGACTGAGTCTGCTTGAATGTGAGGGGACAAAACAGCAAAACACTCTTTGTATGCCGGCAGGGTGTACCATGCAAAGCAAGGAACGACCTGTGATGTCTTGTGAGGTGAAGTTGCTCTACCTGATGGGGAACGCTGTCAGAACCTTCAAGAGCGTTTGCAACAGCTGATCCAACAATGGCGCCGCTGCACTACGAATAAGCAGCATAAGTCAGTGCCACCCAATGCCTGTACCATCTGTGAAGGAAACAACGCAGCTAGATGCTCACTTGGCTGGATGTCAGCAGCGATATATGGTGTATCTGTGCTGAAAGCTGCCAGCTGTACAGCATTGAGGCTCTCTGACAAGCGCTTAAACAGCACTCGCAGGAGGTAAACGCCATTTGTGGCTGCACTTGCTTTGGCTTCATTCTTCTGACTGCCAGCAACTAAGTCTAGTGTCTCGAGCAGTAATGTCTGAAAGTTCTGTGTATGTCCGTTGTTGCTGACTATAGTGTACACAAACAACTTCTGTTAAAGTGTACTGCACAAAGACGTCAGTCAAACAAGGAGCGTACGACATGATAACTATCATACCTAGTTGATCACAGCACCCTGCAACGTGCTGTTCTACCTGGCTTGGAGGCAGTTGGCTGAGCGAAACAGGGAATGCAAACAGCTGTCGCCAAACTTGGTTGTCCTGATCTGCCTTTTGATCTCCAGCAAAGTCGCTCAATACGACAAGATGGCGTTGCAGCACTGGCTCTGACACCGCATTACCCATGGACCGATATGCAAGACTGATCGTTGAGGGACAGCATCGGTTGCACCTGCTACTCTCAGAGCCTGACGCACAGTTCAGGAGCCAGGGTCTGGAGGTACACGCTCAGCCAGCTAATAGGGCAGGGCAGGCTTCTGGTCAAGCAGCGGACAGGTAGGCATGCATATCATCCGAGCTCTGGATGAAGCTGCTGCATTCAAAGGTGGCATACGAGTCGCAATTAGTGTTTGGGCCCACATGGGCTCAACCCATACCCAACTGGGAGGGTTACCACTCCCTGAGTTGTTGGTCGAAGAAAGGCACCCCGAATTGTTGACACCCGAAAGTACCCCCAACTATTCTCGTCACTTGCGGCTGTGGGGAATGAGTAATGCATACACACAGCACTGTTTTTACATTTGAGGTTGCATGACACGCAGCATGAAACAGTTGCTTATTGGTACAGTTGGAGTGTCAATACTAGCTAGTACAGTACTATACTACTATAGTACAGATCAGCACACTGCAAGCTGGTCCATCCTTGGATGTGATCTTGTCTGCCATTCAGCGCCTCAGGTGGGTAGGTTGAGGAGATCTTCATAAAAGCCGCCATACCTGTTACACAGCAGTGTAACAGGTCAGACGGATGTCAGCGCAGCATTATTGCATTCAACTATGCTCTGTAGATACAGCAGAGATGGTGTCCGAGCTCCTCAGCACATATCGAATTTGCTTGCACAAGACATGCATTGTCTGCAGCTGAGATTTGGAGCATGGAAGCTGTATACTTTGCTACATTGGCAGCAGGTTTTGCAATGTCACTGGCATGTGTCCCTTCAAGAAACTGCGCAACCTGCATTCAGCAGAGCCTGCGCATATTGGCACCATTCATAGGCATGCATTGGCTTTGCGCTAACTCCATCAAACATATGTCTTCCCCTGGTGTTGGGCACTTTTGGTCCTGAGCAGCTCCCTATATAAGGCTTTGGCGTGTGCTTATGCTGTCAGCATTTGCATCTAGCAATTCGCACCTCCAACACCCCAAGCAGCTGCAGCATGCACATGGCGCAAACTCTCCTAGGGGGTATTGAGCACTCACTTGCCAATGCCAGGGTCCTGCAGCAGATGAACTTCAAGGATCCACATGCGTTCCTGACCATCAGGGCCCGGGGCATTCATGGGCGTACTGCACTCAGGACACGCATAGTGCTGAGGATCATCACCAAACTCCAGATCATGTGAAAACTTGCCCACCAGGTGTGCACAGTAGTTGGGATTGGCGTACTCATAGCCACTTCCTGAAGACGTCCTGTGGCAGCATCAGAGCAAGTGTGGAAAGAGGATATCCCACCGAGCCATCTTTGCCATTGCATATATCAACCACAAACCAAACGCTAATGGATGAAAGCTGTAACTGCATAAAGGTCATAGCTGAACAAGACATCTGCTGGACAGTTGACACCAAGCAGCGGTCGGAAGTTTGGCAGTTCAAGCCTGCAATTGCAGCAGGCAGAAACACTTCAAGACATTTTCTGGGGCAGACCATACATTCATGAGCAACATCAAAAAGCAGCTTGGTGAATATCACTCCCTTGTGCTTATGCGGCGTTAAGTTTGAGACTGAGTTCAGAAGACATTGAGCATTTGATTGCTTGCCAGGAAGCTTACTTGCGGACAAATTCGAAGAACTCTGCACCAGTCATGCTGGGGTTGGAAAAATAATGCTGCTTGCAGTCATTGAACACCTGCTACAGTGCAGCATTCAGTTTATGCTTCTCTGCATCGTCACCTGTCAGGGCAGGCATGTGCTCTTGCTGTCACAGGCAAGGATCAGGATCTGCTGTATGTGCAGAACAACGCAGCTGCTATGCTTGGCCTGAGCCTTTGATCTTCACTGGACATTCAAGGCTTTGAAATATGTTGCATCAAGAAGGCTGTGGCGGGTCAATGCACCGGCTGATGAGACAATACATGAGGGAAAACATGTTATCTTGGGCTCACCCAGAACATATGTGCGGCCAAAATCAGCTTCCATGTCTCCAAATACTGGCCCTAGGTCGACATACACGATGTCGTCTTCTTGGAGTGCCATGTCTGCAACCTTGTCATAAATTGGGTGGATTGTGTTCTGGCCAACACGGGGCAAACGCTGGTGCCAGTGTTTTCGAGTGCCAAAATCTGCTGCTGCTAGATCAAACACCTGCTTGTCTATGTCTGTCTCTGTGCAACCTGGTGCCAAGATGCCTGTGTGACAGATGGGCTTTGGTGGAACAAATCAAATGCTGTTTGTGCTGCATACACTCAGTTTTATAACGAGCAGGCATTCACAGACAATTGTTCACATGCCCCTTGTATGTTGCAGTGTAAAAGTTTGCAGTGATATGCCTTAAGGTGTCCAGGCAGACTGCAGAGACAATACCTTTGGACTCGATAGCTACAAACAGATCCATGGCAATTTTTCGAGCAGTTAGCAGCTGCTCGCCCAAAGCAGGAGCATCTTGAACAGCAGCTGTGGCTTTCGGGACAATGCGAGTGGCAGGTGCGCGAAGACCTATAAAGTCAGCAGACCGCAGTGATCAAGGGCCAAAAGATTTGGCGACTCGTGCGCCATAAAGAGAGCCACAACTCACACGAGGCTTGCGTAGACCACTCACATGCACGTGATGGAGCTCCCACTGTTGGCGCTCGAACGTTCCACGAAGCTAATAACGCCATCTGAACCGAAAGATGCTTCTGTCTGGCGCTGACTTAATGCCAGTCAAGTCAAAGAACAAGCACAATTGTAAAAAGGACTGTGTTGGTTACGCAAATGCTGGCTCGCAGAGAAGCAGGTGAGCAAGACCGGGATGTCGCTTTGTTCAAGTCAACTCGCACGCAGAGCAGCGAGGAGGTGGACCAAAGTCAAGCGTTGTGTGATAATCAGGGCAGAAACGCTGGTGTCGAAAGCTGCGGTGGTGCTTGCCTTTGTGCTTGCGTAAGTGCTGCAAAAGCAACCTTCCCGTTGAAGGTCACTTACATGACACAAAGCATGATACGAGCGTTATGTGGGTGGCTCGGGGGGGCTTAGGGTTGCAATTGCCAGCACTTAGCGAAATGGGGGAGACCATCACGTACCCAACTTTACAGGTTGTCTCCAAACAACGTTACTGGCTTGTTCATACTGACGTACGCTGTGCAGTTCTTGTTTGCCCGGGAGCAGAGGCACAGCTGGGTGCGATCACGCATTTGCATAGCATAAGCGCTTCTCAATTATCTGCTGCCCTGTCTGGGCTCGACCAGCATAGTTGACTGCACTGGTGGAGAAGTCCCGTTAAAAATCAGTGCAGCCCTCCTCGGTGCGGGAGCACCATGGCTACGGCTCGGTTGAACAGAAATAATCGGTTGCCACCTGAGGTCACAAGGTGACACAGTTCAAAGTCCAAGATCACACTTGCAGTACCAATACTTGGACCAAGTATGTGGTTTTCTGTCGTCACGCGGCGCGATGAACAATCCTGTGTTGATTTGCAGGATACTATATGTCAGAAACCTTCCTTTCAACATATCTGCTGAAGAGGTGACTAGAGCATAAAGTGCTGGCTGCAAGCTTCATCTGCAGCAACTAGGAAAGGCATCATCATGTGCTGATGTGTGATGCAGATGTACGAAATTTTTGGGCGATTTGGAGCAGTAAGGCAGATACGACAGTAAGCATGCTCGCTTGTGCAGCTGACAGCAGCGGCTCGATGATGTTGACTTGCAGATGGCAGCATGTCAAATAAAAATGCATGAAATTGTGCAGGGGCTCAAACAAAGAAACACGAGGCACAGCATATGTGGTGTACGAGGACATATACGACGCTAAGACAGCTGTGGAACATTTGTCTGGGTTCAACGTGGCAAACAGATATCTGATTGTGTTGTACTATAATCATAACAAGCACAGCAAGAAGGTATGCACTGTCTGCAGCAATTTGCTGGCTGAAACTTTGCAGCATTAGTACAACTTTCCTTTGTTCACAAGGTCATCATCCTTGCTAGTCTGCAAAGAAGGGTTGCAGGAGAGTAGTGTGTCTGTGGTTATGCGGTGGCTCATCATGTTTTATGCTGAATGCAGCTGAGTACCAAAGACAAAGAAGAGGAGCTTCTGAAGATGCAAGAAAAGTATGGTGTGGATGCTGAGCAGCATCCTCAGAAACCCAAGAACAAATCGGCAGCATGACATGAGTAGTGCAGAGTTGCATCAGGGTGCATCAGGCACACAATGTCAATCGGCTCTCACAATGTGCTGCACTGGCTGCTCAAGATGCCAGTAGCACCATTTGGCTGGGTACATAAAACTGCTGAGCACAACATTGCCCTCTGTTTCTGCTCCCATGACAAGTCAAACTTCCCCATGCCTTGATCTCTTGTTGTCAGCAGTCAATGTCTGCGTTTTCAGTTCATGTCTTGAGCCAATTTTGACACCACAGCTGCTGCCGTTGACTTTCCTGACCGCACTGCTGCAAATGTGTAAGCCTTTCATTGAATTACTATGCGCAAGGCTGCTGATCTTGCAACATGTTCTCAACATGCTACATAGGCATATCATACCAAGGTATATATATGACAGACTTGTTTTAATTGACTCATTTGCTCAACACCCTACATGACATGGACTGTGATGTACTGTGTGTGTATGCCTATTACACCTGCAAAGCACCGTGAACGCACCATCATCTTGACAACCATGTACGTGTGCGCTTGCAATAGTTGCAAGCACCGTGCTCAGATTCAGCTCAGCATGACCCGGATTCAAATTCCCCTAAACTGTTTCTTTCAGGGAATAACAACCTGAATGCGATTTCCGCCCAATGCATCGGCAAGGTTGTCGGCAGCTTGCATATTGTTGCGCCGTACCCCTCTTGCTCGCCACTGCACATCTGATGCCGCCGTGTAATCCGGCGAGTGAGCTACAGGATCATTCCTGCCTTTGTCAAACACATACCTGCTGAAACGCCTATGACTTCTGACTCCACCAAGACCTTTGCTTTGGCAGCTTTTGCTGTGGCCGGGCTGGCTTTCAGGAATGCTCGTAAAGGACGCAAGGTAAACGTCAACTGAGTGCTGAAAATCTGTTTCAACTGTTCCTGTGCCTTTGCACACCTCAAGCTTTTGTGTTACTGAGAGGTAAGATACCTGATGCTCAGGACAATATACCACCACACATGCATGGTGGAGTGAGCAGCTTACATGGGGCTGCCAGGCATGTGGCAGTTGTCACAACTGCAGCAATCCCCTGGATGACAGGCACGGCTGTTAACCCTTGTCTGCGTGCCGCATACATGGCGCATTGCACCTCTCATCAGGTGAAAACCATTTTGCAGCACCTCTTGGCATGCTGCGCTGTGATTTATGGCTGTCACAGCTCTCATAAAGGTCGCATAATTATGCTGGTCCAGCTTGCAATGGTCAAAAGTTGCCTGGCCTTCCCAGCTCATCAGTTCAGAATGTTTGCAGACAATCATCTTCAGACCAGCCATAGTCACAGCATAATCATTGATTGCCCTGCATGCACAGTTTATTTTGTGCAGGTGACTCTGTTGATTCCATGGCTGAACCAGGAAGACCAAGCGCTGGTCTTCCATGGAAAATATTCCTTTGAACAGCCTGAGGAGCAGACAGAATGCATCAAAGACTGGATACGCAAGCGGACAGGCTTTGAAGCCCAGTTCAAGATCCAATACTACCCTGGCCGCTATGACACATCCCTCCTGGGCATCTTTCCCATTGGGGACCTCACAGTTTACATTCCTATTGAAGAAGTGAGGCTCCGCATGCTTGGTCAGGCGCATTCACCCGCTCATGCACAAATCCAGTTGTTCACCCTAGGCGCACGCAGATGCCCTGATGCTGGCAGCCTTTAACGCGTGCTTCGCCAAGACTGGCAACACCTCAAAATGTGATGCCAGGCTGCTGGAAGCTACAGGTGTCACATGTGGCTTTGATGTGAACCACAGAGTCTGCAAAGTGACATCAGCTGCCATGGTAGCTCTGCCTGAAGGTACACAATGATATGTAGGCGGATGTGGCCATCTTGGACGAGCCTGAACATCTGACCTGGTTCCATCATGGCATCCGCTGGACTGACAAGTTCAACCATGTGGTGAGCTGCTTGCTGGTGACGCTGCTTGCTTGTAGCTGACCGAGTCATGGCAGCAAACATAATGCATGCGTAGCCGTCTAATTCCCACAGGAATGCTGCATACAGCGTGTTTACCTGACAGCGGTTGGCAAATTGTACTTGGTGACTCCTGCAGGTAGGAGTGATGCACACCAACTACAAGGAGCTAGGGCGGCGCATTGCCGGCCCCCTGGTTGTGCCCTTCCTGCATGCCATACTTGCTGGCCTCTGTGCAATGCACTGCCATAAGGTAAACAACAGCACACGCCCTATCTTCATTGGCTGAACTGACTGAGCAAAATCATACAATGCTGATATCAAAGCATGTGCATGTGTGTGCTACATGGGCACGACATTGCCATGTCTCATGCTGACCTTCAGCATGCATGTTCATGCACTCTGGACTTGCAGCTGCATCTGCTAATTCCAGGCTTGCAGCATCGCCACATCAGCCACATGCATGACCTGTCTAGTCACAACAATGTCATGTCTGTCAATGCCTGCCAGCACGTCAGCCCCAGCATCCCATGGACTCAGCTCAGCTTTGGTGTGCAGGTGGTGAAGCTGTCCAATACGGTGCAGACGCTCCCCAGGCAGGTCACATCCAATGTGCATGGCGTAGCGCAGTGCTTCCTAGATGTTGGCAGGGCCTCAGCTGCCACCGCTGCAGGCGAGTGTACTACCTTTCAGACATACTGTTTCCCTTAGGACTGATGTAGCCCATGATGAGAAAAGAAAAGAAAGGACTACACCCTTTAGCGTCAATTGAATAAGAAGCCAAGTTCTTTACCAGGCTGCCCAGGGAGATGTAGCGTATGCTTCACGTCTGTGTATCAGGCACTTGCTCTTTGGCAGGACCAAACAGACAGCTCACCTTGGGTACAGCTGCTGTGTGATTCTTTGTCGTAGTCTGAGGACCCACACGTCCCTTCTGCTGTATCTTACCTTGGTATGGTCTCACGTCTACATGTCTTTCACCAATTCTCAAAGTCGGCAACGCTAGATGTGGTGCTGTAGAAGGAAAGAAGCCATTTACGCTGGGGGCGTACTGTCTGGGGAAGATAGTGTGGGGGAAGGGCTGGGAGGAGCTCATAGCCCTGCTGGGTCAGCACAGTGAAGCTCGCAGCCAGGTGGTATCAGTCCCCCTGGACATATACGGTACTGGAGAAGCTGCTACTGAGGTCTGCCGCCTGTTGCATATTCTGCTGCCTGTTTAACAAGCTACCTGATCTAATAGCTGCCTGTTCAGCAAGCTGCCTGTTCTTACTGTACATGAAAATGCAGCATGTGAATCAGGTGTAGGTCATGCGCTGTGCTGCTGTCTATGCCGGGTCCTGCTTGATTCCACACACCTTCTTGCATAGTCAAGACCTTGCTGTCAGGTTGCGTCACACCTGTCACTGTGAGACATCTGTGCACTGCTGTTGCAACTCTGTCATCAGTATGCAGTGCATCGCTGGCACCACATGTCTGCTATTGAGTTGTGTACCATGGTGTATGCCAGTACGATGCCAGCATGTGTGGTTGTACATTCCTGCCACCCACACCTTGTTTGTTGTCATGCTATCAGCTTCACACAGGCTTAGATCTCAAGATGAATGCAGATACAAATTCAAGCCCGCAAGCTTGACCTTTGTCTCAAGTTCCTCGGCGCCAAGGATCACATACACGAAGACCTGCATGCCTATCAGGTCAGGAGGCCATACCTGCATCACGCTCATACATTTATGTCACAAATCACCTGGGATTATGGTTTGAAGTGCAATGTTTGAACAAACAGCATCTGAGTGCAGAAGCCCACATAGAGATCAAAACAGCTCATCACATAGACATCTCAGAAAACCAGGACTGTCCATTTTGAACTGCCCCTTGGCATGATGTCTCCTTGCTAAAGGTCTCACAGTGCCCTCTGCACATCAAACTGCAAACCTATGTAGCTTGGTCGCATGATGCCAAACATGCATCACATTCATGCAGGTGTTTGTCAACTGCAGTACAAGTGATGTGGTTGCGACGACGTCCATGGAGGCTCTAGCAATGGGCAAGTGGGTCATCTGCGCGCACCACCCCTGCAACCAGTTCATTGCAGCCTTTGGCAACTGCCTGGTTTACCACAACCCTCACCAGTTCTCACAGCACCTTCAGTACGCTCTGCTGCACCAGCCTGCGCCTCTTACTCAACATGAAACAAGGTAACCAAACAGTCATCAGTGCAAGCAGGTGTGGAAGGCGTGTGTCTGCCCTGCTGCAGCAATAGTGCAACTACATGGACAAGGTTCATGCAATCAATGCAGATATGTCGTGGCAAGACCAGCCTGGTTTTGTTGTCTGCCCTAGAGTGACAATAATCACTGACAACACAGTGTGTTCATACTTGCTTCCCACTGCTGCGAAATGGTCTTTGCGCAACTCACTGGTTAACCGCATCAAGACTGTATTGTTGCAGGGAGCTGAGCTGGGAAGCAGCAACAGAGCGCATGCTGGATGCTGCTGAAATGGGACCTGGTGACTGGCCAAAGGCTGCCACCAAGGTTGCTGAGGCTACCCTGTTCTCTGCTTACAATGCGGCACTAGGTATGCCTTGCTCCTGGGCAGTTCAGTTGCTCTGCCAGCTCCTCTGCTCTTGTTGTCCCAAAATTGCATGCTGCTGCCTGCAGCTTGGTCTGACAGGCAGTCACCTACCAATGCAGCATCAGTGCATGTGCATGTACCATCTAGAATTTCAATGGCTGCAAAATGAGTTCAAAATATTTTGAGCATGCTGACACTACACCTAAGAGAGCCTGTAGAAGGCTTTGAAATCTTGCCAATTGCTGCAATTTGGTGATGTGCTGTTGCAATCCAGTGTTGCTAGTTTTTGGAAGGTTGCTTTCATCGGGTTGATTGTTGGCGGTGCCCTGATCTGCTCAGCTGACACAACTTGTTGCACCCTTGCAGGCGTAGAGCTGGTGCGGAAGGTTAGCTGCGCTGGGGCCAACACTGCCAAGAACCCCTCGAGAGTCACTGATGTAGCCCTCAGGCCCCCCAGGCGTCAGTCCAGCCTTGACAGGGAAGCTGGGCAAGAAGCTGATGGTCAGCAATGCTCCTGGCGCAGGAATTTCTCTTTCACGGTGTCGGCAAACAATTGGGAGCTGTACTGAGGAGCTAGTACAGTGTTCGTTACTGCTTTGCTTGCTGCTTTGCCATTTTCATGTGGATGTTGAATCATATGGCAAAGGCAAGCAGGCTTGTATCATACATTTGCTGGATGCAAATCATGTTTGGAATCACTTCTGTACAGCTCACATAATGTGAAAATCATGCTGCATTGCTGACAATGCAGCCTGTGTGTCTCTTACAGCCTACCTTGACTCCAGTGTGCATGTGAAAAAGGGTGTTTAGGTTTTGCGAGATCTCGTTTTGTACAGCAGGGAATGCTGGAAACTCTACAGACTTGAACGAAGCAATAAAGGGGCTACAACTTTTAGGCGCTCTAGGTTACAGTGAACGAAAAATAGGCTTCATGTGTTTGCAAACAATTGTGACAAGCATGTGTTTGCAAACAATTGTGACAAGCATTATGCAATGCAATGGCAGCTAGAAACAAACAATTGGTGCTGTCATTGAAGTAATCGACTTGTTCCAGTGATTCTTTATGCTCTTTCAATTGTGATAATTGTACTGCATGTTGTGCATAGACAACAGGACGCTTGAGAGTGATTGTGAGCTAGGGTGATGGCACCGGCCTGCAATCTCTCTCTCAACAATCTATGACTAACGACTCATGCCTAATCAAGCAACTGCGAGTAGAGCTGGATCTGGACGGGATAAGGTATCAGTGCATTTGTAGGTGCACAATTTCCTTCGCTCGCGTCTGCGTTTTCGTTTGCCACTACCCGTCAGTCAACATGGTCGCTGCCACTGCCTCCCTTCTTTCCGTCAGGCCTGTTGCCACTAGGTCAGCTGTGCACCGACCAGCATGCAGGACACGAGTTGTGTGTGCTGCTGCACGCCCAGAGGTGAGCTACCGTGATATATTCTCGTCATTTTGTCAGCGGCAAGGACATTTCTGAACATATTCTGCTGGTGACACAGGCCAACCAGCAGAAGAGCAAGGTGGCTCAGTTCGCAGCCGCAGGTCTGGCAGCAGCAATTTTGATGGCACAGTCACCCGTATTTGCTGCCGAAAGCTACACAAATGCCAAGCAGAGGATTTGCGCGAGCAACCCATCTGCCAAGATCTGCAGAGTGAACTCCTTCCAGCCCAAGAAGTAAACTTGATCAACTAGCACACTGTCAGCTGATGGTTCAGAGAAGACTTCTTTAGCAATACATCGTAGACCGACAGTATAACAAATGCAGCTCCGGGTCATATTCGTCGCTTAAGACGTGATGCATCCAGCCAGTGTTCCTGCAATACCTTTCCTGGCAGGGATCATGCAGTGGTTACAGTTTTGAAAAGTTCAGTAGAGTTGTATTTGTCAGACTGATTGTAACATGACCTGTACTTGCGATGGCCTTGCAGATACAGTGCACTGTACTACAAAGAATCTCACCTGCTGTGCCCATGCAAAGCTGCTTATCACGCCTTGTGGCTTAAATGTTGTGTACATGGTCAAGTATGCAACAGCAACCCTGGTTGTATCAGATTCACCATTGTTCAGCAGTTGCTTTGCAACATGGGATGCGCCAGCCATCAGTGAGTACGAAGATAAACAGCTACCTATGTCAAGAGCCAGGTTGTGAATAGAAATCAAGCAGCATGTGCGGCGTTGGCCTGTTCCATGCATATGCTAAATGCTGGCTGAGTTTTCAATCCACAACTCCCCTCACAAGCACAACAGCTTTTCAAGAGCAGATGGTGGGGTGAGCTGTATACTCTGAACTTCCTGTTGTGTATACTCTGCTTCTAGTAGGGCAGCTATTTGAGCGTGGGCTTCTGCAATGTTGGACTTTATGGGCTTGAACAATATGGAATGCGTGCTGGGGTTGTTGAGATACAGCTTCATTTTGCTGACAGCCTTTGGAAGTGAGGTTTGCATGGCTGTCTGAACCTTCTGTACCATCTCCGCAAGCCTCTCTGGTGAAGCAAATGCCTGCAGAAAGCAGCAGCAACAACGCATCCAGAACACATTTGAATTGAGTTTCTGCCATCATTAGCAATATTAGCGCTACATTACATCCTTGGCAAAGTGCACCCTTGTTAGCCTGTATGCTCCACAGAGAACAGTCAGGCTTGTTGCAAGCCAACCGAAGTGCATTACAAGGCACAGCATGCACAGCACAGGCTGAGCAAAGCACAGCAGGTCCAGGTCACACCTGCTCTCTCAAGCGCTTGCTGCTGCTGAGCATGGCCACCTTGACTGCAGTGACCTTGGTGATGAAGGAGAGCATGGGCTCCACAGTCAGCTTGGTCACCGCCATGATGAAAGCTTCGCAACTTGCCTTTACCTGCTTTTCCAACTCCTTCTTGCTGTCTACCTGCACACGTGACACCACAGCTTCTCTGTGGCGAGCAAGTCTACTTTTGAATGCGCAAACAAATGCTACGACCACACAACAGCATGCGTAGAAAAACACTGACTAGTTGGCACCTGGTATTTGCAGGGCAGTGCCCATGAGAATGCTGTGTGATGTGAAACAATCATTAATGGTCTCTGCAATTCCCATAACGACGGGTGCCTTGTTGCAACAAGGCTGGTGATCATAGGTCCATTGCAGCCTGAGCCAGCTTGCAGTCCCTGCTGTTTGCAGGTTTGTTCAATCAGGGTATCTCTGACTTGCCAGATGCAAGGCATGTTGTCAGAGAGGAGTGTTCTGCAACATGCTGGGCTGTTGACAACTAGAGATGTACCTGATTCTGCAGTATCCTGGGGCCTCCTCTGCTGACCAGCTGCACCATGGCATTGTTAGAGGAAAAGGTAAATAGAGACGCCTTGCCTGCACAATGCAACACACGTGTGAAGCACAGTCATTGCCAGGCATCTCCATTGAGCAGAGCATGTGCAATGCATGAGACACAATACACTGTGCAAGCAGCCTCCTATGCCAAACAACCCCTGTACACAGACTGCATAACGCACATGGCATCTGCAGATTAGGCACACAACAAGTAGGTTGCACTGACCAGCCATGATGCGTCTTAGGTGATCCCGCATGTGGCTGAAATCCAGGTCATACTCTGTCACAGCAAAATCTGCCTCGAAGGGAGCTACTTGCTCTCTCAGTATCAGAAGCTGCTTGATGGTGAAGAGTTGTGCATCCATCACGCTGCTGTGCTTGGCTATCTGTCTGCTTGCAGCCTGGACAGCAACAGCCTTTGTCAGTGCATGACACAAACCTCAAGATGCTGACAAGCCAGGCATAAACGGAACTCACGGCAAGAGCAACAACTTTCAGAGCAGCACTGGTGCGCTGTACTTGATGAGCTTGTTGCACAAGGCTGAAACTGCCACAAGTGGCATGATTTACTCAAAAGCTGGTACTTCATTCAGTCTACATGCTGGCATAACACAATCACACTGGGGTAGGAAGCTTTCTGAAGGAAATGTGAAGCCAGGCAGTATGCATGTCCCATGCCCATGTTTGCCTTGCAGCCCAGCACAAAGACTGTACAGATGCACGACTCAACCAGGCGGAGCAATGGAAATCCATATTGGATTGCTTACTTGCACAGAAGCTGTGGCAGCATGGACAGCATCTTGCGCTAGCCCATTGAAGATCTTGGGATCCACAGAGCCATATAGCTTAGACAAGCACAGCAGGCTGCTGCGTAGAGGAGGATACCAGACAGTGTATGCCTCCAGATCACTCTCCATCTGCAAGCCAAGGCAATCATGTTGCTTCAAGGCTACAGTAGCGGTCATGGAGTTGGTCCTACGTCAAGACCCAGGCTCTGTTCAAATGCATGGTCTGTGAAGGAGGGAGTGAATGACTGTACTACTCTCCTGACAATCTATTATACACTCATGGTTGTAGAGACAATGTCAGCGTTGGCTGCACAGTGTGCCTCAGGAAACCAACCGATTGCTCTTGGGAAACAACATCTAACACTGAAGTGGCTGTGCAGCTTAGGGTATACACGCATCCAACTGCATAACAGAGACATGTCCAATGGTTACTGCCCAAATGCTATGCAACATGCCTGGCTATCAGTGTTTTGCTGAGGCACAGATGCTGATGGGGCGTCGCCATTCTGATGTGTGAGGGGGGTGTGCTCTGTGGGCAGCTGCTCCTGCCGCTGCTGCAGCTTGCCCGGGTAGTCTAGGTCTGCTCCCCGCGCCTGAAAGTTAGTCACCTCATCCTGCAGTCACAGCCTTAACCATCATTACTTGTTTGCTGGTCCCGGGCTGTAGGGCCTGCTCAGCTACACTTCACGTACAAGATCAACTGTTGCAGTTTTGCGAGGTGTAGCTGATGCCGCTGCCCTAGGCAGGCAAGAGATGTGTTCAAGAGGTGGAAATTGACGATGTCAAGCTTCAAATGACAGCTTTAGTATATGGCGGCCGTGGCTCTAAGCATAAGTACAGAGACTATTGGAGTGGTATGCAAACTTAGGTCAGCAGCAGGCAGAGTACGGCTTCAAGACAGGCTTGAACTGATACAGCTGTTGTAGATGGCGGCAAAAGACTGCAGGATTAGCCATGCGCTAGACATGTGTAGCCTGCCCACAGCTTTTTCGTGCAATGCTGTCACTCAAGCATGCCAGCAGGTACACACCAGCGCAGCTTGTTATATGCATATCACCAGCTGTGCATACATTACTGTCTGCTGTACTAGTGAGAGTAACCGCTTTGGGGATACAAGTACAGAAATGTCACCATCTTCTGGTGCCTTCCGCAGTGTAGTTGTAGACTCAGTGACGCTGGGCGGGGGGCAAAACCCATGCATGAATAACTGGTCAGGATCTTTCAGAGGCACAGTAGGTGTGTTCATGCTGGCAGTGTGAAGCTGTGAGGCACGCCAGCCTGAGACTGCCAGTGAGGCGCTCCTTAGTCTACAGGGCTCTGTACAGCTTCTGCACATATAGTACAGTGCGATGAGCAATAGGTGAGACGGTGCACGATGTGAGAGTACCTTGATAAAGGCTTGGGCTCGGAAGGTGAGGCGCTCCTGGACATCAGCCAGGGTGCGGTGCAGCACGGGTCTGAGGGGGTGCACTGCCTCCCCCCGCCGCCCCATCTGCTCCTCCACCACCTGCACCATGTGAGCTACATCACGTGACACTCTCAAGCTGGTACAGGGATGACTTTTTGGGGGTTTGTGCGAACAGCGACATGGTTGACTGTCAACTGAGCTGGTCAGGCATGTAAGATGTGTTTTTCATTGTGTTATATCTGAGCTGTGACACATCCTCTAGGATCACAATGAGGAACTGGACGTTCAGTTCTGCAGAAGCTTCATGAAACAGTGCATAGGTGGTTTGCATCACAGATGTAGAAAAGAAAGGAAAAGAAAACACTACACCTTTCGGCGTCAATTCATTGAGTAGCCAAGTATTGTACGGGGCTGCCCAGAAATCAGATCAGAGATGTATGCATATAAGGCAGGTCCAGACAGGGGTGAATGTAATCAAGGGCGTCCATCCTACTTTGACATACTGAACAAGCTTCCAAATTGTTTTTGACACATGTGTAACAAGTGCAGATGAAGCAATCACCTCGTGAGTGAGAATGTCCACAATTTCACACAGCTCATCCAGAGCGTGGATGTGAATGAACTGAGGACGCAGTGCATCATACAGAATGGTTGCCAGAGGGTCCATGAGGGGGGCCAGGCTGGACCCTTCAGGATCTGCCCCTGGGAAGAAATGGTCAAAAAGCTGATGCTCGTATTGGCACACCTGCAAGCAGTATAACAGCAGTGTCATTCAAATGCTACTTTGAGTGCTGACACACCTGCACCACTGACAGCAGTGATGTACTCATTGTGGTTTCTTGTCTGTCTCATGCCACTTGCAATGTTCTGCAATCTATTCCAGATCAGGTTTGACAGCCATATGTGTTGTGTCAGACAGAGCAGCTTATGTCAAGAAACGCCCGCTGACAAACGTTGAGGTACTTGCACGACCTGCCGGTCTGAGGTGTCTTGAGTAGCATGTCAGCTGGACAGCTCTAGTAGCCATATACGGAGCCCAATGAGGAGCACATTCAGCTCATTCTGCAGAAATCCAAGTGAGTTGCATCATGAACTTGCCATAACTTGTGTGGTAATCATGTGGAACACAGTGCGGTGGGGTGTGACGCATGCAGGAAGGAAGGCCTGGCCTGACCTGCATGAGGTAGCCCCAGCCCTCACGAGCCAAAACAGGAAGAGTCTGACTGGACATGTGGAGGATGGCATCATGGGTGACCCCACTGACCAGCTGCAGCCGTGTATCACAATACAGAATCTGGCAGTCAGACAGCAGCCGTGCATACTCTGGTCTCTCAGTCCTGGCCTGTATACCTGCCAAGAGACCTACAAGCACCATGCTGTAGGTATTATGCTGTGGTGTGGGTACCATGCAAGACACATTATGTCCTGTTGAGCTGTCACAAGGAGGTCAGGCCCATGCAAGAAGTAACAGTCTGTCATCCTGACAACCTCAGCTTGCTGCACAGCGGCACCTGTGCTGCATTTGTGCTTATGTAATGTGTGTTGTGTGTTGTGTGAGAGAGCATGCAAACAGCACCAGCAGTCTGCTTGCCATTCAGTGACACACTTTCCGTGACAAGACCAGATGCGCATAGCAGCCAATCAGACGGAAGACACAGATGAGGCAACAGTGACTGACCTTTGAGCCCAGACTCTGCTGCTGTTCTAAAACGCACATACAGCAGCGCTTGCTGCACTCCCTCAGCGATCCTAGGGCCGCCCCTGCCATTAGCCCTTGGGGTAAAAGCTCTGGGTGTGGCTGCCAATGGCGTTGAGTTGCCGTTGGACAGGCCAGATGATGAGGCTCGACCTTCCCTCAGTGCAGCCATCACCTACAAGAGACCAAGCCTCAAGAAGCATGCTTGCAGCTTGCTGACACTCAAATGTCACAGCATGCTTAGCAGAACACTTATGCACTCCTTATCCTAAGTTGGACAGGGCAAATGTATGCGCCTGACGCAGACACCGAAGTGCTATAGTGCCATGCAGGTGGTAAGTCAAAGCTGCAGCATGCAGCATTCATGCCCAGAGAGTAGGGCATATGTGGCACCAATGCACGCTGCTGGGGCTGACAGAAAGCAGGCGCAGTGCTTGTCACATGACGCTGACCTGTTCAGAAGCATGCTGCAGGACTTGGGCCACTTTGGTGCGCATTGTGGCCATGGCCCTCTGCTGCAGCTGCCTGAACTTGCTTGCGTAGGAGCTAGCATCTGCATATTGGGGGTTGTTGCTGACATATCTGCACCAGTACAAACAGTGCTGTTAACATCTGCTTTCACAAATTGAGCAACGCAAGGCCCTCTGTGCAGACATGTGTGACTTTAGGGTCTGTGTATAATGCAGCAGCTGACCATTGCAGGCATTGCTGTTATGAAAAACAACAGCACAAATGTACTGCACCAGACAAGGTGCTTACATCAGTGTGAACAGACACGTGGGGATGCAACTGACTCAAGCTTGTGACAGCATGCACTTTATGCTGGTGACAAGTCTGCGTGAGGTGCACATCAAGGGATGAATGAGCAGAGCAGTGGTATCTGCAACTGACGTTATGCACTCGTCCAGTCTCTCAAGAAGGGGCAAGAAGCTATCGCTGTCCACAGCAAGAGAAGCAGAATGAAACTGGGCAGAGACGCGCTCCAGCTCATCAAAGTACTGCAGCTTATTGCGCAGGGCATCGGCAAATTGCAGCAGGCGCTCCTTCTCCACCACCTAGGCAGCCAAGACTCAAAGGCTATCATAAGGACCAACAGCAAGGTTGAGGGCACAAAATGCTGCTGGCAGCAATGTGACTACGTGTGATGACATGGTAAGCTATCGCTGCTTGTTGTTCTGTGATTGTGTGACTGCATGGCATAGAGATGTTGCACAGGCTGCATGATTGCAGCTGTCACTGGTGCAAATGTGAACGGCAGGAAGCTGGTGATGCAGTTGGCATCATGCAGCAGTCAGTGTATGATCTTATACCAGGCGTTCACAGGAGTCAGTCAGCGCTCTGCTCTTGTTGCTGACTTCATGATGCTGGGCACGCAGCTCTGCAAAGTAGTGCAGGACAGCATCCACCTGCATGCCAAGCCAGAGACCTCACGATATGGCATGGTACCTGCAGACTGACCAAGATAACGGCGGAGCTTGCCTTCCCCAAGATCTCAGCACAGCTATCTAGCCTGCCCTGCAGTTCTGCTGCATATTGCTTATATTTCTCTTCAGTTTCAGAAGCAAAGGCAGCTTCGAGTTCTGAGTGCCATTTGTAGAATTGATTAGTACTATGTAACACAACATCCTCAATGTGCTCCTGTGCTGCTTCAAGTGCGCCTTCCCTGATGGCTGTTGCTGGCTGTGCAGCACCACCGTCTTGCGTGAGCTGCAAATACCAACAAGTTGACTTCTTGAACACAACATGCCAGTGGAGAGACAATAAGCTTATACACTACTCACATGCTCTGGCAAAGGTCTTTGTGAGCATTCAGCAGCTAGCAGGTCAATAGATTGCTCTTGGGTTGCACTCAAGACAGCAGTCTGCTCCCAAGCACTGGCCTGCATAACAGTGACTTGGTATGTACTCGAGTCTGGTGTGTGACACCCCAACGATGGACCATCCTGCAGCTTACCACATGGTAACTTTGAGAGGCAACGCCGGTGAGGGGTTTCCCTTTCTTGGAAGGTGGTATTGGCAAACCCGCTTGACCTAGTCTATGGTGATCAGCTGTCGCTGCCATCCAGCAAAGCGGATGGCATTCAGCTCAGAGGGCACAAGCAGGGCGTTGCATTGTACTTACGCACCTATAAGTCGACGTCTCTGAACGTGTTGACTGCAAATGCCCAGTTTTGACTCAAACTGCATGACTGCACATGACCTTCGTTCGTCTCCCCAGATGTCTCACTCTGAGGTCCCCCGGGGAAGGCGGACCGCCTTAGGCGGCAGTTTGGCGGTCTTTTTGGAGACGTCATGCTATGCTGAGGTAGCCAGAACACATTCATATTGAACTTTTGCCAGAGGTCCAAGTCGCCTTGCTGTTTCTCTGCGTTTCTCTCACGGTGGTCGTTGCCATCATGTTTGAGGCACGTCTGATCCAGGGAGGCTTGCTGAAAAGGGTGCTTGAGTCCGTCAAAGATCTTGTGAACGATGCAAACTTCGACTGTTCAAGCACTGGGTTCTCACTGCAAGCCATGGACTCGTCTCATGTGTCCTTGGTTGCCTTGATGTTGCGATCAGATGGTTTTGAGCACTACAGATGTGACCGAAGTATCAGCATGGGTATGAACCTCGGCAACATGGCCAAGATGCTAAAGTGCGCGGGCAACGACGACATCATCACCATGAAAGCTGAGGACAGCGGCGACACTGTCACTTTCATGTTCGAGAGCCCAAGCCAAGAACGCATATCCGACTTTGAACTGAAATTGATGGATATTG